>Ga0315289_10008026_pt1 | contig 15300 bp, 11 predicted proteins | sample YL17G11_40_MG_FD_203452 | JGI IMG/M metagenome (GOLD analysis project Ga0315289, IMG submission 203452) | Sediment microbial communities from Yellowstone Lake, YNP, Wyoming, USA - YL17G11_40 | ecosystem: Environmental > Aquatic > Freshwater > Lake > Sediment | place: USA: Wyoming | collected... | reverse complement strand
CCAGACATCACACAAAATCTTTGAAGAATTCAAAGCCGAGACAAAGAAGGTATCAAAGCTTGCCCCAGCATCGTCATCCACCAATAAAACCGGCTTCCGGCCAATCGAAATATGAAAAGTATCGGAGGCAGAATAAGGTCCTGCCCCACTCACCTGCAGGACAAATTCAACCCCATGACCCGGCGGACAATTGCTGTGGACATTAAATTGATAAGGAACCAAGGAACTCCCCGTGCTATTCGGAGAAATATCCGGATAGCCAGAGCTTGAAGCTGTCACCGTCACATAAGGATCATTGCAGGCCAAATCCCCAGAGACCCCAGTCGCTTTTTGACTTCCCTGGTTCTTCAACACCACCGTCATATCACAGGTCTCATCAGGATCAGGTTCGCCATTCCCATTCCCTACCACATCGTTGATAGGGCTCGACTCATAAACCAAATCCGGAGCATGAACCAAAAGATTTAAATCCCGATAGGTCCAACTCCCATTGGTCGCAGTTATATCTAACTGAAAAGCGACCTGGGTGCTGTCCTCTATTTGCGGAGAAACTGTAAAACCAAAATCATCTGGACATCTCACCGTATCGTGAGCCGGCATATTACCATAAGTCTCCTGGTTATCGGTCATGGTTATCCATGGATTGGTGGTGCTCAAGGTGGCGACCACGTTAAGAGCGGTGGAGTCTCCCAGATTTTTCAGCACAAGGGGAAGCTCAATGGTCTCTCCGGGATCGACATCCCCATCGTGGTTGCCCAGACTCTCGCCTAAGCTGTCATCGTCTATATACCATCTATCAAAGAGGACATAGGAGCCGGGGATTACCATGATGCTGTCCTCAGAGGGGAGGGCGTTGTGAGCGGTTACGGTAAGCTCCAGATAGCCAGGGGTCAAAGGCGAAACATAGAGAGTTACCTGACCTGCCGTATTGGTATAACCACTTTCAAAAACCTCCGCTCCTTTTCTTAAACACACCAAGGCGCCGTAAACAGGTCCACCTGTCTTATTAACAGTTATGGTGACATAAGAAGGTGCCATAGGAATGCCGGAGGGGTGGTCCACCAAAAGGTTTTGCGCAATATAAGTCCAGATGTCAACCGATGGATCACCCATTACATTATACATGTCAAAATAGTATTTGACATTGGTAACGTCACCATAATATTGATAGAGATACCAGAGTGCCTTATCGGTCATGTTTGCCACCGAATAACAGGTATCCTGAAACGCAGCCAAAAACATTCTTCTTTCCAAAATGTCATCCTCATCCCAGTAACTGTTGTTGGAAGCGCCCCAAAACGCTATGCCGCCTTTGTCCGCTACCTTAACCCAGGTCTCCCCAAAGCACTCGTTTAGGTTGAATTGTCCGGTAAGGCAGGCGTGAGAAAGAACTAAGGGGTATTCATTCAAGTTGCTTAGAGCGCGGATATTCGATTGACCATATGATCCGGTGGCCCAACTTGTCGTGGAGCCGTGCCCGGAATAACAGACTATGGCCTTTCCTGCATTTATGCTGTTGGTTACGGCAGTGGCGGTCACGCCTCCCAATCTCTCCCAGAGGCTGTCAATTATGTCTCCATTGGGTATGAGAAAGTTCTGGATTGCATATCGGTGCGTCCCTTCTGTCAGCGAGCTGTGATCAGACGAGGCAATAAATAAGTCATGCCTCATCCATTCTAAATCAGACGAGGTGGGATTTTCATAATAGAGAAGCTTATTTACCATGTCGGTTGCTTCGGCTGTGGTGCGCACCGGGAATCTGGCTCGGAATATGTCCGCAAATCTATCAGAGTTCATCTGAACGTAATAGAGATCAGTAGCGGTGGAACTATACGTTCCAGTATAGGTGGGGATTGAGTCGGTATCTCCAAAGAAAAGAACATAAGTCGGGGGAATGGGCCAGTTGTTGTAAGCCTGTGAGATATAGCTTTTTATACTGGTGGTGGTCGTGCCGGTCTGGGTGGTGGTTGCCACTGTTACATGGAAACCTTTCTTAGTTTTCCAATTTGCCAAAGGAGTAACCTGAGACTGAAAACTGTTGCGGACAATGATAAGGTATCCAATCGGCAAGGTTGGAAGTCCCTTGAGCAAATCCGCATAGGTAGAGTAGTTGATGAACAAATCCTGGCACAGCTCTTCAAATGGGGGTGAGGCATACCTGGACAACATGCTTTCAGTAGTGCTCTTGTCCGAACCGGTCAAATTAACCCTAATCTTTATATCCGAGTATAATTTCAATCTTTCACTTTTAGGATTGTAGCTTACTGGATAAATCTCTACCATCACAAATCTGTGCCCTCGGAGGATAGCGATCTCACCTTTTTTTACCACCTGGGTGGGGTAGAATTGATCGGTTTGATAGAAATCCTCATGTATCACAAATTCTGCCTTCTCCCAGGCGCCCTCGATCTTGGGGATAGGGGGTTGAACTGGAATAATCCGATTGGTTATCCCCCACTCTGAAAGGCTCTTCTCAGAAACCTCCGAAGCTATCACCTCCACACCAACTTCCGCTCCATATGGAATCTGCACCATCTTTCTTATCACCGGTAATTTAGGCTCACCGATGACATTGGTGATGCCATATTCGGGAATGGATAGCTGGTTGAAAACTCCCCCTTTGGTCTCCAATTCCTCAGACCACAGACCAAGAATTTTGACCTCAAATTCTACACGGTCAAGGTTGGATTGGGTTACGTTGATCTGGGGGATCTTCTCGTCCCCTGGCATGAACTGAATCCATTCCGGACCAGATCCAGTCGCCAGAACGGAAGAGTTGAGCGCAAACCAAAGAGCCACAAAGATCAGAATGATCTTTGGCCGATTTATGCCTTTAACTCTCATGGCATTAAACCTCCTTTAAAGATTATGGAATTTAGTTGAAAAGGAACAATTATTATCTACAAGAAAGTTCAAGAAGACTGAAACGTCATGGCCTTTAAAAAAACTCTTCAAGTAAGGCGGATCCTTCCTTCTCTCCTAATATGTCAATCATAAGATAACACAAAAGTTTCTATTGTCAAGCTTTTCCAACAAGGGTTTTGAAAAAAACTCCAACGGTATTAGGAGTGTTCATCTTTAGGCGAATAATTTAAAAGATGTATCTTCTTATTCTTATAAGGCTAAAGCAAACTTTAGGTTAGCAAAATTTACCTCTCTGAGTAAACTGTAACCTTTGGTCTTAGCAGAACACTCTATATAAGTAGCTTATCGGAAAACACAAAAGTTTCGTTAGAATTTAAAGAGCAATTTCAAGGCTGGGATGGTGAAGTCGACGGCGAAGGCAAAGGAAACTATATACATCAGCCAGTGAACCTCCCTTCCTTTACCGGTCAAAAGCTTAATCAAGGTAAAGGCTATGAAGCCGAAGCCAATGCCGTTAGAGATGGAATAGGTCAAAGGCATAACGATCATGATTAGAAATGCAGGAAAGGCTTCATCGAATTTAGTAAAGGGGAGGTCTTTGACAATGGAAAGCATCAAGAATCCTACAATGATCAAAGCAGGCGCAGTTGCCTGTTTAGGAACCACTCCGGCAATAGGTGAAAAGAATATGGCCAGCATAAATAAGAATCCTACCACCACAGAGGTTAATCCAGATCTTCCCCCAGCAGATATTCCAGCCGCACTTTCGATATAAGTGGTCGCAGAGCTGGCAGAGAAAGCGCCTCCTGCCACAGCAGAAATCGAATCCACCAGAAGAACCCGATTTATCCGAGGCAATCTTCCCTGTTCGTCCAGAAACTTAGCCTCACTCCCCAAGCCGATCACGGTCCCCAAGGTGTCAAAGAAATCAGATAGCATCACAGAAAATATCAAAACTGAAGCGGTCAACACCCCTAACTTGGAGATGGCACCGAAATCGAACCTCCCCATGGTTGAAAAATCAGGCATAGACAAAAAAGAAGGGGGAAACTTGGCTATATTAGGGTCAGGAAAAGCCCCAAATCCTGACATGTAATTGATAAAAATAGCCAGAACGGTGGAACCAAAAATACCGATCAACAAAGCCCCCTTCACCCTTGTCTTCAATAATATGGCGGTCAACAAAAGTCCAAAAATAGCGACAACTACCGGAAGATTATCGAATTTTCCCAGCGTGACTAATGTGGCTTCGCTTTTCTGAACAAAACCCGCCTGAACTAACCCGATGAAAGCTATGAACAATCCGATACCCACGGAGATGGCTTGTTTCAAAGATAGGGGTATGGAGTTCATCACCGCCTCTCTGAATCCAGTTAAAACCAAGAAGGTGATGATCAATCCTTCCAATACGATCACCCCCATGGCGGAGGGCCAGGAAAGTCCCATGCTCAAGACCATCTGATATGAAACGATGGCGTTCAATCCCATTCCTGGAGCTAAGGCAAAAGGATAATTCGTCCAGATACCCATGAAGATGCACATCAAAGCAGAAACTAAGCAGGTGGCGGTCATGGAGGCAGAAAATGGGAGTGCTAAATCTTTCAACTTGGGATCGCCAAAGAAACTTAAGAAAAGAGGATTAACAAAGATGATATAAGACATGGTGAGAAACGTGGTCACCCCCGCTAAAACCTCAGTCCTAACATTTGTGTTTAATTCGTCTAATCTGAAGTAATTTTTCAACATGATTCTAACCTCTCGGTTATACCAACTTCAAGGTTTGTTCCTTCGGTTTTCTTCCCTTAATTATATAGAAGTCACTGGAGTTGCACGCGAAAAACTCGCCGTCCTCAATTTGCTGTCGAAGAATAGGCATAATTCTATCGTCTATTTCTCGATAACGGTCATACTCCTGTGGATCACCGCCTCCCGCCAGAAACTCCTCTTTCTCTTGGTCTATCCATATTTTATGCCTCTTTTCGTCTAACCTTTCTTTTTTTAGCTGATCCATCTGGTGTTTTTGGAGGGAGCCTTCGTAGGGCGGCTCCAGATACCAGACCCGGTCATTTAATCTGATGCCGATTTCCGTAAGACCCAGCTTTTTCATCATCTGAGGAATTTTGGTGCCTATGCTGTTGTCTCCTTGACCCAACTTAATCCGCCCTTTATTGCAAATTAAAGCTACCTTTGTGCATAACATCTGTTCCTCTAAATCAAGTTCCGGTAGGGAGGAATAGCGATTTGCCAGCATGGATGAGAGATTATCCGGCTCTTGGCACATAATCAGCCCTTCCGGTTTGACGACACGCATCATCTCAGATAGGGCGAGTTCAGGTTCTTTCAAATGCATCAATAGGGTCTGGCACATAACCAAATCGGCGAAATCTTCGGGAAACGGGAGTTTATATGCATCGGCTGTGATAAAATAGATTTCCCCGTTTAAGCTCCAGTCCTTCGTCCCCTTTACCGCATCCTGGAGTAGGTTCGATGATATGTCGACACCGAGGTAGCGTCCGCCTTCGCCAAAATAGGACCAATAGGTATAACCTAAATAACCCAAACCACATCCCACATCGACCGCGGTCATTCCCGATTTAAGACCCAGCCAGCTGGCTAACTTAGCCAGCGTGTCCTCGAACCACATAGACTTCCGCTGGTAGACCAACATCTCTTTCCAGTAATTTTCTGACCAATCTATTTTCTTTTTGTCCTGACTTATAAAATTTCCCTCCTCCAGACAGGTATTCCTCAGCTGGCATGCTTCCCCACTATTCATTGTCCCTTAACTGGAAAGAAGCTATAAACAATAGATTTCTTCCCACATTTTTTCATTACCTGACAAATTTTTGACCGTGTCCACTTTAGTGTCCAAAGAATCAACATCTGCTAATTGGTCTTATAGAAACAAGTTATCTACTTTCGCTTCATTTCCCTAATGAAATCCTTGAATTGGCAAAACTCTTGCGACTAACCCTTGGCAAAGAACCAATCTCAAGACCAAGGATTTGGAAAAACTTTTCCGAAGGACCAGTTAGGATAAAATCGGGGGTGTAAGAGTGAAAGTCAAATTCACTTTGAACATGGAAAATCTCACGGTTTCTGAAAACAGATCCACCTCTGGCGGAAATGAAAAGCATATTGACCGCCTTTGCCTCTCCTGGGTAAACGAGGTTACCGAGGAAGAACTCCTCTCTATGTCCGGGCAATGGATCAGCACCCAAAATCTTTTGACCCAGAGGATGATCGGTTTAAAAAAAGTGGGAGAATCGAGTTTGACCATCGAGCCGATAGAAGAGCCACAGCCCAATTAATATCCGAATTTGGATCTCAGTTGAGTCAAATGACCATAGAAAAAACTCATGTTCCCAAAACTATTTCATATTCTAAGCTCAGTGGTTCAAAATTTCACCATCCTCCTGGCTTGGTTTAAGGATACCAATCTTTATTTCAATGATCATTTTGGTCTATTGGGTCAGCTTGCTTTCGATCTCGTTCTTTTCTATTTTCTTTTTCTGATTCTTTCCAAAATCTTTAAAGCCGCCTTCGATCTTGTTTTTTATGTGGTCATCCCCTCTCTGGTTTTGTCCTTTGTCACCTCCTTTGTTCTGCCTTTTACTTTCGTAACAATTTTGCCTATCTGTGTGGGCCTTTTGATAGTTGTAAACATCTTCAGGTCTTAAAAACGATTTCAAGTAAATTAAAATCTTTTTCTTTGTCAACACAAAAAACGCCGAAGTCTCTTGCTACTTTTACCTTGAGACGCAAACTACCACTAAGATACTTCTCAAATAAAAACGCCTTTTGCTTTTGATTATCTTCGTTGACATTTCGTCCTCCAAATATTACTTTGTAAAAGTTTTAATTAATGCAAACGTAATTATTTTTGATACAATGTTGTCTCCTCTCCCCTTGGGGGAGAGGGAAGTGCGTATGCATCTTCGAGGTGAGGGGGAGATCAGGCAGAATGAAAAAAAATTGTGAGTTTCTACTAATTAAAAGGAAGGGAAATATACAATGAACAAAAAATTTAAAGGCAAAACTTGGGTGGTAGGGGATGATATTGATACTGATCAGATCTATCATGGTCAATATCTCCCTTTAACGGATCCAAAGGAGATGGCAAAACATGCTATGGAGTTTGTTCCGGGGATGGAGAATTTTGTTAAGGAAGTTGGGCCCGGTGATATTGTTATCGCGGGAAAGAATTTCGGCTGTGGCTCCTCCCGTGAGCATGCGGTGATCTGCCTTAAAGAAAATGGGGTAAGCTGTGTGGTGGCTGACTCGTTTGCCCGCATTTTTTACCGCAATGCTGTCAACTTAGGGTTTCCGCTTTTGGAATGTCCGGGAATCTCCAAGATGGTCAAAACGAAGGAGGAGGTCGAAGTTGATATGGAAAGCGGTGAGGTAACCAATCTCTCCACCGGTGAAAAAATAAAAGGCAATCCACCTTCAGGCTTAGAACTGGAGATAGCCGAAAAAGGTGGGCTTTTGAATTATCTGAAAGGTTAATGTTTGCTCTTGAAGTAGCGACACTTATGTCGCGTGAAAAACATCTATCTTCGTTCTAATCGAACCCCTTTAGGATGAACCTACACCCAGCGATATAAAATGGTCAAGAGTGAGGGTACCCTTGACCAACAAGTGATATATCGGGACCTGTGCGATTGAGGATAGTATAGTATCTCTTTTAGAAACCTTCGCAATCAGAATATGGGGACTCCGGTCAAGAAGACCAATAACCAGAAGCGAAGAAAAGTTTAGAGCGAGTATACTTCCATGCAAATCTCTTTTTCCGCTTTTCTACGTCCTCGAACGGTTGCCTCAATAGTCTTGAGTACATTTGCTGCAAAGTAGCGTGTTCCACATTTCTTACATACGCCCACTGGAACATTTTTGATGAGCACGTATTTTCTCCCTACCTTGCGGGGCAAGTCAACAATTTTTTCGAGAATGGGTCCGTCACAATATTCGCAGCGCTCACCATTCCAAAATCCCAATTTAGTTTCTCCTTTCATCTTCTTGGTTTATCCTCGTAAAGGGTTATTACCCGAACTTTTCCAGTTTCAGTTACACGACATACAATACCGATAGCCCGACCATCCAACGCACATCCTACAATTTCATATTTCTTCTCTTTAGGCCAAACCCGCCGTATCTTCCCATTCAAGATTACGTGTTCTACGTCATAAATATCGAAACCGTCCGTATTTGGCTGGAATAGGGGAAACCAGTATTAATCACCTCCATGATCTCTGTCTTGTTAGTGCCTCGCTCTTGTGCTCGTTCTAAAGTACGAGGATCGATTTGAATTTCCACTTGCTGTCCCCTCAGCAATAACCAAATATCAGCAAGAAACATTACTGCAACACGATCTACTTCAGTAAAAGTAACCATTTGACTTTTTGCGAGCTCTTGTATCCTTTCCACACGAATATGGCAAGGGACAGGAACAAAACGCCAACGAGGACGTAGAGCATACTTAACAGACAGAGTGAGAGTAGCGAAGCTGACTTTTTCACTACTTTCGGCTTCCAATTGGACCGTGCAAAAAAGTCTGTAACCGACAGGTGCCGTTCTAAAGGACTATCCACGCCCTTTATAACCAGCATTCCATCCCGAGCCACATCTATTTTTGTCTCGACAGTGTCTCCGGACTCAGTCTGTACGAGGAAATGCAGTTCCTTTTGCCCAAACCCTCCCTCAGTTAGCACCGAAAACCCTGCGAATCCTATCGATCCGAGGCCGATAAGAATCACAATAGCGAATGTTACAATAAATTCTTTGAAAGACAGGCGTGAAGGGAGTCTGCTGGTAGTTACTTTTTGGGTATCTGCGATTCGATGAGGGAACTCCAGAGAGTCTTTTAGTCTTTTATCCGCGCTCACCCCCTCGCTGGTTTCGGATCCTGGGTGCCCCATTTGTACTTCTGCCAGTGCTTCAAATTTCACATGTTCATCTACTCGAAATAACCCGAAATCAAATTCAGCTGTTGTAGCGTCTCTGATGCTTAAACTTGCCTTTACTTGGGCTTTGGACGGAACAACTTTTGCATCGAGCCACCTAAAACCTTCTGGTAGCTTCAGCGCTAATGGTTGTTCGACCATGTCTGGTGTTATGTCTTTAGAGCCGGTGTTCATTATATAACCCTTGAGAAGAACCATGTTTTCGCTGACTGGTTCGTCTTTGTAAAGCACCTTCAGGTCGCCAATGTTGCGAACGATAGAGTCAAACAGACCAATAGAACTTTCTTCGAAGTAAGTTATTCGACCAGGATAGCGGCGTCTTAGAGCTAACCAGATAGCTACACCACCAAGAATGCAAGTTGCAGCTACCCCGAATATTGCAATACCAGTAGTTGTATCCATTAAGTCCTCCTGTAATTTTCATACTAATATATTGTTGACAAATCTGTTGACTCATTATATCCTAATAAATGTCAATTTGTCAAGAATATTTTTCGAGAAGGGACTGACTTGCCTGTAAACATTAAGAAGAAAGATATAGTTGAGCTGGAAATTTCGGATTTAGCCTATGGGGGGAAAAGTGTGGCTAAGTTAGATGGCTTTGTTGTGTTGCTTAGGGGTGGTTCGACTTCCTTCGACTTCGCTCAGGACAGGCCGCTCACCACAAGCGGAATACCGGGAGATATAGTCAAAGCCGAAATTGTCAAGAAAAAAAGCAATTTCGCTGAGGCAAAAATATTAGAGATTATCAAAGAATCGGATTTAAGGACAAAACCTGTCTGTTCCCATTTTGGTTTATGCGGTGGCTGTAGCTGGCAGGATTTGAAATATGAAGAGCAGCTTAAGTTCAAAACCAAACAGGTCAAAGAAAGCTTAAAACATATCGGGGGCTTTTCGGATTTTCCAATCCAAGACGCTTTGGGCTCAGATGAGATATTTTATTATCGAAATAAGATGGAATATGCTTTTACGCCGGATCCAAATCAGGAATTGATTTTAGGGCTTCATCCCAAAGAAAGATTCTATCAGGTCTTCGATTTGAAAGAGTGTTTTCTTCAATCTGAAAAAGCTAACCTGATAGTTGATTTGGTCAGAAGATTCGCTAAAGAGAAAAAATTGATCCCTTATGATCTTAAAAAACGCTCGGGCTTCTTGAGATTTTTAGCCATAAGGGAAGGCAAAAACACTGATATGACCATGGTCAATTTAGTCACCAATAAAGGTGAATTCCCATTCAAGGACGAATTTTCGTCCCAGCTTCTTTCAAACTTCCCCTTTGTCAAAAGTATAGTTAGAAACATAAATTCCAAATTAGCTAATATTGCTGTGGGAGAAGAGGAGGATATCTTAGGAGGGGAGAGAACCATAACCGAAAAATTAGGTAAATTCAAATTCGAAATTTCGAGCAATTCATTTTTTCAGACCAACACCAGACAGGCAGAGAAGTTGTATGAAGTAGTTGTGAACATGGCGGATTTGCAGGGAGACGAGTCGGTTTTGGATTTATATTGCGGGACTGGAACTATCTCCATATTCTTATCACAAAAGGCAAAAAAGATAATCGGGGTTGAGTCGGTGGAGGAATCGGTGAGGAATGCTCAAAGGAATGCAGAATTAAATGGTATTACCAATTGTGAATTTGTCTGTGGGGAGGTGAAAAAAGTTTTGGCAAAATTTTCCGCCGTAGGCGCCACGCCTGCCGGCGGGCAGGGATCCGCCTATGGCGGAGTAGCTGATAAAGAGATCCCGGATTTAGTGGTGGTGGACCCTCCTCGTGCCGGCTTGCACAAACATGTAATCAAATCTCTTTTGGAAATTAAACCACCCAAAATTATTTACGTCTCGTGCAATCCATCCACTTTAGCCAGAGATTTAAAGATTCTTTGCGAAGAAGGTTATCAATTAGAAAACGTCCAACCCATAGATATGTTTCCGCATACCTATCATATCGAGACTGTGGTAAAATTGACCCCAAGAATTACCCATTGAAGAAAAGCTCATCTGCGTTACACTATTTTCCCCATCCGTCAGCATTCTAAGTTGGTTTTGGAATTGTCGTCAAGATCCCCCACCAAAGGCGAAAAAAATCCAATTACCGCATGAACAAGAGTGTTTTCAACAATCCCTTCAGTTTGACCAGCACCGGTTATGTTCTGAGACAAGAGAAGTTGTAACCGCTCTTTTTTTTGGCTTCCATGGAGCAAATTTCATTTGACTTTTTCAAAAAGAAGTTGTAGATTTGCCTTGAAAAGTTGCTTTTATCTGGGCACGTAAATTGTATTTCTACAAACGAAGCTTGGAGGGAAATTTATGATAGACGTTCACATTGCTAGTAACGCTAACATAGCCAAAGTCATTCTGCATTCTGTACCGGACAAACCGGGAATTGCGGCAGAGATTTTTGGAAAATTAGGAACGCAGGGATTCAATGTGGAACTGGTGATTACAGGGATTAGCTACAAAGGACGGACAGACGTTACCTTTGCTGTGGCGGAAAACGAGCTGGATGCGGTGGAAGCGCTTTTGGAGAAAATGAAAAACGAAATAGGTGCGGAGAAAATCTCCCATACCTCATCCGTAGCTTTAGTGTCAATTGCCGGTCATCAATTGGCTCAGACCCCGGGCATTGCCGGAAGAATGTTTAATGCCCTATCCAAAGCTGGAATCAACATCGACACCATCTCCACCTCCATGTCCTCGGTTACTTGCTTGGTAGCCAGGGACAAAGCTAAAGAGGCCGTGGAAGCCCTACGCAAAGAATTCCAGGCATAGTTTGGTTTTTTCAAACCAGATCCAAGACGCTTTATGGGAATCCCATCAAAGATGGGACTGGCAACGAAAGGTACACCTGAAGGTGAACACTCCAATAAAGGTCTTGTGATTTTCGTTTAAGAATACACCTGTGACTTGAAGAATTTTTCTTCAAGGGGGATGAAGGTTTGCAATGTATTGGTGTTTGATCTAAGATTAGAACAAGGAGAAAGAGAAATGGCAAAAGTTTGTGAGATTTGTGGAAAGAAACCTTTGTATGGAAATACTGTCAGCCATGCACATAAATTGAGCAAAAGGAGATGGATGCCTAATCTTCAAAGGGTGAAGGCGACCATCCATGGAAAGCGAACCACCATCAATGTCTGCTCCAGCTGTCTGAAAGCAGGGAAGGTGGAAAGCCTAAGGTAAAAGGATTTCAGTCCCCATCCCTCTTACGCATGAAAATTTACTAACTTCTATTTGATTCCCCCTCACCCTTACCCTCTCCCCCAAGGGGAGAGGAGGCAAGTTTGTCCTTGAAGTAGATGAGTGCGTCTTATTTTTCAGTGATCAACTTTTCTTTCTTTAATTTTTTGATCTCTTCTTGAGCCTTATGGTGGGAACCAAAGTAATCCTCATATTCCAAAGATTTCAAGTAATGCTCGTAAGCTTCTTGGTATCTTTTCTGGTCATTTAAAGATAAACCAAAAAGAAAGTGGGCCTGACTCTTTAGGGCGTCGGAACTATAGACCTTTAAGGCGGCTTCAAAGTCATCTTGGGCTTTTTCGTTTTGATTGAAGGAGAGGTTAATTATTCCCGACCAAAGGTGACACTCGGCTTTACTATTGTTGCTTAATTCAGTATAGAATTTATCCTTAATTTCAGACTCAAGCTGGTCTATGGTTGATCGGGCCAAGCTATCCTTCCCAAGATAGTGATAATACTCAGCGCACAAAAGTTGAAAGTTGAAATTTCGAGGATATTTTTCGCCCAGTCCTAATGCCAGCCGCAAACCATCTTCTCTTTTTTCTTCCTTATCCAAATAGATGAGCACCAGTTCATAGGCGGCAAAATCTTTACTATACCTTCCTCTATCCCTTGCCAAATTTAATTCCTTCATTCCCCTTTTGGTGTCCCCTTCAAAATTAAGAATAGGAAGAAAAAAACGAAGCAATTTGGGTAAAGTTCCAGCATAATAATGATACTCCTCTAATCCGTAGTAAACATCGAAACAATCCGGATTTAGCTTCAATGCTTTCTCGAAAGATCCTTTTGCTTTCCTTGCATTTATGAAAGTTTTCCATTTGGCTCCCGCATCCAGATAATATTTTGCCTTCCACCCGTAAACTCCACCTAGAAAAAAATTGGCATACCAATTCTCATTATCTTTTTTTGCCAGCTTTTTGGCAATCCGTATGGATGCATACGCATACTCCTCAGCTTTATCTATATTTTCAAAGAAAAGACCTTTGTATTGTTCTGGATTCTTGCAATTTACTATGAATTGAATATAAACCACCGCTTTGAATAAATATGGTCTTACATCCTCTGGGCTATCTTGCCGAAGCCCTTCCAACAAAGTCAAGGCATTCGCATATTCAAAATTTAGGGCATAATCCACCGCTTGACATAGCTCGCTGTCCATAGTCTCTTGAGATTTAGACACGTGAAAGATACTAACCGATAAAATGGACACAAACAAAAAACTATTATTGTTTTCATGGCTTGGCTTCCTTAACTGTCCGGCGGAGCGAAAGGGGGTTCAGATTTTTTCATATCTGCATCCGAGATTCTTTTTGCTTTTTCAAATTCTTTTTTAAGAAATTCTTTGTCCATTCCGCTATCAACAATATCCCAGGGGAGAAGCGAAGAGAAATCTCTTTCTTTGAAGATTATCGAATCTACATCCACCCCTGCTTTTCTCCATGCTTGAGGAAAGCTTAAGTTATCCTGAATGTGATAGAATAAGCCCTCCCCCACCCTCCGGTTTCCTACAGACAATATTCCCTGAAGTATCGCCTCTCTTATGCTTTTTTTCTCAAGATGCACCCTCTTCAAATCTTTAACTTTGCTTTCAATCTTTTTCATCTTTGCTTTCAACTCTTTTTCTGTATTCATAGCTGACCATTGAAATGGAGTATGCGGTTTGGGAACAAAAGGATTAATAGAAAGAATAAGTCTTCCTTTGGAGTAAGGACTGCCTTTGGTATGAACCGTATGGTTCATACCTTTGGTGGAGTTGGAAGCCTTTACATAAATCTCGTGGAGTTGGCAAATCAAATCAATAAGTCCCTCAATATCCGCCTTTTCCTCAAAAGGAAGACCGATCATAAAATATGATTTTAAATTATCAATAAAAGCTTCTGAGGCGATTCTGGCAGATTTTAGAACGTCCTCTCTGGAAATATTTTTGTTGATCACCTTCCACATCTTCTCCGATCCAACCTCTGGGGCAATGGTCAAAGTCTTAAGTCCAGACTTGATCAAGACGTCCAACAAACTTGGGCTGATCTTATCTACTCTAAGGGAGGAGACTCCTATCTCCAATCCCTTTTGATTAAGATTCAGGCATATTTGCCCCAAATCCGGATGATCGGAGATCAAAGATCCCACTAAACCCACATGTCGATTTTCTCCGACATGTCTTTCCACCTGACTCAATATGGAATCTCTATCATGAAATCTGCAGGGTCTGTATATGTGTCCCGCGGCACAGAAACGGCATCCTCGAGCACATCCCCTTCCTACCTCCACCAAAAGAGAATTTTTGAAGTGAATATGGGGAGAGGATATTACAGAAAAAGTTTCAATTTTATTTACATCTGCTTTTCTTATTTCAACCCGCTCCGGAACACCTCTCTTAATTTCTCTATCCTTTATTTTTCCCTCTTGGTCGTAAATAATATTATAAAATTGGGGAATATAAACTCCTTTAATCTTAGAGAGATTGAAAAGTCTCTCTTCTTTTGGCACTTTCTTTTTTTCCGATTGTAAATACGTCCAGATGAAATCTGGCAAGGCATCCTCTGCCTCTCCAATCAATAAACAATCGAAGAAGCCTGCCATGATTTCGGGATTTAAGGTGACAGCTACGCCCCCCGCAACTATCAAAGGCTCACCCGCACCCCTTTGAGAAGACTTAAGTGGAATGCCCGATGTTTTTAAAAGCCTTAAAACATTCAGATAATCCAGCTCGAAGGAGATAGAGAAGGCGACCATGTCAAAATTTTTTAGAGCAAGATTGGATTCTAACGTTTTCATGCCCTGATCGCCAGAAAAATTAAATCCGTCATCAAAATACTTCGCAAAAAATCTTTCACAAACTACTTCCTCCATTTGATTCAATAAACGGTAGATGGTCTGATAGCCGAGATTAGCCATTCCCACTTCGTAGCTATTAGGAAATCCCAATGCCACCCGGAGTGAGAAAGACTTTTTACGGATGGTTCCTCTTTCTGAGGAGAGCAACTTCTTTCGTAGCTGGGGAAGATCTTTTCCTTTGGATCCTGCGAACATCCTTCTCCTTTAAAAAATAACATAATAACAGTTTCAATTTATCTCCAATCAGGGATTATGTCAAAACAAAAGTGAATCGTTGTCAACGCAAATAGAAAATGTCATGTTTTTTGCAAATAGAAAATGTCAGTAATTTATGGTTATGAGTTCATTTTCTTTTTCATTGATAAAGGATTGGAAGAGTTTCATTTTTTCCTTTGATATG
>Ga0315289_10008025_pt1 | contig 15300 bp, 16 predicted proteins | sample YL17G11_40_MG_FD_203452 | JGI IMG/M metagenome (GOLD analysis project Ga0315289, IMG submission 203452) | Sediment microbial communities from Yellowstone Lake, YNP, Wyoming, USA - YL17G11_40 | ecosystem: Environmental > Aquatic > Freshwater > Lake > Sediment | place: USA: Wyoming | collected... | reverse complement strand
ATCCCGAAGGAGGAACCATGACCAAGCATGGAACGCCGCGCCGCCGGACCGACGCCGAGTACGCCGAGATGGCCGCCGACTACGAAGCAACCCCGATCACCGCGAGCGAGATTCTGTCTGCCGAAATCAACCCCGATTTTCTGCCGACCAATCGCCCCACCAAAGTGGCCGGAGAGCGCGAGTCGCGGCTGGACAATCGCGACCCCAAGCGGAGCTGATGCGGCGGGCCCTCATCGAATACCTCGAAGCGCGCCGCCTGACCGGCGCCCGCTAAATCGGCAACATTCACCACTGGGACAAGGCCCGGGCCACTTGCGAGGCGAACTCAGGCCCGTTGTTCGCCAACGCGAAGCCGCCCGCGAGACCGCCTTGCGTACAGAGTTGCCGCCGCCGGCTCACTCGCCGGACGGCTGCGAGGCCCGTCTTGGAATCTGCCCGGCGAACGCAGACCTTGGCCGTTCGGGGGTTGACGTCGGTGGGGAAGCGGCGGGCCGGATCGGAGTATGCGGCCTGGGCGCGGGACCAACGGCGCACGATGCGGCGGGCGTTGATGTAGTCGGTCCGGCCGATCTCGACCTTGATCGTGGCCCGCTGCAAACCGGCCACACCCCAGAACCGGCCGGGACCTTTCCCCGGCTGCAGCCAGGCCTCGGGAACGATGTGTTGGTACTCCTTGCTGCTGCCGGAATTCGGGGCGGCGTGCTTGGTGAAGTAGATCGCCAGCCGTTTCGGGTCGCGGCCTTTCACGCCGGCGATGATGTCGACGGCAGTGCCGGCATTGAGATGCCGGGCACGCTGCTCGGGATCGGGATGGTCCACGACGTCGGCCCATGCCCCGGAACACCATTGGCGAAACGGCAGCCCCGACTTGCCGGTCCCGGCTGGGAAAGCCATGCCCAGGTGAAGGTGCGGAGCACCACGCATCTGGAACTCCATCTTCCAGATGTAGCGAGGCGTTTCGTTCCATTCGGTCCGGAACCTTTTGGCCCACAGCCGCAAATGCCTTTTGACTGCAGTCCCCGACGGTGCGACGGTCAGCCAGTCATCGGGATAGGTGAAGGTGACCATGGCCGGGGTCCGGTCATCGGCGAACATCTGGTTGTAGTCGTACTCGGCCAGTTTCCGGCACATGTTGGCCCTCGACTTGCGCGACCACGATGTGATGGCACCTCGCATGCCCGGCGCCCTCCTGTCCGATTCATCGAACCCGTCGAACCCGTCGAGCGCGTCGCGCAGTTCACGTTCGAGGTCGTTCACCGTGACTCGCCCGCCACGGGACGCAGCCCGTTCGATGGACTTCTCGACCAGGACGGGGCGGGTCCAACTCAGTTGATTCATGCCCGGACCGATGGTCACGTGAAACTGCCCACCCTCGAACTCGATGTCCCTGCGGTCGACACCGGCGATGCCTTCCGGTGAGCGGAACCGCGAAGCCGCAGAAGCGACGTCGGCCTGACCGGGAAAGCTCGGACCGAAGACCTCCGCGACCGGGCCATCCGTGGCTACCGAACCGCCACCGGCCTGCGCGTGGACACTTTTGGCACATATAACAAGCCCGTGCGCACTGCTCTGGCCGGCCGCCGCCACTGCGCTCCCAGCGACGTGGCCCAGCTCGGCACCTGGGTGCGGCTGCGGGCCTGTTAACTCCGCTGGTATCGGCGGGACGCTGACGCTCGGGTCCGCTCCCGGATCCGCTTGTTGTCTCCGCCTCGTCGCCGCCTGGGGCGGCTCCTCAGCTCCGCCCGCGGCTCCTCCCGCGGCCCCGCCCTTGATAACAGCTGCGCTAACAGGCCCTCCGAGAGTCCCGCAGTCCGATTCGGGCTCAGCGGCGGGGGAGGCGGGCGGCTGGCCGGCGTTCGCAGGCGCGGCCTTGTCGGTGCCGGCAATTCCGGGCACCATGTTTTCTAGTGGCACCAAAGACCCCATCTGGGAGCCCTCGGCCACCGTTCTTGCGAGGAATGGGGTGGCCGAGGGCTTTTCCCTTAGGGGCCTGAAGCGTGTCCGGTTCCTGTCCGGTTCAGATCAGGAGCCGGTGCGTCGAGCGAGGTCAGTGCGTGGTGTGCGCCGCGTTCCCGCGCTGTTGGCGCAGGTCAGCGGCTATCTTTTCCAATTCACACGCGGAAGGTCGCTGGTTCGATCCCAGCCGGGACCACCACACCTGACCCCAGTGCACCTTTGGTCGATTCTCCGCCTCACCGGCAACACCGCAGAAACGACGAACCACATCCGGCCCGCATCGGTTCGAAGCGTTCGCCGACGCTCGGCACTAGATGACCGGCGCAGGGTGTGTGTCCCATTGGCTTGCAACCGCCGGACCCGGCGCGGAGCGCAACCCGATCAGCTTCCGCGAGCACGACCGGGACCACCGCGGGTTGCGTTTGGTGCCAGGTCGCGACCATCGGTACCCGCTGACCGAGGCGTATGAGGTGCGGTGCTTCGGGACCGTCATCCCGCGCGCATCCGCAGCACCCTCAACAGCCGGTCCAGTCCAGTGCGCAGCACACCTGCGACAGGTCGCGGGATCGCCCGCAACAGACCCAGAGCCGGGTGGGCTGCCGCCGGCGTCACCGCGCCAGCCAACTGCCGCAGCCGCAACGTGTCACCGCCCGCCCACTGCGGATCGCTGTCGGCTAGGTGGTGCGGGTCAGCGAGCTCGTCGACGGGTCGCGGCGCCGGGCTGGACACCGATGCGTCGACTGCGTCATCGATGGATGTGAGTCCCCCCGGCGGGTCGGGAACATAGTCACGCAGCAGGGTGTCGGAGGCCGTCATCGGATGGTCCAGCGATTCGATCAAGTCGGCCGCCAGACCGGTGGGCACCGGGACCGTCGCACCGGCTACCCGCCCGACGACACCCCTCGGCACGACATCAAGGACCGGCAGCACCGCCCGCATCCCGCCCGCCGCGCGCACGTAGCTGTCCAGCAGCTTGTGGTAGGTGGTGGTCGACGGACCGACGATGTCGTACGCGCCGACCGGGACACGCTCCGAGTCGGCGGCAGCGACTAGGTAGTACAGCACGTCGCGAATCGAGATCGGGTCCAAGCGGTGATCCGCCCACTGCGGTAGCGGGATCAACCAGAACCGGTCGCCGACATAGCGCACCATCTCGAACGACGTCGAGCCCGCGCCGATGATAACGGCGGCTCCCAGCCACACCAGTTCCGGGCCGCCCGCGACGTTCAGCGCATGGGCGACCTCGGCCCGCCCGGCCAGGTGCTCCGACAGGGTGTCGTCGTCGGGAACGAACCCGCCCAGGTAGACAATGCGGCCTGCGCCGCTCTTGGTCGCGGCAGCGGCGACATTGGCCGCCGCGACGTTGTCCCGCGCCCGGAAGTCGGGTTGGCCGATCGCGTGGACCAGGTAGTAGACAACGTCGACCGGCCCGGCCTGGGCGAACGCCGCGGCCACCGAGGCGGGATCGTCGGCGTCGAGGGGAACTGCGGCGACCTGGTCGCACCAGCCGAACCGCGCGAGCTTCTCGGGGTTGCGGGTGGCGGCCACGACATGATGCCCCTCTCGGACCAGCTCTGCGACCAGCCTTGAGCCGACGTATCCGGTGGCACCGGTAACCAAAACACGCATTGTTGGATGCTACGGGGTATCGGCAGCCCGGAGATCGCGCAAGTCTGACGTAGCAGTGAGATCGGATTCACCCCGGTCAGGTCGCGGCGCAGCTCTCCGTCGCCGCGTTCGGCAGCGCCGTCAACCCTAGTAGGCGGATGGTATGCGGGTTTCGTCGCCGTGGTCAGCCTGCACTCGACGCTGGACGCGGCTCCCGCGGCGATGCCGCTCCCGCGGCGCTGGGGGAGCAGGGCTTCCGCGGTGTGGTTACCGCAACCGCGGCTGCCTATCATCAAGGCGATGAGCACATACCTCATTGCAGGCGGCAGCCGGGGGATCGGCCTGGAACTGGTTCGGCTGCTGGCGCCCACGGCCGAGCGCATCGACGTCTGGTCCCGATCGGCCGACGACCTGAGCGCCGCGGGCCCGGTTCGCCACATCGCCTGTGACGTCACCGGATCCGACCCGCTGCCCGCCCCGCCCGAGTCGGTCCAGGGCGCGGTCTACTGCCCCGGAACGGTGAACCTCAAGAGCTTCCGGGCACTGTCCGAGGACGATTTCCGGCGCGACTGGGATGTCAATCTCCTTGGCGCCGTGCGGTTTCTGAAGGCCTGCCAGCCGCGGCTGGCAGGCGCCGACGGAAACCCGGCCAGCGTGGTGATGTTCAGTACCGTCGCGGTGGGCCAGGGCATGCCGATGCACTCGTCGGTCGCGGCGGCCAAGGGTGCGGTGGAGGGACTGGTGCGTTCGCTGGCCGCGGAATGGGCACCGCGGGTGCGGGTGAACGCCATCGCCCCCGCGCTGGTGGACACCCCACTGGTCGACCGGATGCTCTCCACGCCCGAGAAACGTGCGGCCATGGCAGCGCGCTACCCGCTCAAGCGGATCGGAACCGCCACCGAGGCAGCCGCACTGGCAAGCTTCTTGCTCTCTGCGGACAGCGGCTGGATCACCGGTCAGGTGCTCGGCCTCGACGGCGGCATGTCGACGCTGCGGGCCTGACCCGGGCCGGGGTAGCGGCCATCGACTTGTCTACACCGCGGTGAGGTAGCGCCGTGTCACGATCCGCTGACTCAGCGACAGCACGGGGGCGCCCAGCCGGCTCCACCACGCGGCAGGCCGGGAGAACGCCACCACCTCGCTGTAGACCGCGCCGTCAGCGGGGTCGTAACGCACCCCGAACATCTCCTCACCGGCCACCGCATGTCCGGGCAGGCTGCCGTAGGCGAACCCGCGGCGGTTCGGCTCGTCGATCACATAGACCACCCGACACGGCGCGACGAACGGGCCGAGCCTGCCCAGCACGTCGGTGCCGACCTCGGCCACCTCGGTGGTGGCGCTCACCGTAAGCCCCGCACCGCGCAGCATGGCGTAGCGCATCACCGCCCCGGCCGCCTGCTCGAAGCGGTCCCGCCCCTGCCCGATCCGGTGCGACAACCGGACGTGGGAATACCCATCGGGCAGGGCCTTCGGCGCTGGGGCAGCCGTCGCGCCCACGTCGGAGTAGGTCAGCGGCAACCCGGCAAGTTCGGCCAGTTTCACCCCCCCACCATGCCGTGGCACGGAGTCGGGCGCACGTACCCTCGGTTTCGTGGCGGCAGACAGCGGTTCGGACAGGCGCCGGTGGTCGAAACGCCGCGATCGGTTGCGGGAGCGGCCGCTGGCCGACTTCTGCTATCGCGTTCTGGTCGCCATCGTGGGACTCACAGTGCTGCTGGTCGGCGGCGCAGCCATTCCGTACCCCGGTCCCGGCTGGGCGATCGTCTTCCTCGGTCTGGCGATCCTGGCCACCGAGTTCTACTGGGCCCGGCGCACCCTGACTTTCACCCGGGCCCGCTACGACACCGCAATGACCTGGTTGCGCCGCCAGCCCTGGTGGGTCCAGGCCACGGGCGCGGTGCTGACCGCCGCCGTCGTGGTGTTCACGCTGTGGTTTTTCGGGGCCATCGACTGGCTGGCGACCCTGGTGGGCCTGGAACACCCGATGCTGCGCAGCCCCATCGGACTGGGAGCCTGATCAGGTCCCTCGATAGCATTAGCCCGACCGCCGCCGACCCGGCGGGCAATCGTTGTTGCCCGAGTTGAAAGAGACCGTCGATGAGCGCCCCCGCACACCCCGCACCGGTCGACCTGCTGCAGGTCCCGGCCGGGACCACCGCGGGTGCCGCAGTCCGCGACGCCGGCCTGCCCAGTCGCGGTGAACCCGGCGCGATCGTCGTTGTCCGCGACGCCGACGGGAAACTGCGCGACCTGAGTTGGGTGCCGGAGGCGGACTGTGCGGTAACCCCGGTGGCCGCCGACACCGACGAGGGCCGCGGCGTCCTCCGGCACTCCGCAGCCCACGTGCTGGCCCAGGCCGTGCAGCAGATGTTCCCGGAGGCCAGACTCGGGATCGGACCGCCGATCACCGACGGCTTCTACTACGACTTCGACGTGCCGCAGGCCTTCACCCCCGAGGACCTCGAGGCGCTGGAGAAGCGGATGCGCCAGATCGTCAAAGACGGCCAGCTGTTCTCCCGGCGGGTATATGAGTCCAAGGACGTCGCGCGCGCCGAACTCGCCCGGGAGCCCTACAAGCTTGAACTGGTCGACGACAAGTCCGGCGACCCGGACGTCATGGAGGTCGGCCCCCCTGGTTCCAATGACGAGCTGACCGCCTATGACAACCTCAATCCCCGCACCCGGGAACGGATTTGGGGCGACCTGTGCCGCGGCCCGCACATCCCGACCACCAAGTACATCCCGGCGTTCAAGCTGACCCGCAGCTCGGCGGCCTACTGGCGCGGCAACCAGGCCAACGCCAGCCTGCAACGCATCTACGGCACGGCCTGGGAATCGCAGGAGGCCCTCGACCGCCACCTGGAGATCCTCGAGGAGGCGCAGCGCCGCGACCACCGCAGGCTCGGTGCTGAGCTGGACCTCTTCAGCTTCCCCGACGAAATCGGTTCGGGCCTTGCGGTTTTCCATCCCAAGGGCGGCATCGTGCGCCGCGAACTGGAGGAGTACTCCCGCCGCAAGCACATCGAGGCCGGCTACGAATTCGTCAACACCCCACACATCACAAAGGAACAGCTCTACATCACCTCCGGACATCTGGAGTGGTACGCCGAAGGCATGTTCCCGCCCATGCACATCGACGCCGAGTACGCCGAGGACGGCTCGTTGCGCAAGCCGGGGCAGGACTACTACCTCAAGCCGATGAACTGCCCCATGCACCATCTGATCTACCGGTCCCGGGGCCGCTCCTACCGCGAACTTCCGTTGCGGCTCTTCGAGTTCGGCACTGTCTACCGCTATGAGAAGTCCGGCGTGGTGCACGGCCTGACCCGGGTGCGCGGCATGACCCAGGACGACTCGCACATCTACTGCACCCGCGACCAGATGCGCGACGAGCTGGCCTCGCTGCTGCGCTTCGTGCTCGACCTGCTCGGCGACTACGGGCTGGACGACTTCTATCTGGAGTTGTCCACCAAGGACCCGGAGAAGTACGTCGGATCCGACGAACTGTGGGAGCAAGCCACCGAGACGCTGCGCGAGGTCGCCGAGTCCAGCGGCCTGAACCTGGTCCCCGACCCCGGCGGTGCGGCGTTCTACGGCCCGAAGATCTCGGTGCAGGTGCGCGACGCGCTCGGCCGCAGCTGGCAGATGTCCACCATCCAGCTGGACTTCAACATGCCCGAGCGGTTCGGGCTGGAGTACACCGCCGCCGACGGCACCCGCCAGCGCCCGGTGCTGATCCACCGAGCGCTGTTCGGCTCCATCGAACGGTTCTTCGGCATCCTCACCGAGCACTACGCCGGCGCGTTCCCGGCCTGGTTGGCGCCGGTGCAGGTGGTCGGTATCCCGGTCGCCGAGGAGCATGCCGGTTACCTGCACGACGTCGCCGCCGAGTTGCGCTCACACGGGGTGCGCGCCGAGGTCGACGCCAGCGACGACCGGATGGCCAAGAAGATCGTCAACCACACCAACCAGAAGGTGCCGTTCATGCTGCTCGCCGGCGACCGCGACGTGGAAGCGGGGGCCGTGTCTTTCCGGTTCGCCGACCGCAGCCAGATCAACGGGGTGCCCCGCGACAAGGCGGTGGCGGCGATCGGCGCGTGGATCGACGACCGCCAGAACGCCGCTCCCACAGCCGAATCGGTGAAGGTCGCGGAGTGACTGAGCGGTCGACCGAGGAGGCGCAGCTCATCGACCGGGGTGCCGGCGACCCGGACCGGCTGCAGCGGCTGTGGACCCCACACCGGATGAGCTACATCGTCGGGTCGCCCAAGTTCGGCGGCTCGGCCGGCTCCTCGCAGCCGTTCACCGATATCCCGATGATGGCCGACGAGGAGGGCTTGGTGATCGCCCGCGGTGAACTGGTGTACTCGGTGCTCAACCTTTACCCGTACAACCCCGGACATCTGATGGTGGTGCCCTACCGACAGGTTTCCGAGCTCGAGGACCTGACCGACGCCGAGAGCGCGGAGCTGATGACGTTCACCCAGAAGGCGATCCGGGTGATCAAGTCGGTGTCGCGCCCGGACGGCTTCAACGTCGGGCTCAACCTGGGCCGATCTGCGGGCGGATCGCTGGCCGAACACCTGCACATGCATGTGGTGCCGCGCTGGTCCGGCGACGCGAACTTCATCACCGTGGTCGGGGAGACCAAGGTGATCCCGCAGCTGCTACGCGACACCCGCGCCCTGCTGGCTGCCGAGTGGGCGGCCCATCCGTGAGCGACTTCTATCTGATGACCCGGGCGGCCTACGCCAGACTGAGCGCACCGGTGGCCAAGGCGGCGCTGCGGGCCGGCCTGACCCCCGACATCGTCACCATCATCGGCACCGCGGGTTCGGTGCTGGCGGCGCTGACCCTGTTCCCCGCCGGGCAGCTGTTCGCCGGCTGGCTGGTGATCTGGTTCTTCGTGTTGGCCGACATGCTCGACGGCGCGATGGCGCGCCAGCGCGGCGGGGGAACCCGGTTCGGCGCGGTGCTCGACGCGGCCTGCGACCGGATCAGCGACGGTGCGATTTTCTGCGGGCTGCTGTGGTGGGCGGCGTTCGGGCTGCGGAGTTCGTCATTGGTGGTGGCGACCCTGATCTGCCTGGTGACCTCACAGGTCATCTCCTACATCAAGGCCCGCGCCGAGGCCAGCGGCCTGGACGGCGGCGGCGGGCTCATCGAGCGGCCCGAGCGGCTGATCATCGTGTTGTTGGGCGCCGGCCTTTCGGACCTGCCGTTCTTCCCCATCCCGATAGCCCTTCCGGTGGCGATGTGGCTGCTGGCGGTGGCCAGCCTGGTGACCGTGGGCCAGCGCCTGCACAGCGTGCGGACTTCGCCGGGAGCGATGGACAAGATCCCCGCACCGGGCACGTCCGCCGCCGGTGAAGCCGGAAGCGCTGAGCAATGAGCACTGGACCGCGGATGCTGTGGAATGCGGGCCGGACGCTGGTTCCGTCCACCGAGAACCTCTCCGGCTGGGGGTATGCAGCCGGTTGGCGGGTGGTGCGCGCGATGCCGGAACCGCTGGCGCGCAATGTTTTCGGCGCAGGGGCGCGTTACTTCGCCCGAGGGGGAGGGCCTGAGCAGCTGCGCAGGAACCTGGCCCGGGTCATCGGCACCACGCCGGCTGACGTGCCCGACTCGCTGATGCGGGCCTCGTTGGCCTCCTATGCGCGGTACTGGCGTGAGGCGTTCCGGCTGCCGTTGATGGATCACACCGTGCTGGCCAAGCGGCTCGATTCGGTGTTCATCGGCGCTGAGAAGTTCGCCGCCGCCAAACAAGGGGGCCGCGGCGCGGTGATGGCGCTGCCGCACAGCGGCAACTGGGATATGGCGGGGGTGTGGCTGGCCCAGCAGTACGGCACCTTCACCACCGTGGCCGAACGGCTCAAGCCGGAGTCGCTGTACGACCGGTTCATCGAATTTCGGGAGAGCCTGGGGTTCGAGGTGTTGCCGCTGACCGGAGGCGAGCGTCCGCCGATGGAAGTGCTGGCCGAGCGTCTGCGCGCGAACCAGTTCGTCTGCCTGATGGCCGACCGTGATCTCACCCGGTCCGGGGTCCCGGTGGATTTCTTCGGCGAAACCACCCGGATGCCCGCCGGCCCGGCCAAGTTGGCGCTCCAGACCGGCGCCCCCCTGCATCCCGCGCACGTCTACTACGACGGCGAGGACTGCGTGGTCCGGATCGACGACGCCCTGGACACGAGTTCCGGCGACGTCGGTGTGATCATCCAGGCGCTGGCCGACCGGTTCGCGGTGAACATCGCCGCGCATCCCCAGGACTGGCACATGCTCCAGCCGCTGTGGCTCGCCGACCTCAGCGCGAAGCGGCGCGCCCACCTCGAGGGAACCTGATGCGCATCGGCATGGTGTGCCCCTACTCCTTCGACGTCCACGGCGGGGTGCAGGCGCACGTGCTGCAACTCGGCGAGGTGCTGCGTGCCCGCGGACACGACGTCAGTGTGCTGGCACCGTCCTCCCCGCACGTCCAGCTACCCGACTGGGTGGTCTCCGGCGGCAAGGCTGTGCCGATTCGCTACAACGGCTCGGTGGCCCGGCTGCGGTTCGGGCCCGCCACCCACCGGATGGTCAAGAAGTGGATCGCCCAGGGCGACTTCGACGTCCTGCACCTGCACGAGCCCAACGCTCCCAGCTTGTCGGTGCTTGCACTGATGATCGCCGAGGGGCCGATCGTCGCGACTTTTCACACCTCCACCACAAAGTCGTTGGCGCTCGGAGTTTTTCAGGGCGTCCTGCGGCCCTGGAACGAGAAGATCGTAGGCCGCATCGCTGTCTCCGACCTCGCCCGCCGCTGGCAGATGGAGGCGCTGGGCTCCGACGCCGTCGAGATTCCCAACGGTGTCGACGTCGAATCGTTCGCGTCGGCTCCCTTACTGCCCGGCTACCCCCGCCCCGGCAAGACCGTGCTGTTCCTCGGCCGGTTCGACGAGCCGCGCAAGGGCATGGCGGCACTGTTGGATGCGCTGCCCGCACTGGTCGAACGGTTCGATGACGTCGAGGTCCTCATCGTGGGCCGCGGCGACGCGGACGAGTTGCGCGAGAAGGCCGGTGACTTGGGCGGGCACCTGCGGTTCCTCGGCCAGGTCGACGACGACGAGAAGGCCTCGGCGTTGCGCAGCGCCGACGTCTACTGCGCCCCCAACACCGGCGGGGAGAGCTTCGGCATCGTTCTGGTCGAGGCGATGGCCGCCGGCACCCCGGTGGTGGCCAGCAACCTCGATGCCTTCCGCCGGGTGCTCGCCGACGGCAAGGCCGGGCGACTGGTGCCGGTCGACGACCCCGCTGCGCTGGCCGAGGCGCTGATCGACGTCCTGGTCGACGCCAAACTGCGGGTCCGCTACGTCAAAGCCGCCACGGCGGCGGTCCACCGCTACGACTGGTCGGTGGTGGCCGACGACATCATGCGGGTCTACGAGACGGTCGCGGTGCCGGGAGCCAAAGTCAGAGTCAGCGGTTCCAAGACCACGGCGACCAAGACCACGGCGACCAAGACCACGGCGACCAAGACCACGGCGACCGGGACCAGGGCGGCGACCGGGACTCTGAGTCCGACCTGATGGGTTCTGTGCTGCTGTGGACCCTGCTGGCCCTGCTCGCCCTCGCTGCGGTGGTGCTGGCCGCCTGGGCCTACCAGACCGCCCACCGGCTGGACCGGTTGCACGTGCGTTACGACCTGTCGTGGCAGGCACTGGACGCGGCTCTGGCCCGGCGCGCGGTGGTGGCCCGCGCCATCGCCGCCGACGCCTATGCCGGACGTCCGGACGGCCGCCGGCTGGCCGCCCTGGCCGACGCCGCCGAGCGGGCACCCAGATCGGCCCGGGAAGGCTGCGAGAACGAACTGTCCACCGTGCTGACCCTCATCGACCCGGCCGCGGTGCCCGCCGCGCTGGTGGCCGAACTGGCCGAGGCCGAAACCCGCGTGCTACTGGCCAGGCGCTTTCACAACGACGCCGTACGCGACACCCTGGCACTGCGCGAGCAGCGGCCGGTCCGCTGGTTGCGGCTGGGTGGGCGAGCGCCGCTGCCCAGCTATTTCGAGATCGCCGAGACCGCGCAGCGTTGAATCAGAAGCAGCGTTGAATCAGATGAGTCCGACACGCACCTCGTCGCGCGTGGTGCTGCTCGACGACGAGGGCGCGGTGCTGCTGTTCTGCGGATCCGACCCGGCCATCACCGACGGCACCGCACCCCGGTGGTGGTTCACCGTCGGCGGCCAGACCCACCCCGGCGAGCCGCTGGCGCTGACCGCCGCCCGTGAACTCGCCGAGGAGACCGGACTGCGGGTCGAGCCGGAACAGATGGTCGGGCCGGTGTGGCGCCGCGAATCGGAGATCCACTTCAACGGCTCGGTCATGGCCAGCGAGGAGTTCTACTTCGTGCACCGAACCCGTCGCTTCGAACCGTCGCCGGTCGGCCGCACACCGCTGGAGCTTCGCTATATCCACGGCCACCGTTGGTGCGACTCCGCAGCGATCGATCAACTGGTGGCCGGCGGCCAGCGGGTGTACCCGCTGCAGCTGCGTGATCTGCTCGACCACGCCAACCGGCTCGCCGACGGGACCGCGGATCCGTTGCCCAGCCCGCACTCCATCCGCTGACCCACAGCCGGGATCGACCGCTGCGACCCGCACTCTAGACTGGACCCGCACCGATTGAAGGAGCTCCCAGTGGAAACCGCAGCTGCAGCCAACGGTTCAGCCAATCACGCGCAGACCGGGACAGCGCGGGTCAAGCGCGGCATGGCCGAAATGCTCAAGGGCGGCGTCATCATGGACGTCGTCACCCCGGAGCAGGCGCGTATCGCCGAGGCGGCCGGAGCCGTCGCGGTGATGGCTCTGGAGCGGGTGCCCGCCGACATCCGCGCCCAGGGCGGGGTGGCCCGGATGAGTGACCCGGACCTGATCGAGGGAATCATCGCCGCGGTCACCATCCCGGTGATGGCCAAGGTCCGGATCGGGCACTTCGTCGAGGCGCAGATCCTGCAGAGCCTCGGGGTGGACTACATCGACGAGTCCGAGGTGCTCACCCCCGCCGACTACACCAATCACATCGACAAGTGGCGTTTCACCGTTCCGTTCGTGTGCGGGGCGACGAACCTGGGCGAGGCGCTGCGGCGCATCACCGAGGGCGCGGCGATGATCCGCTCCAAGGGCGAGGCCGGAACCGGTGACGTCTCCAACGCCACCATGCACATGCGCACCATTTCCGGTGAGATCCGCCGGCTGACGTCGCTGTCCGAGGACGAGTTGTTCGTCGCCGCAAAAGAGCTGCAGGCGCCCTACGACCTGGTTGTCGAGGTGGCCCGGGCCGGCAAGCTGCCGGTGACGCTGTTCACCGCCGGCGGCATCGCCACCCCGGCGGACGCGGCGATGATGATGCAGCTCGGCGCCGAGGGTGTGTTCGTCGGCTCGGGGATCTTCAAGTCCGGTGACCCCGCCCAGCGGGGCGCGGCCATCGTCAAGGCCACCACCTTCTACGACGACCCCGACGTGCTGGCCAAGGTCTCGCGCGGCCTGGGCGAGGCCATGGTGGGCATCAACGTCGACGACATCCCGCAACCGCACCGGCTCGCTCAGCGCGGCTGGTAACCGGATGATCCGCTTGCGCGAAGACCACAGATAGATGGCGATCGAAGAGATCCTCGATCTGGAGCAGCTCGAGGTCAACATCTATCGCGGTGCCGTCTTCAGCCCCGAATCCGGTTTCCTGCAGCGGACTTTCGGCGGTCACATCGCCGGCCAGTCGCTGGTGTCCGCGGTTCGCACGGTCGATCCGGAGTACCACGTCCACTCGTTGCACGGATACTTCCTGCGCCCCGGGGACGCCACCGAGCCGGCCGTCTATCTGGTGGACCGACCGCGCGACGGCGGCTCGTTCTGCACCCGGCGGGTCAACGCCGTCCAGCACGGCGAGACCATCTTCTCCATGGGCGTCTCCTTCCAGGTCAGCCAGGACGGTATCGAGCACCAGGATGCGATGCCCGCCGCACCGCCGCCCGATGATCTGCCCGGATTCCGTTCGCAGGGAAGGGTTTTCGACGACGCCGGGTTCGCCCAGTTCGCCGAGTGGGACATCCGGATGGTGCCCCGCGAGGAGCTGGCCCTGCTGCCCGGCAAGGCTTCCCAGCAACAGGTGTGGTTCAAGCACAAGGATCCACTGCCCGACGACCCGGTGCTGCACCTCTGTGCGTTGACCTATCTCAGCGACCTCACCCTGCTGGGCTCGGCCAACGTCACCCACGCCCAAGAGCGCCCGCACCTGATGGTGGCCTCGCTGGACCACGCGATGTGGTTCATGCGTCCGTTCCGGGCCGATGAGTGGCTGCTCTACGACCAGTCCTCGCCGTCGGCGTGCGGCGGCCGGGCGCTGACCCAGGGCAAGATCTTCACCCGCGACGGGAAGATGGTCGCCGCGGTCATGCAGGAAGGGCTGACCCGCTACAAACGCGGGTACACCCCGCCCTCAGCCGAACAGTGAGCAGCCCGGCGAAAGTCGGCGTGCTCGCCCTGCAGGGTGACACCCGCGAGCATCTGGCGGCCCTGCGCGAGGCCGGCGCCGAAGCGTCCACCGTGCGGCGCCGCAGCGAACTGGACGCGGTCGAAGCGCTGGTGATCCCCGGCGGGGAGTCCACCACCATGAGCCTGCTGCTTCGCGAGTTCGATCTGCTGGAGCCCCTTCGGCGCCGCCTGGCCGACGGCATGCCCGCCTATGGGTCGTGTGCCGGGATGATCCTGCTCGCCAGTGAGATCCTCGACGCCGGCGAACCGGGCCGGGAGGCCTCCGCGCTGGGTGCCATCGATATGACGGTGCGGCGCAACGCCTTCGGCCGACAGGTCGACTCCTTCGAAGGCGATATCGAATTCCGCGGCCTCGACGGACCGGCGCACGCGGTGTTCATCCGTGCCCCGTGGGTGGAGCGGGTTGGGCCGGACGTGGAGGTGCTGGCCCGCGCGGGTGAGCACATCGTCGCCGTCCGGCAGGGCTCGGTGCTCGCCACGGCGTTCCATCCGGAGATCACCGGCGACCGTCGCGTGCACAAACTCTTTGTCGACATCGTCACCGGCCAGGCATAGTCGCCGCGTCAGGCGTTGAGTGAGCAGACCTGCAGTGGGTTTCTCGCGATTCGTGTGCGTGGCTCCTCACCCGACGCTTTGCCGGGCCGCGGGGAGCGTCGCAGTAGACTCGGCGGGGCACAAATCGGTACGGACGAGGATGTAACCATGAGCGGCCATTCCAAATGGGCTACCACCAAGCACAAGAAGGCCGTCGTCGACGCCAAGCGCGGCAAGATGTTCGCCAAGCTGATCAAGAACATCGAAGTCGCGGCTCGCGTCGGCGGCAGCGACCCGAACGGCAACCCCACCCTCTGGGACGCCATCGCGAAGGCCAAGAAGTCCTCGGTCCCCAACGACAACATCGAACGCGCCCGCAAGCGCGGTGGCGGCGAGGAAGCCGGCGGCGCGGACTGGCAGAACATCACCTACGAGGGCTACGGCCCCAACGGCGTCGCGGTTCTCATCGAATGCCTCACCGACAACCGCAACCGGGCCGCCGGTGACGTCCGCGTCGCGATGACCCGCAACGGCGGCAACATGGCCGACCCGGGATCGGTGGCCTACCTGTTCTCCCGCAAGGGTGTGGTGACGCTGGAGAAGAACGGGCTGAGCGAGGACGACGTGCTGCTGGCGGTTCTGGAAGCCGGCGCCGAGGAGGTCAATGACCTCGGCGACA
>Ga0315289_10008024_pt1 | contig 15300 bp, 8 predicted proteins | sample YL17G11_40_MG_FD_203452 | JGI IMG/M metagenome (GOLD analysis project Ga0315289, IMG submission 203452) | Sediment microbial communities from Yellowstone Lake, YNP, Wyoming, USA - YL17G11_40 | ecosystem: Environmental > Aquatic > Freshwater > Lake > Sediment | place: USA: Wyoming | collected... | reverse complement strand
GCCTCGCTCATCGAGGAAGAGACCGCCCTGCCCGAAGAACGGCCGCTCGTTTCCGCCGTTTTCCATAACCGCTTGCGGATCGGGATGAAGCTCGACTGCGACCCGACCGTCATCTACGCCCTCAAGCTCGAGAACAAGTACGCCGGGCGTCTCCTTCTCCGCGACCTCAAGTTCCCTTCGCCCTACAACACGTACGTACACCCCGGCCTGCCACCCGGCCCCATCTCCAATCCGGGCAAGACGAGTATCGACGCCGCCCTCAATCCCGCGCCGGAGAGATACCTCTACTTCGTTCTCCAGAGCGACGGCAGCCATCGTTTCAGCCGGACCCTGGGCGAGCATCTCGACGCCGTCCGGAATTATCGAGGATTGAAAAAATAATGAAATTTGATATATTAGCTGACTCTATTCGCCTCCGGAAACGCCGGCGCAAAGTTCGTTGAAAGGCTGTAAAAGACCTTTACACGTCCCGCCCGGTTTTCTTGAGAGCAAGAGGGCCCCTGCCATAAGAGTTGGCATGAGAATTGCTCTCTAGGGAGGTGGAATAGAATAAGCTATTTCCAATAGGAGGAATAATGAAAGCACTTAAAACGATCACGGCTGGCCTCACGCTTCTCTTCGTCATGAGCTTGCTCGCAGTTTCCACACAAGCGGCGTCCGGAATCCAGGACAAGAAGCAAGAGGCGAAGCCGCCGGCAAAAGCCTCGATGCCCAAAGAGGTCGCGGCCCTGATCCAGGAAGGCCTGGCCGCCCGGCAGGGACGGCAGGATATTCCTTTCAGCTTCTTCAAACAGCTCGTCCTCCCCGCCCAGGGCAGCAATCTCTACCCCATCTTCTTCTTCAAGGCCAAGAACGGGGACCTCGGCTACGTTCCATCGGCCTCCGGTTCGGGAGAAATGGAAACCACGATCAACGTCTTCTTCCAGTTCTTCCAGCCCGGCGACGCCGGGGCGTTCAAGCCGTTCTGGTTCGGGAAGAACCTCCTTGTCCTGAAGAGCGACGGCGCGGGCTATGACGCGGAAAAAGAGGACTGGTACTCTATCGGCCTGGCCATGCCCTCAGGGAAATACACGCTGGCCATGGTCCTCGCCACTCCCGACATGAAGAAAATGAGCGTCGCGTACTGCGACGTTTCGTTGCCCGCAGCCGAGACCTATCAGGCCGCCCTCTGGCTGACAGAGCCGGTGATCGTCAAGGAGCTGGAGCAGGTCGAGCCCGACCAGCGGCCCGCGATCCACTGCGGGTATCTCACCTGGGGCGCCATGAAGGTCGTGCCCAACATGGCGGGCGGCATCGTTTCAGGCGAGAACCTGGAAGTCCTATTCTTCGTCCTCGGCGCGGCCATCAAGGACCCCACCGCCATCCGGCCGACGAACGACATCGAGGTCAATTTCGAGGTCCAGGGCGAAGACGGCAAAGCGTCCATCAAGTGGGCCCCGACGGCCTATGAAGCCTACTTCGTCAACCAGACTCTGCCCCTCGTCCAGACGCTCCAGATCAAGGACGACAAGGGCGAGCGCGTCGAGAAAAGGCCCCTGCCCGCGGGGAAGTACGTCCTTCTCGCCCATGTCACGGACAGGGTTTCCGGGATGAAGGGCGAAACCAAGGTCGCTTTCGAGGTCAAGTAACCCCCCCCATCCGAACGAACGGAAAAGGACCGCCCCCGGGCGGTCCTTTTTTTTGTCCTCAGGACGAGGCTTTGATTTCGAAGAGCTTGCGGATCTTGCTGGCGGTCCCCTGCTTCCCCTGGATGATGACGTCGACGAAATTCGTGCCGGGCTTCAGAGGGATGCTGAACCGGAAGGGGATGGTCTTCAGGCCTCCGAGCTCCTGGTTCGTGGACTCGAAGGTGCGCTCCTCTTCCAGGGTCTTTTTACCGAGGCTGGGGCCTTCATAGATATAGAACTTGAAGCGCAGATCGATCTGGAACTTGCCCGCGTCGTTTTCCTTGAAGTTGAGGAGCTTGGTCGGGAGCGTCACCTCGAGCTCTCCGGCCGCCCGGTCGTACGTCAGGTCGAAGTTGACGATTTTCTTCAGGAAGACGTCGTTCGTCCCCACGTAGGTGCCCAGTTTGATGATGTCGATGGCCCCGAAGAAGTCCCCGTCGTATTCCCTGATGTTGTATTCGCCGGCCCCTTTTTCATCGACGAACTCGATCCCCAGCTGGTAGTCGTAATAGATCCACCACAGGATCGGCCCCCGGACGGTCGAGTCGCCGTGGCTGAAGAACTCCTCGAACTTGTCGGGCGGCCCCATGAAGATGTGGATGCGTCCCCGGTCCGTGTTGTAGCCGGGACGTCCCTCCCCCTTGAACCGCTTGGTCGCGTATTCGACCCGGTTTTGGAACTCCACCTTGAATTCGTTGACCTCGGTGTCGGGGTTGGGGTCTCTCTTAGCCCAGAAATCAGCGATGAACTCCTTCCGGGATTCGATGTCCGGGAGGAGGTTGAAAATCTTGATCTCCTCGCGGGTCATGATCAAGCGGGCCGTCTGGTAGAACTTTTTGCTTTCCGGGTCAAGCTTGATCTTGGCGCCGCCGCCGCGGGTCGCCCAGAGCCCCGACCCGGTCATGAGAAAAAAGACGAGGACGACGATTGTTTTTTTCATATGACTCCCTCGGCTCACGTGTAATTCTTCTTAGTATCTTTCTTCAAGAATTCGAGAAGTTGCTTGGCGATCCCGGCCTTCTCGTGACCGGGGGCAAGAGCCAAGAACTTCTCCAGGCTGGCGCAGGCCTCCGCGGCCTTGTTCTGGCCGATGAGGATCGTGCCCATCTGGTAATACGCCTCGGCGTAGTCCGGCTTGAGTTCGACGGCCTTCTGGAAACGCGGCAGGGCCGCCTCGGATTCGCCGACGTTGACGAGGCAGACGCCCAGGTTGTATTGGCCGTCGGGGTCGTCGGGGCTCAGGGCGACGGCCTTTTCATAGAAGGGCCTGGCCTCGGCGAACTGCTTGGTGATGGCCAGGGCCTCGCCGGTTTCCTTGTTGGCGCTGTAGCTTTCCGGGTTGATCTCGACCGCCTTGCGGAAAGCGGCCAGGGCCGCCTCGGGCTGGCCGGCCTTTTTCTGGGACAACCCCAGGTTGAGCCGGTAGCCCCAGTTCCCCGGGCCAAGCACGACGGCCTCCTCGTAGGCAGCAACGGCCTCGGCGAACTTCTGCTCGGCGTAGAGCTTGTTCCCCTTGAGGAACGACTTGTCCGCGGCGGAGTAGGTCTTCTCCGCCTCGGCTTCGACGGTTTTAAGGGCGATCTCGACGGACTCCTCGCCCGCGATACCGACCTTGATCTCCTTGGACCCCGGCGCGAATCCGGTCTTCTTGACGGAGAGCATGTAGTAGCCGGGCATCAATCCCACCTGAACGAACCGGCCCTCTTTGTCGGTCTTGCTCTCGTAGCGGATCGAGGAGGTTCTCTGAGAGACGAGCGTCACTTCGGCCTTATCGACGGGGTTTCCGGAGGGGTCGAGGACGCGTCCTTTGATCCGGCCCTGGTACTGGGCCCAGGACACGGCCGCGAACACGAAGAGAAGAAAAGCAAAGATAGGGGCTTTCTTAAGTATCATCTCGAACTCCTATTTTTGACCGGCGCGCTTTCTCGTTTTTTCCTCCAAGGCTTTGATCGCCGGCTGGTCGGGAACGAGCGAAAGCGATTTCTGGAGCAGGGGCAGGGCTTTCTCCGGGCGGTCGAGAGCCAGGTGACATTCGGCGGCCAGGTTCAGGACCGGGACTTCGGTCGCCTCGGCCATGATCTTGTCAAGATAGGTCAGGGCGGAATTCCAATCCTTCAGGGCGGCGTAGTCGAGGGCGATGACCTTGGCCGCCTCCCGGTCGGGCGCCCGCTCGTAAAGCGGCAGGGCATGGCCGAGCGATTCCTTAAAGCGCCCGAGGCCGTAGAGCGACTTGGCCAGGAGCAGGCGTGAATCGGCATCGTCCTTCTGCCGGAGGACTTTCTCCAAAGCGGCCCTCGCGCGTTCGTAGTCTCCGGCCAGAAAATACTGCGAGCCGAGGACTTTGAGGTGCTCGGGACTGGGGAACGGCCCGTGCAGGCGGGCGTAAATCCACGGGATGACCGGGACGGCCTGGGAGAGGACGACGAAATTCTCCTTCTGCGCGAGGAGCGTCCGTCCGTCGGCGGCCCGGACCGAGATCTCCGCCCGGTAATAGCCGGGCTTGAGGTCCTTCAGGGGGACGGTCCCCGAGACGAGGAGGGCGGCAGGGTCGCCCGGGTCGGCGGCCGTATCCTTCAACGGAAAGGCCCCGACGCTCTGGTTCGCGTCGAGCGAAACGATGTCGAGGAAGAATGACGGCGGTCCGCTCAAGTTGAGCTTGTCGAGATTCCAGGCCTGGACGAAGACACCCAGCGTCGAGGCGGTACTGAACTCGTTCCGGGCGCCGACGATATACTGCCAGCCGCCGAAAACGAAAGCTTTGAGGTTGTTTTTCTGCGCGTCGGGGACGGCCTCCCGGTCATGGAAGAGGAGCGGGGCGCTAAGCCCGGCCTGGCCGGCCTCCAATTCCGCAGGCGTGACGACCCTCGTTTCGAAAGAGGAGAAGTCCTTGCCCGTCTTGTTCTTCAAGAGGAACAGGGCCCGATGCTCGCCGGGGACGAGGGCGAGAATGTCCTGGAAGGCGAAGCGCTGGCGCTCGTGGGCCTTGTACTGCTCGGGCGTGAGTTTGAGCGGGATCTCTTCGACCTTCTCGAAGACCGTCCCGCCGCGGCCGTCTTCGAGCCGAAGGACGAGCTCGAAGCTGGCGTAGATGGCGCTGCCCTGGACTCCGAAGTTCATCTTCTCCGGCTCGATCGTCCAGTGGACAAAGGCCTGTCCGCCTTCCCGGAAAACCTTGACCTGGAAGGCGCTCTGGAGATAATTGTCCGAATACTCCGTCTCGATATAATCCTTGTAGGACATATACGACTTGGCGTAGGTGTCCGAGAATTTCTTCTCCGGGAGGTTTCGGACAGAGGCGATGATCATGTCCGAGGACAGGGAGGAGCCCCCCATCGTCCGCTCGCCCGGCATATAGCTCTGGGCCGCGGCGGCGAGCTCGGAATTCGCTTTCCTGATGGCCTCGACGGCCTGGGAGCGGTTCATGGCCCCTCCCCCCCCGATGGGGACGGCCAGCTTCTCCGGGCCCTCGACGCCCGGCGAATAGAGACGGTAATCGCCGATCCCTTCGGGCTGGTAAAAGATCAGGTAAAAATAATCCGGCAGCCCGTATTCCTGGGCCCCCTTGTAGAACCAGAGTTCGAGCGGCCAAACCTCGGATTGGGTCGTAAAATAATTGCGCTCGAGCGGCGGCCCGAGGACGAGGTAATAGTAACCCCGGTCGGTCTGGCTGCCCCGCTTCGGCGATGAGCGGCCGAAGTTCTGGTCGGCGAAGCGGACGCGTTCCTCGTACTCTTTCTGAAACTCGTTCGCCGTCGTGTCCGGCAAGGGGTCCCGCATCCGCCAGAAGAAACGGACGAATTTCTCCCGTTCGGCGTTGGTCTGGAGCTTCTTGAAAACGGCCCGCTCCGTCCGGGTGAAGATCGGGGAGACGTCCTCGAGCCAGCGCTGGAGGTCGGGCGTGATCTTCTCCGCGGCAGCCAGGGCGCTCCCCGCCAGGAGGGCCGCGAGGGCCAAAGCGAGGGGCGCTGTTTTCTTCATGGGGTCGTCTCCTCTTCCAGAAAAATACGATAGCACACGGGCTGGGCCAATTCAAATCCGCAGCCGGGCGGCGGGCCTTCTCGCCGCCCTTTTTTCGGCCCAAAAAAATTTGCCTTTCGCCTTGACACGGCCCCTTTGCTTCCGCCATAATCGGGTCGACCGTTCAAACTGACAAATTGGAGGGACAAATGAAAAAAACACTGACCGGGGCCATCGCTCTTCTCCTCCTGATTTCACCGCTCCTGTTCTCCCAATCGCGCGACACGGGGGCCATCACAGGTAAGGTCACCGACGAGCAGAAAAGCCCTCTGCCCGGGGCGACCGTGACCCTGACCAGCCCGAACCTGATGGGGGCCAGGACGTCCCTCACCGACGCCAACGGCGACTTCCGCTTCCCCGCCTTGCCCCCCGGCACCTATTCTCTCAAGGCCGAGATCTCCGGCTTCGGAACCCAGATCCAGGAGAAGGTCCGCCTGACGACGACGACGACCCTCACGATCGACATCGTCCTTAAGCCGGCGGCCCTGTCCGAGGAGATCACGGTCGTCGCCCAGTCGCCGACGATCGACGTCAAGTCCACGGAAACGGCGTCGGTCACGCTGTCCAGCGAAATCCTGCGGAACATCCCCTTCAGCCAATTCACGTCGGACATCGTCAACATGGCCCCGGCCGTCAACAACGACACCGCCTATGGGGCTTCCTCCGGAACGGGGATTTCCTGGCAGATGGACGGCGTCGGCGTCGGCGACCCGGCCGGCGGAACATCCTGGGTCTTCCTCAACCACAACACCATCGAGGAAGCCAAGATCATGGGCATCGGCCTGCCCGCCGAATACGGGAACTTCACCGGCGTCATCTTCAACCTCATCACCAAGTCGGGCGGCAACAAGTTCTCCGGGCACGTCGAGTTCCTCTTCCAGGGCAAGACGACCGACAAGCCGGCGGGGTTCTGGCAGACGACCAACAACGGCGCCTACGCCGGGGACTTCCCGACCATTACCGCGCCCCTCGATTCCATGATGGACGCGAACTTCCAGCTCGGCGGCCCGATCATCAAGGACAAGCTCTGGTTCTACCTGGGCGCCCAGATGTTCAAGGAGTGGTGGTACGCCACCGGTTTCCCCGAGGCCGACAAGTACAACGAGCCGCGGGCGTTCGTCAAACTGACTTCCCAGCTCAGCCCGAAGACGAACTTCAGCCTCTCCGTCGAGCGGGACACCTATGAGCGCTCGAACCGGGGGGCGTCGGCCACCGTCCTTCCCGAAGCGACGGTGATCCAGACGGGCCCCGAGTGGGTCGCCAACTTCAGCCTCACCCATATTCTCAGCACCAGCACTTTTTTCGACGTCAAGGGCGCCTTCTTCGACGGCACCTACACGCTGGAGCCGAAGTCCGGCCGGGACGTCAGCGGCCACTTTTTCCAGAACGATGACCCCGCCATGCCCGGGAGCGGCAACCTCCGCCATTACAGCGCGGGATACTTCGCCGACCACCCCCGGACGCGTTACCAGGTCAACGCCAGCTTCACCCATTACGCCGAAGACTTCATCCAGGGCAGTCACGACTTCAAGTTCGGCGCCGAGTTCGAGCGGTCCATCGTCCACGACGTGTACGGTTACACCGGCGCGAACCACCGCTACTACGTCGATTATTGGTACCCCGAATATGGCTATAACGGGCCGTATCTCGCCTACGAGTACGAAGGGTATAACCTCGATACCCGCTTCGTCCGCCTCGAGGCCTTCGTCCAGGACAACTGGCAGGTCTCAAAAAGGCTGAACATCAGCTTGGGCGCCCGTTTCAGCCAGAATTGGGGGACGGCCAAGGGAGCCCCGGGAACGCCGTGGAACACGAACCGGATCGCGCCGCGCCTCGGCTTCACCTTCGACCTCTTCGGCGACAAGACGACGATCTTCAAGGGCCACTACGGCCAGTTCACCGAGGGCATGTACGCCTATTTCTACGACCGGCTCAACAGCGACTTCTCGGACAGGGTCGACTATTACTGGGACGGAGAATGGGTGGAATCCCAAAGGACCGTCCACGGGATATGGCGGCTCGACCCTGAGCTCAAACATCCCTACCTCAACCAGTTCACCCTCGGCCTCGAACGGGAGCTGTTCAAGGACGCGTCGCTCTCCGTGACCTACGTCAACCGCCGCTGGAAGAACCCGGTCGGGGCCTGGGACGACGCGGCCACCTGGAGCACGCGGTCGGTCTATAATGCGGCCCTCGACCGGACTTTCGACGTCTTCCAGCTCACCTCGGGCGACGTCCATGATTTCTGGATCGGCAACGTCGACGTCCCCCGCAACGGCATCCCCACCGGCCTCTACCGGAAGTACTGGTGCCTGGAGGTCCTGTTCAACAAGCGCTTCTCCAACCGCTGGCAGCTCATGGCCTCCTACGTGTACGGCCGGGCGTTCGGCAACCTCGACAACGGCTCGTCGGACGACATCGGTTACGGCATCGGGTCGGCCGACAACTACGTCTTTAACCCCAACTTCTTCATCAACGCCGAGGGGTATTCGACCAACGACCCGACCCATATGGTCAAGCTCCAGGGGACCTACGTCCTGCCGCTCGACATCAACTTCAGCGCCTACTTCCACGCCATCACCGGCGACGCCTGGACGACCCGCGTCCGGACATCGCGGCTGGCTCAGGGGCGGGTGACCTTCTTCGCCGAACCGCGCGGGACCTACCACTACCCGCTCGACGCCCAGCTCGACCTGAGGCTGGAAAAGACGTTCAACCTGGCCCAGAAATACAGGCTGGGCCTCATCCTCGACGTCTTCAACGTCTTCAACGCCAACACGATCAACTCCTGGGGAACCCGGGCGGGTTACGACTGGAACTTCGACCAGAACGATCCCGATTGGCCCTATGCCTATTCGACGGACGGGCACAAACTCCTCGGCCTGACCCTGCCGAGGCGGGCGAGGCTCGGCCTCCGCCTGACGTTCTAGGTTCAAGCACACCGCAGACGCACGAGGGCGGCGGGACTTCCCGCCGCCCTTTTTTTTCGGGGCACAATACCGGGTCCCCTTTTTTCGTGCTAAGATAGTCCTCTCCGATGGCTAAAAGAAAGACCCTCGCCTTCATCGCCGCGGCCCTCGCTATCGGCGCCGGTTTGCTGGCTTTCCTCCTCCTCCGGCCCCGGACGCCGAACTTCGGCCGCCTCCGGGGTGACAAGGACTGGAACGTCATCCTCATCACCGTGGACACGCTTCGCGCAGATAAGATCGGCTGCTACGGCAATGCAAACGTCGCCACGCCGACCATGGACACATTCGCCGCCCGGGGGATCCGCTACGAGCGGGCCATCTCGCAGACACCCCTGACCCTGCCCTCGCACACGACGCTCATGACCGGCACACTGCCCGTCTTCCACGGCGTCCGCGACAACGGCGGCTTCGTCGTCCCCTCCGAGCTCGTGACCATGGCCGAAGCGTTCAAAACCAAGGGCTACGACACGGCGGCCTTCGTCGCCGCTTACGTCCTCGACTCTAAATGGGGCCTGAACCAGGGCTTCGACACCTATTTCGACAAGTTCGACCTGAGCCGTTTCGAGAAGATCTCGCTCGGCGAGGTCCAGCGGCCGGCGAACGAGGTCATCGACGAGGCCCTAGGCTGGATCGACAAGAAGAAGGACGGCAAGTTCTTCGCCTGGATCCACCTCTACGACCCGCATACGCCGTACGCGCCGCCCGAGCCCTTCAAGAGCCAATACCCTCAGAATCCCTACCTCGGCGAGATCGCCTTCACGGACACCCAGCTCGCCCGGCTCTGGGATTTCCTCGACCGCAACGGACTCCGCGACAATCTCTTCCTCGTCTTCGCCGCCGACCACGGCGAAAGCCTGGGGGAACACCAGGAAAGCTCCCACGGCTTCTTCGTCTACCAGGCGGCCCTCCATGTACCCCTGATCGTCGTCACTCCGTTCCCCGGGCTCCAGGGAGTGACGTCGGCGGAGACGGTCGGACTGGTCGACGTCATGCCCACGGTCCTGGAGATGGCCGGGATCCCCGTCCCGGCGGAAGTCCAGGGGAAAAGCCTCGTACCGTCGTTTTTCCTGCCCGGGGCCGCCGCGGACCGGCTGGCCTATTCCGAGACCTTCTACCCACGCTACCACTTCGGCTGGTCCGACCTCCGGAGCGTCCAGGACGGCCGCTTCAAGCTCATCCTCGCGCCGGTGCCGGAACTCTACGACCTCGACCGGGACCCGGGAGAGGAAAAAAACCTCGTCTACCTCGAAAAGAAGGTCTTCGAGGACCTCTCCGCTCGGGCCGAGGTCCTTATGGAGGAGGCCGGCCGCAACGCCCTCGAAGTGGACTTGCAAAAAGTAGACGAGGAGACGCGGGAGAAGCTGGCCGCCCTCGGTTACGTCGGTTCGTTCACCGATTCCTCGAAGCTCGCGGGAAAGAAACTGGCCAACCCCAAGGACAAGATCGGCGTCTTCAACGCGCTGTCGAAGGCCCGCGAGAGCGGACTCGGCGGCGACCCCGAAGAGGCCATCAAGACGATCCAGGCCATCATCGCCGAGGACCCGACGATCGCCGACGCTCACTTCTCGCTTGGGAATATTTTCTTCAAGGCGCGGCGGTTCAAGGAAGCGATCGCAGCTACCACCAAATCCCTGGACCTCAAACCCGACGATTCCTTCGCCGTGATCAACATCGCCAACTGCTACCAGGCCATGGGCCAATACGACGAGGCCGAGAAATACGTCCTCGACTACATGGCCAAGGGGTTCGACGACTCCCAGCTCTTCTTCCTCCTGGGCACCCTCATGGTCAACCACAAAGAGCCGGAGAAGGCCGTCCCCTACTTCGAAAAATGCCTGGCCGGGAACCCCCAATCGGCCTCGGCCCACAACGGCCTGGCGGCGATCTATCTCAACCGCTCCGGCGACGGCGACCTCGCCCGAGCCGAAGAGCACCTGAAGGCGGCGTTGGCCCTCAACCCGAGGCTGCAGAGCGTCCGCTACAACATGGCCCAGCTTCTCGAAAAGCAAAGCCGTTTCCCGGAGGCCGCCGACTATTACCTCCAGGAGATCCAGGACTCCGCCAAAAGCTTCAAGGCCCTCTTTAACCTTTCTAGGGTCTACCGGCTCATGGGGCGGGAGGAGGAGGAGTACGACGCCCTCCAAAAAACGATCACAGTCAACCCGGAGTTCCCCGTCGCCTATTTCTACCTCGCCCGGATCTACCTCCGCCGGGGGGAGCGCTACCAGGAAGCCATCGACTTGGTCAAAAAGGGGATCGACCTCAAGCCCGAAAAAACCGAACTCCCCCTCGGCTACTTCCTCCTGGCCGACCTCTATAACCGCATCGGAGACGTCGTCAAGTCCGAGGAATACGCGAGGAAGGGCCAGGTAGCAGCCGCCGTTACGGCGTCGAAACAAAAATAAGGGGGAGATCCTCCGCCCGTTTTTCTAGATCTCGAACTTCCGCTCGAGCGAGGCCTTGCTCCCGTCGGTCGCGTTGGTCACCGTGACGTTTAGCGTATAGGCACCCGGTCCGAGGGCGGCGACGGCCTCCGCCGTGAAATCCTGGACCAGGACCTCCTTCAGGCGGCTTTGCGGAATGTCGAGGGGGAAGGCCTTGGCCAACGTCCAGACTTCGGCGCCAGCCGCGTCCGCGACCTTCAGCGTCACCTCGAGGGTCGTCTCGAATCTGTCCCCATGCGACTTCAGCCAGATGTTCTTGTAGGGGAGGACGAGGGTGAATCGCGTGCCTTCCCCGTCGGCCTTTTCGATCTTCACGTCGAGCCCGGGCAGGCCCGCCACGCGTCCCGCCTTCGGCTCCCGCACCATCCCCTGCTTCGGTTCATTCCACTCCTGTTGGGCCTGGTTGATCACGGCGATCTGAACGGCGCTGTCGGGCACGAGTCTGTAGTCGTCGACCCATCGCTCGTCGATGAAGGTGATGGTGAAGAATCCGTACCACCAGATCTCCGTGGGCAGACCGTAGAAAGTGACCCCGCGGGGATAGGTTTCCCGGTTGTCCGGAGGCCCGAGGGTGATGTAGACCCGGCCTCGGTCCTGGAGCCAGCCGGGAGAGCCGCCGCCGGAAAACAGGTGGTTCGCCTGCTCGATCCGGTTGAAATAATCCGTCTTGTACTCGTTTTCCGACGTCGCCGGACTCGGGTCCCTCCTCTTCCAGAAGTCCTCGACGAACGCCTCCCGGGCTTCCGGAACGAGGGCCAGGAAGGCCCGCCTCTCTTCGGATGTGATGGTGTAGCGGACCTTGGAGATGAAGTCCCGGCTCTTCGGGTCGAGCTGTTTCTCGAGCCGGGCCGCCGCGCAGGAGGCTAGAAGAAGGGCCGCCGCGAGAGAGAGCGTCGCTAGCTTTTTCGGATGTTTCATCTTCCCTACTTAATCTTGGCCTGGAGTTCGGCGACCTTCTTTTTCAATGCCTCCTGGGCCGGATTGAGCTCCAATGATTTTTTCCAGGCCGTCAGGGCGTTCTGGAAGTCGCCTGTCTTGACGTAACATTCGCCGATCGAATTGAGGACGTTGAGGTTCGTTCCGAATGAGGTCAGGTAATCCTTGTAGTAGCCGATGGCCTCGGCATAGCGGCTCAGGGCCTGGGCGCTTTCTCCGAGGAACTGGGCGAACTCGAATTTGCTCTGATCCCTGTAGAACGGCAGGGCCACGTTACTGACCCCTTCGTAGTCCTTCTCAGCGAAGAGGACCCGGCAGAAGTCGAAGGCAAAGGGCACGGAATTCGACAACCGGCGGAAGGCCGTTTCCAAGAGCGCGCGGGCCTTGCCCAGATCCCCTAACTGGAGGTATTGCATCCCGAGGATGTTAGCATAAGCGGGATCTCCCGCCGGCGGGAGCGGCGAATACAGAATCCAGGAGCGCGGCAGGGCCTGTCTGAGGCTGACGTAAAAGGCCGTTTTCGAGGAGAGGACCGCCGTCTTGGCGGCGTCGAGGAGGGTCACGTTCGCCCAGTAATAGGCAGGGCTGTAGCCGGCCAGGGGAAACTCTTCGATGATGTAGAACGGGTTCCGGTAGTCCCGCAGCGCCTTGACCGTCGACGCGACGACTTGGTCGTCCCGGGTGATGGTGATGGCCAGGCTGGCGTTTTGCTTCATGTCGTCAGGGAGGCCGCCGAGTTCGCAATAGAGGGCGAGGGTATCGTTGGCGGCGAAATCGTTCCGGGGCGAGGCGACGAGCTGTGTCTCCCCGACCGTGAACGGCTTGACCTGTCCGGCGAAAGCCGGATTCCGGACAACCCGGTTGGCCAGGATCGGCGTGCTCAGAGTCAGGCTGCGCGCCGGCGGGATCTTCAAAGACGCCTCGACGGACGTGAACTCCTTGGAAATCGTGTTTTTCCACAGGATGCTAAGCTTGTAATCGCCTTCGATCAAGGGGAAGGCGTCCTGGAACGAGACCAGGCGGTCCTTGATCATGGAGAACTGATCGGGCCTGAGCTCTACGGGGACCATCCGGTCGAACTGATAAACGGTCTTCCCCTGGAGGTCGGAGACAATCCCGTTGACGATGAAGGTCGTCCGGTAGATGCCTTCGAAGTTCTCGATACTGAGCCTGGCCGGCTCGATGAGATAGTGGACAAAGGCCCTCCCGCCTTCATCCCTGTGAACCTGGACGAGGGCGTCGCTTTCGATGTAGTTGGCAGTGTAATCGACTTCGATGATGTCTTTGTACTTGAGGAGCTTTTCCGCGTAGGCGCTCTTGACGCTGTCATAGGCGAATTTGGGGATCTTGTTGCTGATCAGGATGTCGGACGACTGGCTCGGGTTCATCCCCATGACGTATTCGCCGGGGATGAGAGACATCGCAATCTCGGCCAGGGTCGGCTCGATGAGGTTCAGTTCTCCCCAGGCCTGGAGGTAGTTGCTCATGTCGCCGTTGTAGAACGGCATGAGCTTCTGCGGGCCGTCCCGGACGGGGGAATAGAGAATATAGTCGCCGGCGTCGTCCTTTTTGAAGAAAACGACGTTGAAGGCGCTGGGAAGGCCGGCCCCCGTCAAACCGGAGTAAAACCAGACGACGAGCGGGTAGAGGTTGCTCATGTTCTCGAACTTGTCGATGGTCTTCGGCTCGCCCAGGGTGATGTAGATCCGGCCCATGTCCGACCGCCAGCCGCCGGCCTTGCGACCCCGCCCGAACCAGAGGTTGGAGTATTCGATCCGGCGATCATGCTCGTCCTTGAATTCGTTCTGGGGTGTCGTCGGGTCCGTGTCCCGGGCCTTCCAGAAGGCGATGATGAACATGTCCCTCTCGCGGTCATTGGAGAGCTGGAGGAAAACCTCCTTTTCCTTGGGGCCGATGATATAGACGACCTCCTCTTCGAGCCAGGCGCGGAAGCGGGGAGGCAGGTCCTTGACGGAGGCCTTCTGGCCGGCGGCCGGGAGGCCGGCCAGCAAGACGCCGCAAAGAAGAACTATCGCTTTGAATCTCATTCTCGGGTCCTTACAGGTTCGCTCTACGACAATTCAGTTTACCCCCTCCGTCGCGCTTTTTCAAGGCGGGCTCCGGCGCGGCCGTCCCGGCGGCCGGAACGAACCCCGCCGCGACGACTGCTGGCAAAGAATACTAGAGCCAGGCGGCGCGAAAGGGCTTGCAATCGCCCGGCGCTTTTTCTACACTGGTCCTTCAACATGAAGTTCGTCGCCGACCTTCACATACATTCGAAATTCTCCCGGGCCACGTCGCGGGACATGGTCCTCGATTCCCTCGCGCCCTGGGCCAAGGTCAAGGGCATTTCGCTCCTGGCGACCGGGGATTTCACCCATCCCGAATGGCTCTTCCTGATGAAGGAAAAGCTCGAGCCGATGGGAAACGGTTTTCTCCGGCTCAAGAACGGGACGACGTCTCTCGAAGCGCCGCCGTTCATGGGCCTCCCGGCTCTATCGCGGGAAGTCGCGTTCATCCTGTCCTCCGAGCTGAGCTTCATCTACTCGAAAGGGGGCAAGGTCCGGAAGGTCCACGTCATGCTGCTGGCCCCGGATTTCGAATCCGTCGAGAGGATCAACAGCCGCCTCCAGGCGGTGGGCAACCTCGTCTCAGACGGGCGGCCCATCCTGGGCCTGGACGTCCGTCTCTTCTGCCGGATGGTCGCCGACGCCGCCCCCCGCTGCGTCGTCATCCCCTCCCACATTTGGACGCCTTGGTTCTCTCTCTTCGGGGCCAACTCGGGGTTCGACGCGATCGAGGAGTGCTTCGAGGAGATGACGCCGTCGATCTTCGCCCTGGAAACGGGCCTGTCCTCCGACCCGCCGATGAACAGAAGGATCTCCGCCCTCGACCGCTACGCCCTCGTCTCCAACTCCGACGCCCACTCGCCCTCGAAGATCGGCCGCGAAGCCAACGTCTTCGACACGGACTTCAGCTACCGCGGGCTCGTCGACGCCCTGCGGACGAACGACCCGTCGAAGTTCCTCTACACCGTGGAGTTCTTTCCCGAGGAAGGCAAGTACCACTACGACGGGCACCGCAAGTGCGGCGTCGTCTCCTCGCCGCGGGAGAGCCTGAAGACGGCGGACCTCTGCCCCAAGTGCGGGAAACGCCTGACCATCGGCGTCCTCCATCGCGTCGAGGAGCTGGCCGACCGGGAGCCGGGAGAGGGGCGGCCGGGCGGGGTCCCCTTCAAGAACATCATCCCGCTCAACGAGATCATCG
>Ga0315289_10008021_pt1 | contig 15307 bp, 12 predicted proteins | sample YL17G11_40_MG_FD_203452 | JGI IMG/M metagenome (GOLD analysis project Ga0315289, IMG submission 203452) | Sediment microbial communities from Yellowstone Lake, YNP, Wyoming, USA - YL17G11_40 | ecosystem: Environmental > Aquatic > Freshwater > Lake > Sediment | place: USA: Wyoming | collected... | reverse complement strand
CTCTCACCGGAAGGACGCATCTACGACTTTTGCCGCTACATCTACGACATCTCTATCCAGCGCGCCAGGGGGTATGGAGCGCTGATCGCCATCCTGCAACTATTGGCCCAGGAGGAAGGATTGATCATTGCCGAGGTCGCCCGCCGCCAGAAAGTGACCGCCGCCACAGCGCGGGACTATTTGCGCTGGCTCCAGGAAGTGGACCTGATCGTCGAGCGGGATGGCAGGCACTACTATCGCGACCCGGTACTGCGTTTCTGGGTGGCCAGCGTCACGATGGGGATCGAACTGGCCGGCCCACCCCGGCGAGAAGTCCTGGAGGAAATGGTCAGGCACCTCGATGAACGCTATCAGCGCACAGCCACCGAGTTGGGAACGGCCAAGGAGAGCCAGGTACGCGAGTGGCTAACCCACTTTGCCGGGCAGGAAGTGGATGGGGAACTGCTGGGTCTGTCTGGGCGGATGCGCCTGCCCACATTTCGGCACGTGGCCCCCTACCGCTCCGACGACGGACAGGTGGAGGTAGATGCGCTGGCCGAAGGCGACGAGCGGTGGGCGGTGGAGATCAAGTGGCGAGGCCGGCTGGCCGGGGTGAAGGAAGTGCGGAAGTTGTTGGCAGCGGCAGAGGTTCTATCGGTGCGGCCGTGGTTTATCTCGCGGGCGGGGTTCACGCCAGAGGCAAGGGAACTTGCCCGTCGGGAAGGGATGATGATTTCAGGCCAGGTGGAGATTGAGCGGCTGACAGAGGTCGTGCGATAGGGGTGAGAAGGGATTGGAACGAAAGGGTAATGGGGGGGGTACGGGTTCAGCCCGGTGCTGGAACTCGTGCTGGGGAGTGCGGTGGACCAGGTGCTGCGGGAGGCGCGGCGGCCGATGTTGATGTGCCGGTGATGGCAGGAATAGGACGCGGTTTTTTTGGGGTGCTCGTAGCCCCCGTCCCGGGGGCGGCCCATGCAGGGCGATGCTCACAGTAAGACACTCCGGAACATTGTCAATTTGCCCTGTCTGCTCGATTGTGCTACAATTTTCTCAGGTCAAGGTACTGCGGCTCCGGAGTCCCAACTTGTTTGGGCTCGTCCCACGTAGGCGCGAACACTGCCCCCAACAAGTTGGGGACTTCCACCGATACGAATACGGCTCCGGAGTCCCAAAACTTGTTTGGGCTACTTCACATAGAAGGGGGCAATGGCTGATCCATTTACGCCGTATGAGACAGGTGTGAACCGGCTGCTGGAGCAGTTGGGCCGCGACCATCGGCGCTACGCTGAGGTACTGACGCTCGAAACGCAGCTGCGCGAGAACGTCAGCCTTGCCCGCCTGGACGGCGATAGCGAAACGCGCCGCGCTGACCGGAACCGGATCGTGAGGGAACTGAACCGCCTGGCGCTGGAGGCGGTGGGGGTGAGTTTCAATGAGTTATCCGGTCAGGAGGTGGATGTGGGCCAGGGAACGACGACACCACCAGAAAAATTCACCCGATTGCGCGAGGATCTCGTCCAGTATTTCGACAAGGAAGAGTTGCGCACACTCTGTTCCGACCTGGGGGCGGATTACGACGGCCTGCGGGGGGAAGGGAAAGAGGGCAAGGCCAGAGAACTTATCGCTTATCTTGACCGCCGTGGGCGCATCCCTGAGCTCATTGAGAAGTGCCGCGCACTGCGCACCCAGGTGGATTGGGAACAGACGACTCACGTCCCTCCACCTGGACGGTCAAAAGAAGTGACGTCGCCTCCTCCAGCAAAGGCCTTCCAGCCAGCCCACCTCTTCATCTGTTACAAGCGCAACGTGGAACCCGACCAGACACTGGCCCGTTACCTGTACGATTTCCTCACCGCCCAGGGCCACGAGGTCTTCATAGATGGCACGCTGCGCACCGGCGAAGCCTGGCTGGAGGAGATAGACCGCCAAATCAAGGCCAGTGATTTCCTGGTCGTGTTGCTGTCCAAAGCATCGGCCGACAGCGAGATGGTCAAGTCTGAGGTCAGGCGGGCTTATCAGCATCGCGAATTACAGGGGGAACGTCCACACATTCTGCCAGTGCGCATTGCCTACGAGGGCTTGCTACCCTATTCCATTGATGCCTTCCTGGATCCACTGCAATACATAATCTGGCAGAGCAAGACAGATAACGAGTGCATAGCCCATGAAATACTGGCTGCCATTGAAGGCCGCTTGCCACAACGGGAGCCTATCCAGATCCAGCCGGTGGCTGGTAGGCTCACCGTTTCCGAGGATGGGCGTGTCATCACCGACGATGAGCGTCTGCATCCACCGCTACCGGAGTTCGACCCGCGCGTCTTGGAAGAGTTAGAAGCGCCAGGTGGGCCGGTTAAGCTGCGCGACAAATTCTACATTGAGCGCGACGCTGACACCCATCTCAAGCGCGAGGTCGTGAAATCGGGTACTACGACGACGATCCGTGCTGCCCGCCAGACGGGCAAGAGTTCGCTCCTGGTGCGAGGTGTGCACCACGCGCGTGAGCATGGGACCACAGACGTCTGCCTTGACCTCCAGGGTGTTGACCAGGACTACCTGGAGACGCCCGACGTTTTCATGCGCTACCTGGCCGAGTTCACCGTCCGCAAACTCCGGCTCAATGTGGCGGAAGTAGAAAAGTTGTGGTGTAGCTCGTTGGGACCACAGGACAGGTTGACCTGCCTGATGGAGGACTATGTTCTGTCCACGGGAGACACCCCCATCGTCCTGGCCCTGGACGAGGCGGATCGGTTGCTGCAAACGGCTTTCTACCAGGATTTCTTCGCCCTGGTTCGCGCCTGGCACAACAGCCGGGCCTCCGACGAGCGGTGGAACAGGCTCAACGCCGTGATGGTCATCTCCACGGAGCCTTATCTCCTGATCCCTGACGTGAACCAATCGCCCTTCAACGTGGGGCTCAATCTCTACCTGAAGGACTTTGACACCGTCCAGGTCCGCGACCTGAACCAGCGGCATGGCTCACCCGTAACGGAAAGCGACTTCTCCCGATTGATGGAATTGCTCGGTGGTCACCCCTACCTGACGCGCAAGGCGCTCTACACGCTGACCATCGAGCGATGGACCTGGGCCGATCTGATGCGCGTGGCTGCCACCGACCAGGGTCCCTTTGGCGATCACCTGCGCCATCATCACTGGTTGTTGCGCGACAAGCGGGATCTGAGAGAGGAACTGAGGCAGATCATACGCTACGGACGTTGCACGGACGAAAATGCGTTCTTCCGCCTGCTACGCGCTGGCCTGGTGAAGGGGAGTGGCGACGTCTGCAGATGTCGCTGCGACCTGTATCGCATGTACTTCAAGGATAAACTGCGGTGAGCGTAGATACGAGAGCCTCGGACTTCTTTGTCGCCGGCGGCACACTACCTCTCGACGCCCCTTCCTACGTGAAGCGCCCAGCGGACAACGAGCTATTCGACTTAGCGCTGGCCGGCGAATTCTGCCACGTACTCACTCCCCGCCAGATGGGCAAGTCGAGCCTCATGTCCCGTACTGCTCACCGCTTGCAGGAGCAAGGAGTCCGCACGGCCATCATTGATTTGACTGGTATTGGCACCACTGTCAGAGTCGAGCAATGGTACATGGGATTGATCACCCGGCTGAAGGTCCAGTTGAAACTTTCGGTGGACCCGGATCAGTGGTGGGCAGAGCGTACCTCCCTCAGCGTGGTACACCGGTTCACCGACTTCCTGCACGACGTGGTGCTGACAGAAATCGAAGGACCGGTTGTCATTTTCATAGACGAGATAGATACCACGCTGAACCTGAGCTTCCGCGACGACTTCTTCGCCGCCATCCGGTTTATCTACAACGCCCGCGCCAGCCATCCCGGTTACCGCAGACTGACCTTCGTCCTCCTCGGCGTGGCCGCGCCCGCTGACCTGATAAAAGATCCCAGCCGGACGCCCTTCAACATTGGCCGCAGGATTGACCTGCGCGAGTTCAGGCGAGAAGATGCCTGGATACTCGAGCAGGGCCTGGAAATCGCTCACCCGGCCCAGAGGAAGGCGATCTTCGACCGGATTTTCTACTGGACCAACGGGCATCCCTACCTGACCCAGAAATTGTGCCTGACTGTGGCAGAGACCGGAGATGGGAATTGGGCCGACGAACGGGTCGACAGGCTAGTAGAAGCGCAATTCCTCTCGGAAGAGGCGCGCAATGAGACCAACCTGAAGTTTGTGCGAGATCGTATCAGTGCCAGCTCCCAGCGACGCAGGTTGCTAACCCTCTACCGCCAGGTGTACGAAGGGAAAGCAGTTTCAGAGGACGAGCAGTCACTCAACCAGAACCGGTTGAAACTCTTCGGCCTGGTGCAAGCCGAAAGAGGTGTGCTGAAGGTACGCAATGAGATTTACCGCCAGGTGTTCAACCTGGACTGGATCAAAGCCAACACCCCCATTGACTGGACACGGCGCGTCGCAGTTATTTCTCCATTAGTTTTTCTCTTCTTACTGGCCGGAATTATTGGTTTCTACTCCTATCGCCAGAGACAGCAGACGACCGAGGCCCGTGCCCAGGCTTTCGTTGACAGCTTCCGTAGCACTGCCAGTGCCGACGTGCGCATCAACAGCTTGGCGGGGCTGTTTGATCTTCCTGGCTACGAAGATCAGGCACGCCAGCTTTTCTATCAAGAACTTGGGCCAGAAGAGCAACTTGCCTTGTTTGACCTGACCGACCCACAGACGGTAGGAACACAGTTGATCACAGTAGTAAAGGGGTTGTATATCGACCAGGAAAACGACGAACGTGGCAATAAGCTGCTATATGCTATGACTCAACCCTTGCGCAAACTGGACGATCCGATGGCAATCAACCTATCAGCAGAGATAGAGCTCTGGCTACAAGGGCGAGATTACTATGCTCGTGGAGAGCATGAGCAAGCTATTACGACGTATAATGTCGCCATCAGTCTGAACGATCGTAATCCAGGCACCTACTTTGACCGGGGGTTAGCCTATGCTACGCTAGGAGAGTATGCAAATGCTCTGGCTGATCTAGAGGCAGTGATTAAGCTAAACAAGGGATGGGAAGAAGTAGCCAGGCAAGCCATAAATCAAAACCATGGTCTCTTCAACTATGGGGTACTGCACCGCCAGGAATACCAGGCCATCGCTGCTTGGTTCCCCACACCCACAGCTACCGCAACGCAGACGCCTACCCATACACCAACTCCAACATTCAGACCAACCTTCACACCTACACCAACTTCCACACCTTCGCCGACGAATACTCCTAAGCCTACATCTTTGCCGACACCTTCGGCGCGTCCAGCCGCCATCACTTCTCAAGCTAGTGAACTGATGATAATCGAGCCAGATGATGGAGATATGGTACTTGGTAGTCCATTGATTATTCGATGGTTTTGGCAAGCTCACCTTAGAGGAAGATTGGTTTACTGTCGATGTGCATGCTCGGCATCTGGGCGATAATCCGTGGGGATATCTTGATCAATGGCAATTCTCAGGGCCAACTCGCAACAATGAATGGATCGTCTACTGGACAGGCCCTTGGGTATGCTTAGATCTGATTCAGCATGGGTACACTGAATCAGCTTGCAGGGGACGTAGAGACCCGCAGGGTATTCAGATTTGTGTTAGTGTGTGGAGCTCGAGCAATCTCGACTCTAGTGGCGTGTAGCCCAAGTTGTGCAAGGAATTCACCACCCGCCTGCGCCACGGAAGCGCGAGGCTGACCCCCTGCGCTGAAGAACAAAGCCCCTATGGGGCTACAAATCACTAGCCCGGAGAGCTTCGTCCTTTCAGCCCGATGGCTTTTTAGCCTCAAGCCTCTCCGAGGATGAGGGCACCGCCAGCCTTGAATTTCTTGCATCATCTCGCCTACAGCCCACTAGGTGGCCATCTGCGCAGGCAAGTCATTGCATAAGTATCAATTGGTATGTTAAACCTGGTGAGAAATAGGTACCTCCTGATTCATGCATCTTGTATTGTGAGACACATGTCTGGCTCCAAGACTGACCGCATTCCCCAAAGGTAATGTGAGGCAATCTTAAGCCTGCTTTATTCTTGTACGAGGTGCTAAACCAACATGACAAACCACATCCAGGTATTCACGACGACTGCAACAAAACCAGACGCCCAGGCGATTGCCCGCGCCGTCGTCGAACGGCGGCTGGCGGGGTGCGCGCAGGTCGTCGGCCCCATCACGAGCACGTATCGGTGGCAGGGGAAGGTCGAGACGGCCGAGGAATGGCTGTGCGTGATGAAGAGCCGCCAGGAGCTCTACGAGCGGCTGGAACAGGCGATCCGGGAGGTGCACCCATACGAGGTGCCGGAGATTCTGGCCGTGCCGGTGGTGGAGGGGAGCAGGGACTACCTGGCATGGTTGGATGGCGAACTGGAGAACGCGGATTGCAGGACAGGCTCGAATTTGGTTGACAAATCCAACTGATTGGACTATAATCCATTCTATTGGATATAAATCCAATCAGATGGAGAATGCCATGTACGAGGAGGTCTTTGCCACAAGCCACGGGCGGGTATTGCGCTTCCTGGCGCGCCACGTCGGCCAGTCGTTCTACGAGAAGGAGATCGCGGAGCACACCGGCGTCAGCCGGAGCGCGGTCAACCTGGCTACCCGATCCCTGCACCAGGCTGGGCTGCTGCTGCGAGAACGGCGCGGGCGGATGAACTTTTACGCCGCCGCCGACCGCCATCCCTTCGTCCGCCAGTTCAAGGTCCTGGACACGCTCGCCTGGCTGGAACCTCTGCTGCGGGAACTGCGGCCATTGGCCCGTCGGGTCGTTCTCTTCGGCAGTTGCGCCGAAGGCACGGACGCGGCGAACAGCGACGTAGACCTGTTCATCCTGGCAGCGGATCGCAGCCAGGTGATGGCAGCGATCAGCCATTGCCGCTTCGACCGGCCAATCCAACCAATCGTAATCAACAACCAGGAGTTGGCGGCAATGAAGCAGGCAGAAACAGCCTTTTACGCGCAGGTACAGCGGGGGATCGTGCTTTGGGAGGCGATATAGGGGCCGCGCCGCCGTAAACAGACGGCGCTGGGACGCTTCTCCCCCCCCTAACACCGGCTCTTCCAGGCCGGTGTTGGGGGTGGGACACTTTTCCCCACCACCGGCTCTTCAGGCCGGTGTGTGGGTGGGACGCTTCCCCCCCACCACCGGCTCTTTCAGGCCGGTGTGGGCTATGCACGGGCCGCGCCGCCGTAAACAGACGGCGCTGGGACGCTTCTCCCCCCCCTAACACCGGCTCTTCCAGGCCGGTGTTGGGGGTGGGACACTCACCGGCTCTTTCAGGCCGGTGTGCTCTGCGCAAAACTCAAGTCCTCAGCGTCGCAGCGGCAGATATACGATCTGATCCTGAAACTCGCCTGGCAGGCTGGCTCCATAAATGAGCAACAGATCGTCCAGGATTGCACCGATGTTCATCCGTCGTGGGAGTTGTACAATCCCAGGTACGTGCCGATCTTGAGCCAGGTGCGCCCGCAGGTGCACGGGTATCGTGGCGCGGTTGTTGGTAACCAGCATACAGCCGTGTGCCTCGATCCAGCAAAGAATATCCGGGTCAGGTGTGCCATTTGGAGGCGCAACGCCATCGCCGACGGCATAGATGGGTATTCCAGGTTCCATCTGCTCCAACTGCGCCTGGATGATGAGTGGAACGTGCTCGTCTAGCAGAAAGCCGATCGCACTCATACAGGCGACGCTACCTGACTGCGTTGTTGTTCACGTTGTCGGGCCAGTTCGCGCAGCCGCTGTACCGCGGGCGTTGGGTGCAGGTCCTGCTCCCGGCGCTGGCGTTCGATCTCCTCGTCCACCGAACGCAAGTAAGCCTCCACCTGCTCCCGGTTGTGCCAGTAGTAGGTCAACGTGGCGTACACCTGTTCGAGGGACAGCGTCCGATAGCGAGCCGCAATTTGCTCAGGAAACAGGCCCAGGTCCAGGTAATCAGTCAGGATCGTCTCGATACCGATGCGGGTACCCTTCACTCGAATATCGTTGGGCGCGAGAAAGTCGAAGTAATCTTCCAATCTCATTTTCTTACCCCCCAGCCCGGCCTTTAGGTCTGACCAGAGATCGTAGCATGCATTGGCTCGTATCATTGTACCATGCATCATTCCCACTGGCAACGCCGGGCGGTGCCAGGTTATGCGATGAGCCGCGCCGTCGTAAACAGATGGCGCTGGGACACCCCCCACCACCACCGGCTCTTCCAGGCCGGTGGTGGGAAGGCTTCCCACCACCAGCTCTTCCGGTGTTCGCCAAACTGGTCCACTTGAGTATAATTGGGGGGATGCGATCATCCTCCGAGTTAAAGGTGGAACTGGCAGTTTACCTGTACGCTCAAGGACGCCTGTCTATTGGCAAGGCAAGCGAGTTGGCTGGCATGGCGTTGTGGGAGTTCCGCCAGTTGCTGGTCTCGCGCCGCATTCCGCCGCACTATGATGTAGTTGACCTGGACGAAGACGTAGCCACGCTGCGTGAGATGGGGCGGCTATGAGGGATCATGGTTTTCCTCGAAGCCCCTGACATCGAGCATCTCCTCGACACTCACCGGGCGATCCACGTGGAACATACCGGCAAGCCGTTGCCACGGGTTCGGAGCGGCCTCACGCACGGTCCCAGAGTGCTGTTGTTCACGTTGTCGGGCCAGTTCGCTCAGCCGCTGCACTGCTGAGCGAACATCATCCAGCGCAGGCACTCTGCTCCATCCCAAACGCTATTCATACTCCTGTACCAAGCTTCTCCAGCTTTGCGAGCCAGCCATTAAAATGGGCACATTCTCCACGAATTTGCTCAATGCCGATCTCAAGGATCACCAAAGGTCCGTGTAGTGGTTTCTCGTATCCAGGGAAAAGAGCTTTAAGGCGCCTGGACGGGGCTGTGTGGGGACTATTGTCAATTTCTTCAGGAGAATTGAACTGCCTCCTGATTGCGGTCAGATCATCGCCTTTGTCGGTCCCAGGAAATGTCTGAGCGATCTTTTCGGGGGCCACAAATAGCATTGCCTCGAACTCATGCAGGGCCAGGTACGGAAGCAACCTAGGATGACCAATATCTTTGCCAATTTCTTGTTCCAGGTAGGCAACCTGGTCATAGCATGAGCCTGCCGGCATAGTCCTTCGCCCCGGAAAGTCTGTTGGAAGCCCATAGAAGTCAATCATCGTCGCGACTATCGCGGCACTTGTGTCGCCCAGAAGTCGGACGACATCATTCCTGAATTTACCATAAGATACGATACCCAGGGTCTTTGGGACTTTGCAGGGTGAACACTTGTTCGACGCCATATCTGGCCATTCTGCGGTGATCTTACCCAAGATGTGGCGGCAAAACGCTGCGAACTGGACTGTTACCCCGCGAAATCCCAGAGAGCCGATACCCATAAATGATTTTCCGCCCCCATGGGGAGAAGCAAGTGCGTCATTTGAATCACGCAGACTCTTGTCGGTAGGTCCTTAACAAATTGGCAGTTTGGTGGCATAACTTTCTCCATCTTCATCTAACTCCAGGGGAAGGCATCGATGCCACAACTTACACTGCAAGCGGATGGCGATAGCGAGCACGTCTGGCTCACCGTGGACGGGCAAAGGCTGGTGCCCTTGCGCATCGGCGATCAGGAGGGGCTGAAGGTTGCCACGACCTGGCTGGTGGACAGTCAGGTGGTCTGCACCGAAGAGGCAGCGGCGGTGCGAGGTGCAACGCCACAAACCGTTGAGGCGTATCAGGCTACATACGCCACAACGGGGAATAGTGCCGATTTGGTGGACCGGCGGCACTTCAATGCGGGGCAGCAAACGGCCTATCGTATGGGGCCCCACAAGCCACGCCTGGTACGCCAGGCCACGCTGAACCTGCTGCAAGGCCAACGGAACAGCGGGCGGCGTCTGGCCGAGCAGTTGAGCGACGTGGTGGACGATCGCACCGTGGATCGGCACCTCGACGACGTGGGCTGGCGGGCGGCAGAGAAGGCCGGGCTGAGAGAAGAGGTGACGGCCTATCTGGATGCGGAGCGGCGGCGGGCCTACTGGGCTGGCGTAGAGGGAAAGCCGTTGGAGACGGTGCTGACCGGCAGCAGCCCGCGCGAGTGGCAGCCCCCGCAGCGCGGGGTGGTGGGAGCCGCCCTGGGTGTGGCCCACCTGGCCCTCAACGGCGTCTACGAGAGTCTGAAGCGGCTGGTAGATGCTCCCCTGGGGGTGTTGAGCAATTGGCCGGCGCTGCGTGTGTGGCAGGTCCTGCTGGTCTATCTGCTGGCGAGTGGTGGGGCACGTTTGAGTCGGGCCAAGCACTTTGCCTGGCACCAGGTGCAAGGACTGTTGAGCGGCTGTAGAGGGTTGTCGGCCACCAGTCTGCGCAACTGGCTGGTGGCGGTGGCGCAGCGGGCGAAGGAGAAAGTGATCGTGCGCCGCTCGGACGGGCGGGAGGAGACCGTCACCCGCCTGCAGGACTACCAGGAAGAAGCAGTGGCCCAGCGTGTACGGAGCGGGTTGATCCAGGGGCGAGCCATCTACTTGGACGACTACGTCAATGCCGTCTTCCGCAGGGAGCCGATTGCCCGAGCGAAGCACGGTACCCGCTACATGGTCTGCAAAGCCTTCCGTCGCCACCTGGCCCAGGATGTGGATACCGGTCACGCCGTGACCTGTCCGCTGGGGCCATCGGATGTCACCCCGTTGGTAGTGCTGCAGCAAGTCGTCACGTTGATCAACGGCGGACTGGATCGCGTCTGCCCCGGCTGGCGGTTGGAACTGGTCGTTGCCGACCGCTGGTGGAGCGCCAAAACGGTGATCTGCCGCGTACTGGCGACAGGGCTGAAGCTGCTGACCTGGGGCAAGGAGGTCAAGACGATTCAGGAAGCCCTGGCGGGAGTGAGTGAAGTGGAGCTCGAACAACACCCGGTCACGGTCGAGGTGCAGGACGAGGCGAGCAGGCAGACGGTGGAACAGGTGGTGGGCTACCGTCTCGACACCGAGTTGTCCATCTACGAACTGGAGAAGCCGGTGCGGTGTGTGGTGGAATGGGATGGTGAGGCCGGGAGCAAGAAACGGGCGCGGCTGGTGATTGGGGTTGGGCAGGACGAGATGGACGAGGAAGCGGTGGTCGATGGGCTGCGCTTCCGGCAGCGGGTGGAGATTCTGCTGAAACAGTTGCAACGCCGGGTCGGCTGGCCTGCCTTTGGCGGCGGAGAGGCCCATCGGCGACCCAGTGTGCTCCAGAAGCCGGACGAGAAGGAAAGCCAAAAGCTGCTGAAGAACCGGCGTCAGGTAGCCACGCGCCGGGCCAATGACCAGGCCAGACTGAGAGAGGTGGAACAAGAATTGGACCAATTGCGTCAAGGAGAGCCGTCCACCAACGGGTTGAGATTGGGTATCCGGGACTTGAAGAAGTTGGCCAAGGAACTGAAGCGCCGCATCCGCCGATCCACAGGACGGCTGGAAGAACTGGGTGATTTGCTGAACTGGGCAGATGGTAAGAGCCTGCGCCCGGAGGGGGAGCCAGTAGCTGAACTGGACCTGACACGCGAGTCCATTCTGACCCAACTGAAACTGGAGGTCTTCACCGCGCAGGAAACGTTGGTGGATGATTTCATCGAACAAGCCCTCAAGCCGGTGCTGCGGGAAGAGGCAGAGCAACAGGCTCGCAAGCAGCGTGATTGCATAAGGGTGAAGCCCCAGTTCCGGTTCATCAATCAAAATGGTAGAGGGAAGAGTTGGCTGAAGTAAAAGCGTGGCAAGGCAGATGAAGCGTAGTGTCCCATCCGAAAGAGCGAAGGCGTTAAAGTAGGCATCAGAGCCTTTCTCGCGCCATTCCAGTTGAATCTTGCTCGGATTGAACGGAGAAGGTCGCAGGACAAAGTCGTCAAAGAAAGGTGCGGCCAGGCGTATGGTCTTGACGATTCTATCGTAATGTTCTCGCTCTGTCTCTCGCAGCAGATACAGAAACGCGGCCAGGTTTGAAGCATCTGGTTTCAGCACAGCATTATCGTTGATATCACCGGTTTGTTTCACTTTCGCGCCATCGCTCGTGTCATGAAAGTGATAGACTTTCCAACTTTTTAAGTCACGAATTACGTGCGCTGCAATCCTGCCTGGATACCTGCGGGCTTCTTCGTAGAGTTGAGTCTCTTTGTGGCCACTGCCAAGATTGACCACATACGGCTGTGAGCATCCCCTTCCAAGGTACCAGCAATTTTCATCGGCGAATATCAGGGTGTCAGCAACTGAGGCGGTCAGTCTAGCCTCGTATCCATTCCTACCAAAGTGGAGTCGTAAGACGATTTCGTCGGTGACCTTTCGCCCAAAGTGCAATAGCGAATCTGCTCCACCCCACGTCGCAACGGATAGTTGCAGGTTGCTTTCTACAAACTGATTCAGAAGCCTAAAGGCCAAGATGAGATTTGTCTTTCCAGCGCCATTGGCACCGATCAGAATGTTCAAAGGCCCAAGCTCCAAATCCATATCCCGAATGGACTTGAAGCCCTTTAATTCAATGCGATCAAGTGCGCTCATCAATCGTCTCTCTCCTCATCGCTCAGACAGAATAGACACGCCCACGTGCGAAATGAAATAAGGCTCTAACGTAAAAACCGCACCTTGAAAAGCGAAAATGAGGTACAGTAGGGCAACACACAACCAGGAGGTTGCCCAGTGTCCCATCTGCGCCGTATTCCAAAGGAACTGGTAGTGCAAGAGCGTTGCATCTACTACGCTGAACTGGAATCCTGTCCGGCGTGTAGTGAGCCGTTGCAACTCAGCGGGCACTACGACTCGCGGCGGGTGATCCAGCAGTTGGATAGAGTCATCTTTGTTGCGAGCCGGCCCAAGCACTGCGTGGATGACCAGTGCTCGCAGCACGGTCATCACTGGCCGTCGGTGCGCGCTCAGATGGTCGCGTTGCCACACTCGACCTACGGGTTGGACGTGGTAGCCCAAGCAGGTTGGTGGCACGACCGGGATCATCTCAACGGAGATGATATTTACCGGCGACTGTGTCCCCACATCCAGATCGGTCGGCGGACCGTGGACTTGCTGGTGCATCAGTACCGGCTCTTGCTAGCCTGCGCCGAGTCGCAACAACCGGAGCGGTTGGTTCAGGCTGTGATGGAGCACGGCGGCCTGATCCTGCATCTGGATGGTCTGGAGCCCGAAGGCGCTCGAGAACAACTCTGGATCGTGCGGGAACTGTTCTCTGAGCGTATCCTGATCGCCGGTTGGCTGCCCCGCGTGAACGAACCTGCATTGACTCAGTTCTTGACACCAGTGCGGGACTACCTGGCGACTCAAGGCTGGCCAGTACTGGCCACTTTGAGCGACAAGCAGGGGGTGCTGGTGAACGCACTCAAGCACGTCTGGCCTGGCGCGCTCCAACACTGGTGTCACAGCCACTACCTGCGCAATGCAGTAGACCCGCTGTATGACCGGGATCAGGCGTTCAAGACCGATCTGCGGCGCGACGTCCGGCGAGTCATTCGGCGCTCGATGAGCGAGGTAGCAGCGCAAGCTCGGAGCGGCGCTTATGCTCCGCAGATGGTAACCGGCCTGGTGCTCACAGAAGCGCCATCCGCGCCCAACGTCCCCATGTCTACGAAAGCGGACACCGAGGCAACTGTCTCAGCCCTGCCGGACACGCCCACTGCCCACCCGGTGATTCGAGGCTATGCCCAGGTGTTGCAACACACCCTAGCGCGCGACGGACGTGCTCCTTGGTTTCTTGCGGGATTGACGCTCTACGCCGACTTGCAGGCCATCGCTGAATCTATGGCTCGCTGTCTGGCGAAACGTCCTGACCCGCGCCTGCAACTCTGGCACGCGGCGCTGGCTGCCAACCTGGAGCGGCATGCCCCCGATTCCGACACCATTCGCCGGGGACAAACCTGGGTGGAGGCCATCCGGCGCGTCTTGGATGAGATACCCCTACCCACACCAGACGCTCCCGGCCCAGGCGGTGATGCCGCAGCACGCAATCTGGCGTTTGCCCTGGGGCGCATTGCCGACGAATCGGTGACAGACCCCTGGCTGATCGAGTTCCGGCAGCACCTGCTGGCCTTGAGTGAACGCTACTGGCCCGGCCTGTTCCCGTGCTACGACATCGTGGGCCTTCCACGCACCAACAATGATCTGGAAGGACTCTATGGACAGACCAAACGCAACGCTCGTCGGCTGTCAGGACTCCGCCAAGTCCGCCAGCCTCTCCAACGCCACGGAGCTTGGCTGGTCTATCGCAGCCAAGACGAATCCGCGACCGCGTTACACGCTCGCCTGGCCCAGGTCTCCGCGGAAGCCTACCAAGCCGAACGCACCCGCTGGCTGGCGCGTCAGGAACAGTTCCGGCAACGTCACCGTTGGCGTCATCAGCGTGCCAACGTTTTGTCAGAACTCGAAGCAGCCTGGGGGATAGCGCCCCCAGATAGTTCTTAAAGTGCGGTTTTTACGTTAGAGCGATTAAACGCGTTATAGATCGGCGTCCAGAACATATGCAGTTCCTCGCTCATCTTCTCACCTCCAAATCGTATCAGAGTCCCCAACTTGTTGGAGTATGCCACACTGGCCCAAACAAGTTTGGGACTCCGGTGCATCACGCTGCCCTGCCCCGGGCTTCGGCGGCAGTACTGCCGCCTACCACGAGGGACAGGGCTATTCTATATTCGCCCGGCGATGCTGACAAGCCACCGCTTGCAGACCGCTGTCAACGGATTTCCGGAACGGATTGTACGGAGACCGTCAGGCAAAACCACAATCCGTTCAATCCGTTCCCCGAATCCGTTGACAGACTCCCGATTCAGGAACCAGAACTAGCGGGGGACCCCACCACCCGCAACCCGACGTCGAGGTCCGAGCAGTCGGGATCGAACCCGAAGCGCGCACCCACGCGGGCGACCTCAGGATCGTCGCGCCACGACCCGCCGCGCAAGGGCTTCACATCCCCTTCGGAAGCCATCCACTCCCAGACGTTGCCTGCCATATCCCATACGCCATGACCCTGTCCGGAAGGGTACATCCCCACCGGCGTGGTACCGCCGATGCGACCCTCCGACGTGTTGGCACGGCTCTCACCCCACTCCGGCCCCCAGGGATAGAGCTCCCCCTCCTCGCCACCAGCAGCAGCCACCCACTCCTCCTCCGTGGGCAACCGCACCTCAGTAGCATCCTCAGGTAGACCAGCGATGAGATCATGGCAAGCGGGCTCTAGTTCCTTTTCTGCCCGGTGTCGCCGCAGCAGTAATTCGGTCAACCAGGCACAGTAGGCATTGGCCTCGTACCACGAGATACCCACAACCGGGTAGCCACGGCGGGACTTGCCGAAGCGCGAGTCGTCCCAGTACTCGGACTGATTAGT
>Ga0315289_10008020_pt1 | contig 15308 bp, 24 predicted proteins | sample YL17G11_40_MG_FD_203452 | JGI IMG/M metagenome (GOLD analysis project Ga0315289, IMG submission 203452) | Sediment microbial communities from Yellowstone Lake, YNP, Wyoming, USA - YL17G11_40 | ecosystem: Environmental > Aquatic > Freshwater > Lake > Sediment | place: USA: Wyoming | collected... | reverse complement strand
TTAACCCTACACTTTGGAATAAGGTTTATTTTACTTGGCTTAATTCCATACTTTCAAATCCCTTTACGCATTTAGTAAATACCGCAAGCAATACTTTTTTTGCTATTGCTAAAATACCAGAGAAATTTGCGAGTGCGGTTTGGGATTTACCTTTGGCATTAAGGACGGGCAAGAGAACACAATTCTTTGGTGAGATACCCGCAATGATAAAGGGTGCAATCAGCAAAGAAACCCTGCCAGAGGGAGTGGCGATAGGTTCAAAGATTGATTATTTAACCCAACCCATTCGTGGAAAAATCGGGAAGTTTATAGGCACTCCTACCCAGTGGTTACAGATAGAAGATAATTTAGATAAAACCATTGTAGGAAGAATGGAACTATACGCCCAAAGATATGCGGGAAAAACTGGCGAGGCATTGACTAAGGTAGTAAAGGAAGAACAATTATACAGGAGTTTCCAGAATGATACTGGGGCAATAGCGGAAAGTTTGATGTTTTTAAGGAGTAAAATCCCTGGTTTGCGATATGTTATTCCTTTTATCAGAACACCTGCCAATTTAATCGCAAGAGGCCTTGAGAGAACACCTTTAGCATTAGCAAAGATAGCGAAGGGTGCAGTAGCAAAAACATATACCCAGGAAACATTGGCGAAAGATTTAGGAAATTTGACTTTGGGAACTATTGGTGCAGGATGGGTAGGATTGCAGTTTGCCAAAGGCAATGTTACTGGTCGTGTTTCTTCTAACCCCGCCGAAAAAGACGCTTTTTATAGACAGGGTAAGAAACCCAATGCCATAAAAATAGGCGAGAAATGGATACCATTGGATAGATTAGAGCCATTAGGAACTTCCTTTGCGACAATGGTTAATCTGATTCAAGATTATAAAAATTCTGGTGAAGAAACGCCTCCAGAGAAAATTTTAGATGCGATAGGAAAACTTGGGTCAAATTTAATCAATAAAACGTATTTAAGTGGTTTTACTAATTTGATAAATGTTCTATCTAATCCTGAAATGTATGGAGCAAAATATTTACAGAGATTTGTTTCAGGTTATGAACCGCAATTATTAAAATTCTTCGCTGACCTAAAAGACCCTTATTATCGAGAGGCAAATACTGTGCTTGAACAATTAAAGGCAAAAACACCATTTGCATCTGAAACCTTACCACCTAAATTAAACGCATTGGGAGAACCCGTAAAAAGGGATTTATTCAATATCGGAACAGCGACCAAAGAACCAATAGAAAAACTACTTGAGGAAACCCCTGTTACCTTCCCAGGTAAGGTTATGGGCAAAGAGAAATTAAAACCAGAGGAATACCGTTATATCCTTGAGCAGTCGGGGCAGGGGATTAAACAGGTTTTGAATACCCTTAGCGTTGATGATTTTTTGAAACTGCCGTTAGAGGTAAGGGAAGAAATTATAAGTAATTTGGTAAGTCAGGTGAGGAAACCTTATCGGGGGATGATTAGAAGCCAAAGGGAATTGGAAAAACTTAATATAGATTTTCAACCAATAGAATGATAATAATTTTTTGCTACAAAAAAAGCAGTAGCAAAACCAAAAAGAAAACTAAACAAACCAGTATTATTGTCGTTGATTATATAAAAAAAAGTATATAACCATAAAGAAAGGCAAATAATATGAAATATAAATTTTATTATTTTCATCCCTCAAACCATAACACATAACCAAGGTTCTGTCAAGGAGAATTAAAAATGATAGACAATAGACAATATGTAATCGGAAAATATATACCGTTTGACTTTGAAACGATTACGGTAGCGAATACGGCGATAGGTTTAACCGCCAGTAAACTCGCATCCTCACCCAAACCTAAAAAGGCACTTCTCACATTTGAAACTGCTACCTGTCGCTACCGAATGGATAATACAGACCCCACTTCAACCATTGGACATTTAGTAGTTCCTACGCAGTCATTAGTTTTGGAAGGACATAGTCAATTAAATAATTTTAAGGCAATCAGAACTGGAGATACAAGTGCAAAAATCCAAGTTACTTATTTGCGTTAGTTTTATATTTTTATTCTGTAATATTACTTTCGCCCAAGAAGGTTCGGAAGGAATTAAAACTTGGTTGGAAGAAGAAGATGGAAGTCCATCTGTTATCGTTTATAAAACTAAAGTAACCAATGGAACACTAACAGATGGGGGCGATGGCACTGCTTCTTTATCAATCGGTGGCGGTGGTGCGCCTACTGATGCCGACTACCTCGTAGGCACAACCAATGGTTCTCTTTCTGGTGAAATCGTCGTAGGCACAACCCCTGGCGGTAGTTTAGGTGGCACTTGGGCTTCACCTACCATAGATGACCTATTCCTTAAAAATGATGGCGACAATGGGACTGGTAATTATGATTTTACAGGGGCTACTACCTTCCTTGTTCCAGACGCTACGCAGGAAACCCAAGCACTTAATTTTAGGACTGCCCTTAATTTAATAGGCGTATCTTATACTTTCTGGATACAAGGAAGCAATACTTTAGGCCTGACTTATGCTCTTAATCCCCAAGAGAGGACTGAATTAGTAAATGCTAATCCCGATACTTTAACGAATATTTATTATAAATCTGCGGTGGCAGATACAATAACTCCCCTTACGATAAAAGAAGGGACTGAAATACTTACTCATTATCAAGCGAAAGTAGATACTACCGTAACTGGGAAAACAGTAACTTTAAGCACTCACTTATTTTATGTAGATAGCGACGGGACTTCTAATCCCGTCCAGATAGGAACTGACAGCCCAGTAACAGCAGATCTTACTACAAGTAAACTTTTATATGAAGGATATATTATAGTAACCACAGAAACTATCGTCCCTGCTGGCAAGAGATTATGGCTTAAATTTATCGCCACGCCTTCTACTCTTACAGGTTATTCTCCTACTGTCAGTGTTTGGGATGGAGATATTCACGACCATTTATCAATACCGGTTTCAGGGTCTATACTTGGAAGATTTGTGCAAAAATCTGGCGATACAATGACTGGCACTCTTACTGCCGACGGTCTTACTATTGGCAATGATGAACTTATTACCTTCGGTACACATACACTTAAATATGACGGAACTACTGACAACGATTTTGAATTAAGCGATGATCTTACCATAGAAGACGCAACTCCTCATCTTCGTCTTACCGACACAACCGCTGCCGAAGACGACTTCGAGATATACGCCGATGGCAACCGTTTTGTCTTAACTAATGCTACCGACGGATTAGATATCTTATACGTAAATACAGATAATACAATCGCACTTCTAAGAGATACCACAGTTCCGACAGAAGTCTACGATGCGACGAATTGGGATGCTGATTATACCATTCCCACAAAAGATGCAATTAGAGATAAGATTGAGTCTTTGGCCGGTGGACACAATGCAGTAACTCTTGCCGCAGATGCCGATACCTTATTAGGCCTTTCTACGCAACAATTAACCTTAGATACCCAAACTGCTAACTATGTCTTTGCAGGCCCAACAACTGGCGCGGCAACAGATCCTGCTTTTAGGGCGTTAGTGGATGCTGATATTATTTCAGGTATTACCAGAGATGTAGAATGGGATACCGAGGCAGAAGTTCAGACTGCCTGGGGCGCAGTAAATATCTTATTAGAAACCGAAATTGATGCCTCATCTGAATTGCTTGCTCTTATGGACGATGAGACCGGCACAGGCGTATTAGTCTTTAATGATAGCCCTACTTTTGCCGATGATATTCAATTAGGACAGAATGGAGCAGACGGAAAACTTATCTTCTGGGCCGAGCAAGCAACTGATAGATTAGCTTCGCTTAATCCTCATTCAGCAATGACTTCTAATGCTGATTTTTATTTACCGGCTGATGAGCCAGCGGCCACTTCCTTTATCAATATGACTACTGGTGGAGTAATGGGCTTTATAGCTCCAAATGCAGGAACAGATATTACCGCAGACTTAGAAGAAGAGGTGACCGAAGGAAGTTTAGCAGATAATGTTATAGTAAGCGCGGATATTAAAAATGGCGAAGTAGCTTATGCGGATATACAAAATATTTCCGCAACCTCACGAGTATTAGGCAGGATTTCAACAGGCGTAGGAGTTACGGAAGAACTGACAGGGGCGAACATAAAAACTATCATTGGAGATGTAGCCCTTACCACAGATACTTCTGGGAATTATGTAAAAGATGTTGCTGATGGCACAGGGATAGATGGCACAGCTTCGGCAGAAGGCGCAACCTATACTCCGACTTTAGACTTAACAGAAATATCCGGTGTAACTATCTCGGCAGGCGGTTCGGCTTCTTTTGCTTGGACTTTTGACTTATCCGGCACTGACGATGTAGTTACTTTTAATAGTGCCTTAGTAAATATTACAGGAGGATTAACTACTTCTTTAGATTTAACTGCAACTGGAAATGATTTAATTTTAGGCACAGCCGCCGCAGGAGTAACTTTAACTGGGGATGGCGACGGACAACTTACAATTGGCGGTTTTGGTGACGGCACTGATGAAAATTTAATAATTAACTTAGACGATACTGCTAATGAAGCAGATATAACTTCAGGAACTGGTATTCTTGATATAGATTTTAATACCATTGACTTAAATACAGATACTTTAGATTTGACCGGCACAGGGACCATAAATGGATTAGATTCTGTTGATGCTACAGGTGAAGATACAATAGAGGCACTTATCTTTGACTCAGATGCGGAGAATATATCGGGAACTTGGGAAGTGCAAGATGACGTAGATTTTGTTTTTGGGAATGATGCTAACTGGAAAATTCAATATGACGAAGGCGTTGATGACCAGTTGATATTCATTACAGCAGGAACAGGTGCTATAGCTACAACTGACCCTATGTTTGAAATTTTAGTCGGCGCTGCTCCTACAGCTAATCAAGAAGTCTTTGGTGTATCGAAAGGAACGCAAGCATCTAATACTGCGTTATTTACTATCGACGAAGACGGCGATACATTGAATACAGGAGACTTCACAGTTACAGGCGGTGATATAGTCTTAGGCACTACTTCAATATTTTCAGGTGGAGACACAGCCTCATTAAATAATATCGATGCCATTGACGCTACGACAGAAACAACCTTAGAGGCGGCTATTGACACTATTGTCGGCACGCTCACCACGGACGGCCTCACTATGGGGAATAACGAAAACTTAACTTTCGGCACAGAGACTTTTACTTTCGACGGCGCAACTTCTAATGACTTTGAACTTTCTGACGACTTAAATATAAATGATACGACTCCTCATATTGGACTAATAGATTCTGATGGTGATGATTACGAAATCTACGCAGACGGAAATAGGTTAGTCGCTACGAATAAGACTGACTTAATAGATGTGTTCGGTATTCATACAGACAATACTTTCTGGGCGAGGACTCCGACTTTTTCTGGCACTACCACACTCGGTATTCTTGCAGGCACAATAGACGCAGGCAGTGCGACTTCTTTTGAAATACCAAATGCCGCAAGTCTTACTTTAGATGCCGCAGGAGAGATAGGAGTCAATTCTACTCATAAAGGTTTAGCTTGGTATGACGGAACACAAGAAGTGTTTTCTCCTTCAATTCATACTTTGCAGGGTTCTATAGGAACTGGGGATTATGATACTGACCCTGATGTTTGGATTTTAGATTTAGACGCAGATACTTATCCGCACGGAATTTATATTACTAAAGTTTATGTAGATGCAAATGAGGCTGACCCGACAACAGAATTAACTGCAAACCTGAATTATTGCGATGCTACTACTGCGGCATTTCCTGGGGCAAATGCTACACTGATTAAGGCAATAAACACTACTACTGGTAACTTCTCTAATACGGCGGTAAATACTGCGGTGGCTTCAGGTAAGTCAATCTACATTACCATAGGCGCAGACCCGACATCAGATACAACCATATTCCACGTAAGAGCACAATTTTATATACCAGAGAGCTAAGGAGGTTTTATGAAAAAGATTTGGTTAGTAGTTTTGTTTTTAGGTTTCACAAGTTTATGTTTTGCTGATGTAACCGCAGAGATAATCGGAAAAGATATTGATACTAATGGAAACATTATAGTTAAGACACAGTATAAGATTGATGGCATAGAAGTCCAAAGTAATTATCCACAATTAGGTGGAAAATATTATTGGGTAACCCGTTATAGTATACAGAATTTTGCAAATATGGATGCTACGCAGGTGCAGGCGAGAATAGATAAAGACATAAAAGCGTATGGCGAGCAGTTAATCTTAAAACCTTTTCGGGAACAGTTAAGAGTTGACTTAAAAACCGCCAATCAGAATTTATTTAATGGTGATTTATTAAAAGATATTATCGGGCATAAAACCACGGTAGAAACAGCGACAATGATAATTGATAAGAATTTTGATGGAATAGTAGATACGGAGATTATAGCGAAAAGTGATGGGAGTAAAATTGAAAAAGATTATATTATTTATATTATTCCTTAGTTTTTCGGGAAAAGTTTGGGCTACTAACTATGTAGAAGATGCTAACTGTCAGGGTGCGTGGCTTTTTAAAGAAGGCACAGGCACAACTGTAGATGACAGTTCGGCTAATTCTAATACAGGGAACTTTGCCTCAAGTGGACACCCTGCGTGGAGTTCTGATGTTCCAAAAACATACACCCCATATTCAGTAGATTATACTGTGGCGAGTTCAGATTTTATAAATTGCGGCAACAATTCATCTTTAAATGTTACGGGAACCGTTCTTTCTCTTGTTACTTGGGCGCAGAAAAAAAATTACCAAAATGGTATAGTAATAAGCCGAGGAAAGGGAGGGGTGGGTGGATATGTTTTTGAGTTATATGATGACTTTGCGGCAATGAAAATGACGAAATATGGAGTGATAGATATTTTCATTTTAGGAGTTCCAAATGATAGTAATTGGCATCATTATGCTGGAGTCTGGACGAGTGGAAATAATAATTTATATGTAGATGGAGTAGCACAAACAGCAAATACTAATACTTCAAATTTTATCTCATCAACTGGAAATTTTATATTCGGTGTCGGTGGTTGGTCAGAAGATTATTTTAATGGACTTCAAGCAGAAACAGCTATGTTTAGTGATACCCTTACCTCCACCGAAGTCAATGACATTATGGATAATGGGTTAGTGGGGGCACCGCCAGCAGGCAAAATAACACGCCATAACTGGAATATTGACGGTGTTTCAGGTAGATTTCTTATCCAATGACACTATCTCAATACATCTATGCTAATTTTACTGATAAAGGCTTTATTTGGTATCTTATCTCACAGGTTTGTGAAGCCATAATAACTTTTATTGTATTTTTTATTGGGTATAGAATAGTGAAGAAATTAAAACAACTATAGGAGTGAACCTATGGGAGCCATAGAACTTAATAATAAAATAATCGAGGACAGGCGCAAGAATGGAGCGAGGTTAAAACTTGCTCTGCGAGATTGGATTTGGGTAGGAACTTTAGTAGTTGCCTTACTTGTATGGATTGTTAATCTTAATTTTACCACAGTAGCAAATTGTGAAGTATTAAAAGAACACAAAGGCGTAATTACCACTAATACAGGAAAAATAGGCAAGATAGAAACTAATATAGATAATATAAATAGAGACCTTGCTTATATCAGGAATAGAGTAGACGATATTTATAAGCAGATAAAATAATGCAAGAACGCCGTTCCCGAAAATGCCCCAAATGCGGAAGTGAATTCTTGTGTCGACAGAATGATAAGATAATCTGCCTTAATTACGGATGTAATTGGAATATAGAAGCCAAGAGAAACGAAGATAAAGAAATCAAGACTTTGAGTTTTATGAAAAGAGAGTTTAGGTGAGGGGGTGGAGGGATGAAAGAAAAATTACTTAGCGGGCGGTATCTTTTAACAATAATTGTAGGATTAGTTTTTGCTTATTGCTCGGTGAGGAAAATTCTACCGATAGACAAAGTAAGCGAAATAATCCTCTTAGTAATATATGGATATTTTACACGAGATAGAAGTAAAGATAATAATGGAGGTTCTAAATGAAAAAGTTAGTATTAGTAGTAACATTAGTTTTCGCACTCATTAGCGTAGCAAGGGCAGAAACTCTATCCATCGGAGATACCCTAAAATCATTACCTACGCTTAAACAAGGTGTAGCATATTCCCTGACAGATAGCACTTTCAGTTACCTGACTACCACCGAATTGTTTGGTTGGAAAAATATCACCTTAGAAGCAGGATATTCAAGCAAGGATAAAATAGTTGCGGTAGTAAGCTACCCTATCCTTAAACTTAAAGACTTGGGAGTAACTGTTCCTATTTTAGACTTGATAGAATGCAATATTGGGTTATACACAGGGTATGGAAGTATCAATATGCAGGAGATTGACCGTTCAGAGATAGACTACGGAATTTCTGCTACACTCATTAGTATTAAATTCTAATGAACTACAAACTAATCCTTTGGGTTTGTGGGGGGTTAATCTTCTTGGGGGTATTGGGTGCGGCGGTTTTTAAAATAGTGCAATCTACCGAAACCTACAAGGCAAAAGAACAGACTTATCATACTAACGAACCGCATTTCGGATTTATGAGTTTTGGGTGTGCTTCATATAAGGTGGAGCAAGCAAAAACCAAATGATTGATGCCCTTGCTTATTTTTATCTCGCATTAGTAGCATGGGTGTTGTTTAAATTGATAATGTCGCTATTGGGTTGATATGGGTAAATATACACTTTGGTTGATTCTCTCTATTTGCTGTGCAGTTTTATACCGACTTGGCGGAAAAACAGGGTGGAATACAAAATATAGAGACTTCGGTTGCCCCCTTCTTACAACTATTTGGTTGTTACCCAATCTATACCCAATTAGTGCATTTGGTTGGTTAATGCTTGGATTGGCTTTCTTGTTGTTATTTGGGTCATTGACGACCTATTTTGATTGGTTTTTTGGTTATGATAATTTCTATGCCCACGGTTACGCTATCGGTTGGTCTGCAATTACACTTTTCTGGTGTGGTGTTCATTGGTGGGCGATACTGATAAGGATTGTGGTGTTGACTTTAGGAATGGGTCTATGGCATAAGTGGCAGAGAAACGCCACAATAGAAGAATTTGGCAGAGGCTTCCTTATTGGGATAACCTTGCCGATTTTGACAATATAGGATACAAGAATTCAAAACCCTAATAAATAATATTTATAATAATTGGGCTTGTAAATGACTAGGTTAAAAAAAGATTCTATCCTAATCATCGCTGATACCCATATTCCCTTTGAAATTACCGATTATTTAGACTTCTGTGTTGGGATACAGAAAAGAGTCAAATGCAAGACAGTAGTGCATATCGGCGACCTCGTAGATAACCACGCAATCTCTTACCACGAACACGACCCCAACGGTAAATCTGCCAAAGACGAAATGGAAGAAGCGGATATACACCTTAGGAACTGGTTTAAAGCCTTCCCTAAGGTTTTTTTATGCCGAGGTAATCACGATAGAATGGTAGATAGGAAGGGTAGGACAGAAGGGCTACCTGATAGGGTATTTAAGCCATTCAGGGAGATATGGAAACTTCCTAAGGGTTGGCAAGATGACTTTAGTTTTACTCTTAATAATGTAGTTTTTGAACACGGCACAGGATATAGCGGAGACCAAGCCCACCTGAAAGCCGCCTATAATAACAGGCAATCAACTGTGATAGGGCATACCCACTCGGCAGGGGCGATAGGCTATTTAGCAAACGAGAAAGACTGCATATTTGGAATGAATGTAGGTTGCGGAATAAACCGCAAAACCTACGCCTTTGAGTATGGCAGGGACTTTAGAAAAAAGCCAATTATAGGATGTGGTGTAGTTACAGATAACGGAAGGTTTGCGCAATTCTTCCCTATGGACTTATGATAACAGAAACCGACATAGGAACTGATTGGAAAGAAAAGACTTACAGAAAGCCAACTGGATGCGGTAATATCTATATTATAGTAAATTTTAGAAACGATGCTCCTGACCGTATAGAGTCTATTAAAATACAAGGTTGCACCAAGACTAACGACTGTCTTAACTCTTGGGCGGAGAGCCTTTCAGACTTGTTGACTTTTGCTATTAGGCGTATACGGAATAAATACGAAGCAGAGGCGATTATTAAAGCATTGGCATATCATAGGTGTAATAAGGTATTTCCCAACCCTGAACATATTACCAGTTGTGTAGATGCTATCTCAAGAGTATTAAAAGAGGTCTTAATTGTTGAAGAAAAAAAAGAAAAAGAAGTTACCCTACAAAAACCACATTCAGCGGAATAGCAGTGTAACCCTTGACTGCTATGGGTTAAAACCCAATGAAGACACGGGCAAAATTACTTTCAGCCATTACATCGGAAAGCCAAAGGACTGGACGGGGTGGTAATTCGGTAATTTAGCAATAAGTATAAGTTAGTGAATTGGGCGATATAATGAGGTTTACTTTAGTTATATCTAAACAAATAGACATAATGGGGTTTGGCTGTGGCAGTTGGCGGTGAAAGCCCGCTACTCCGAAAGGTAGGTTGCAAGTATCCTTACGAGAATTGCCAGCCAAGCCCAATGTTCATTTTTAGTGAATGTTCACCAATTGGTATACTATCCTGTAAATAGGGTAATGAAAAGAACAACAACAATCAGTGTATATAAAAACAACAAGGTTATTTGGTAAATAACCTACGATACCTAAAATTTACAATAATCGTTCAATGGCTGATAATCGTAAATTAGCAATAAGTATAACAACTGTTAGTCTAACCTAACACGTTCAAATACCAGATAATTATCAAAAATGATTATAAAAGGGAATATCTGATGAGTCCTGATATAACAATGTGCCTAAATAAGAAGTGTAAAAAAGCCAAGAAGTGCTATCGTTTTATGGCTAAACCCGATAAGTGGCAAGCCTATTCTCATTTTGATTATAAGGAAGATTGCAAATATTTTATGAAAGATGAAATAACACCACGAAGGTTATTCGGGAGATAACCTAGGATACCTAAAAAACAACAAAAAAGTTGTATGAAGAAGGATAAAAACAACCTGATGTTTGTGATTAATAAAACCGAATTTCAAGATTTTGATATTTTGGCACTTGGTTCGTTCCCTTTACTTGAACAATTGTTCCATAAAAGAGAACACTCCAATCTGATTAAGTCATCTAAGTTCGGCGGTATCCCCCTTGTGATAATGGACACGACGGATACCATGCGGGGGGCGTTAAGCTGTATCAAAGAATATAAGAAACTATATACAACCCTTACGGAACAACCCATACAAGGAATTGACCTCCGTCATACAAAATCAAGAAAGTAGAAAATGGCAAAATGCAAACTCTGTGAGTGGTATCGCAAGGGCGAATGTGTCAGGGCAAGCGAGGGGAATGTCGGGGATATTGAGGAAACCTCTTGTTTACTTAAATTACAGATAAGCCTCTTGAAGGATATATGGGTTGAACTTACGACACAATCAGATGACCGAGATGAAGGTGAGGATTGGAAACTACCCCCCTAAAACCTGCATAAAAACCGATTTATAAAAGGAATTATTTTTTAAGAGGGTGTTTATCTACGACAAAATAAACATTGACAAACTCCGTATCTTAATGTATACTTTTGTGTAGTTAAGGTTAGGAGATAAAAATGGGGCGTAAAACAGTCCATATTTCTTTACCAGAAGAAATATATTATAAGTTTCAAGAAATCGCTAAACGAGAACACCTGAAGCTATCTACTTGGATTAGAAAGAAGATTTTAGAAGCAATCAATGGGTCAGGGAAGGAGTAACAAATAATGAGAACTAAAAAAGTGCTTGACAAAACCCACTTTTCTTATATAATAACATCTATGAGCCATTCTAAAAGACCTTCCTATAATACCTCGAAGTTTTTCACGACGATAAATAGGAGATTAGTCAATCTTTTGAAACCTATACTTGTAGCAATTATGAGTATGGGTTTTTTTATTTTCAACCCAAACACAACACAAACACAACTATTATGATGAACCTTAAAGCCCTTGAGAGCAGAGATAAAATACTAACTACCCCCACTAAGATAAGACCCGAACTAATCAGTTTGGGTTTTGTGCTCTCAAGGCTCTTGGTGGGGGTTTTATTTTATATAATATGAATATGCCTTATATGTATCTAAAACCCCAACCTAAACCGCCCTTCTGGCTCATCCCCGCCGTCATCGCCTTCGTGTTGTTGATTGCAGTGTTGGCGAAAGCAGAAACTATTTGGGATAGTTATACTGATGAGCAGATAGTGAAGGCTATCTATCTAGCAGAAGGTGGTAGTCGTGCCACTTTCAGTTATGGTATTCGGTCAATAAAATACACGACTATAACCGAAGCTCGTCAAATTTGTTTTAATTCAGTAAGAAACGGCAGGGAAAGGTGGGTAAAAGCAGACAGACCCGATGATTTAATAGTGTTCATTGGGAGACGTTATTGTCCACCTACTGCTCATAGGCTTAATGTTAATTGGAGTAAGAACGTTAAATTTTATCTTTCTAAAACCAAATGAAATTCCTTATTTTTATCTTATTACCTATGCTTTTTTTACTCTATAAACTTTACGAACCAATTATTTGCTATTACCGTATTCGCCACTTAATAAATAAACTTGAAAAAAGGAGGTCAAATTGACCGAAAAGGAACTGACTGAAATTTACGAAAAACACCTTACTCTTATAAATGACTGTATCTATAAACTTGAAGAAATAAAAAAAATAGAAACTAAGACCTACGAAAATACTTTGCAGGAGATATGGAAAGCAGACAGGGAAATAAACGAAATGGCTAAGTATTTTGGAGAAGATAATGCGGAAAAGATACGATTACCAGCATAAGTGTTGTGTTCAATGCGGTATGTTAATGCCTCCCGATGTATTTAAGTATCATACCCTAAGTGAGTGTTTTCCAGTAATGATGCGAGAACTCGAAACTAAAGACCAAATAGAAAAATTTAAAGAAAGGAGGACAAATGGAGAAATGCCCAGTTTGTAATGGAAACATAAAAAGTATTCCTGCGGGAATATCAAAACGAACAGGAAAAGCCTACAAAGCGTTTAAGGTTTGTGAAAACAACGACTGCGGATATAAACCGATTGAAGAAGACGGAACTAAGAACGTAATAGTAGAGAGTTTAGTTAAACCTGAAAAGCCCGTAGAGAAACCTATTATTAATGGAGACTCCTACATAGAGGGTAAAAAAGAAAATAACGATAGGATATGCAGAACCAATTTAATGGTAGCTTTACTAACTAAAGCCGATAACCCTGACAATGTAGAAACTTTGTTTAGGGCTTTCTGGAAAATAATTATAGAAAAATGAACTTAGTCATCGCCCAACAACCACCTATTAAATACTGTTCTGTATGTGGCTTGCCTTTGTTGGCTGACGGGGCTTGTAAGAAGTACCATAAAATAAGAATAAACAAACGCCCAAGATATAGCGGGCGGAGTAGAAGTAAAAACCGTTTCAATAATTATGAATAACCTCTCTTTAATAGTTCTATTAAATAGTAACTATACTACTTATTTATTACTAACTGTTCTTAGCTTAGCTAAAGAGATAGAGATAGTAGTAGTAGTTGTGGATAAATGCCCCTAAAAATGAATAACTACCTGAAATTAAGATACTTAGCCTGTGGATAATCTGTTAATAACCTGTTAGAAAAATGAGAATAACTCTGCCTGTTTGGGTGGCTGTGAATTGGAGTGGGGTTTCCTGCTCGCCAGTCGCCCAAGCCTAGAATAAGTGAACACCCAAGAAAGACAAGAACTTAAATCTAAACTTAAGAAAATGATTTACCAAACCAAAAAAGAAACAGGCAAACGCCCCAAGAATGAAGAAATCATTGAAGCAAGAAAAGCTATTTATAAAACATTAGAGAAGACAGAGAATTTTAAGCCCAAAGAAGAAATACTAAGCATAAAGGAGATACTCAATGGAAGAACTTAACCATACTTTTGATTTAGGACAACTTAAGGAACAATTAGCCAATGGAACAAATAGAAAAACAGAACTTTGGAATTTGTTGATGAAAGCTGGGACAGAAGTAAACTCCGCCCAAAATAATCTTAATGACGCAAAAGATGTTTATATGAAAGTAAAAGTCCAGATAAGACAATGCGATGAGAAAATAAAAAGCTTAAAAGTTATGATAAATACGGAGAGGCAATTTGGCTCGTAGACCCTCAAGGAAAACTCTCAAAAGAAAACTGGATAAAATCTGTTCTGGAATCGTCAGGACAAAAGGCAAGTGTGAAAAGTGTGGAAGAAAGAATAACTTACAATCCGCCCATATATTTTCAAGGACTTATCTTAATACAAGGTGGGATTTTACAAATCAATTATGTTTCTGCCCAGATTGCCATATAAACTTTGCCCATAAACAACCCTTATTATTTGCGGAGTGGGTGAAGAAACATCTTGGAATAGATAAATATAATTTACTCAAAGAAGCCCATAATATAATCTATAAACCCACAATAGCAGATTTAGAAATAAAATTAAAGGTTTTACAAGATTTAACCTAAGGAGGTGTCAAATGGATCAACGTGGAGATAATGTTTGGAATGGGAAAGGTATAGCACAGCAAGGAGATGTAATTTTAGTAAAGGTTTTAGAAATTAAGGGTAAAAAACTCAACCATCTTGTTTTGGCAGAAGGTGAATTAACAGGGCATTGCCATCAAATTACCAAAGGCGACGCCGAACTTTATGAACACGAAGGAACTTTGTTTTTGAAAGTTTTGAGTAAAACCGCCGAACTTACTCACCAAGAACATAAAACCATTATATTACCTAAGGGTGATTTTGAAATCAAAAGAGTGCGGGAATACGACCATTTTGCAGAGGAGGCAAAGCGTGTCCAAGACTAAAATAGAAAAACTTACCTTACAACAAGAAAAAGAAATAGAAAACTATCGCAATAAATGGTTAGCAATAGGTCTATCTACGGAAAGAATAAATAGGGATGAAGGAACAAAAAAGTTTTTTGTTTTTAATGAAGTAGTTTTAGATAAAAAGAAAACTCCATTGATAATTTTTATGGACTCACCCCTGACAAGTTGGTTAGCCACTTTATTACTCTATAATTATTTTTATAATAAAGACGGGTCGCAGGTTGAGTCGCAGGTTAGGTCGCAGGTTTGGTCGCAGGTTAGTTCGCAGGTTGAGTCGCAGGTTAGTTCGCAGGTTGAGTCGCAGGTTAGTTCGCAGGTTGAGTCGCAGGTTAGGTCGCAGGTTGAGTCGCAGGTTAGGTCGCAGG
>Ga0315289_10008019_pt1 | contig 15308 bp, 10 predicted proteins | sample YL17G11_40_MG_FD_203452 | JGI IMG/M metagenome (GOLD analysis project Ga0315289, IMG submission 203452) | Sediment microbial communities from Yellowstone Lake, YNP, Wyoming, USA - YL17G11_40 | ecosystem: Environmental > Aquatic > Freshwater > Lake > Sediment | place: USA: Wyoming | collected... | reverse complement strand
GGACAGTACCTTGGGGTATCGAGCAATCGGCACAAGTTGGGACTGAGCCGCCATCGGCTCTCATGAAGCCGTCTTTGATGGCTCCTGTGGTTGGGGGTTGCCATGTTCCTGCCGTTGTTGGCATGACGGCAATCATTCCACCGATGGGAACAAATCCTGGCGGTGGAGATCCTGAAGTCGTTTGGATGGAATCAGCTTTAAGAACCTTGCCGCTCGTTACCGTTAGACCTTGGCTGAAAGTCACCGCTCCAGTTCCAGCCGTATTTGAGATCGTATCGATCTGAGCGGCTGTGGCTTTGACGGTTCCGCTAACTTCAAGTTTCAAAGAAGGGGTTGGAACGCCAATCCCCACCTTCCCATCTTGCGTGGTGTAGAGAGTGTCGTTTAGGTTCACCTTCTGGCTCGTTGTGGTTAAGATCTTCCAATCACCAGAAGGAGCCCAAAGGATCTTGTCAGCAGCTAGTACCCCATTTGAGAGTAAACCTAAAAGTAGAATTTTTTTCATTACCATCCCCTATATCTAGAACGCTCATCTATTAAAAAGTAGCGTTGTATATGAGTTTCCACCTGCATTGTTAGTTAAAACCAACGTATTACCACCACTCGCAGAAAGTGTAAGATTGATAGTCCCAGATAAAGTAGTGAGAACCGGAAGATTGTTGCCATCATAATAAAATTTTATATAGCCAATGCCCGATGCTGTATTAATCCCATTGCTCGTGTTGATGCTATAAAGAACTAATGCCGTACCGCCGCCTCCCCCCATATTAATGGGAAGACCAGTATCGTATGCTTGCCCAAGACCGCCAAGGAACGACAAACTTTGAAGCTGTGAGAAAACCAGCCTACCACCGATTACATTAGAATCTTTACATCTAACGCCATCGATCAATACACCATTGGTCGCTGTTTTTTCATTTATCGTATCTACTGAGGCTGACGTGTTGAATGCGGCATCGCCAGAAAATGTTTTAGCTCCAGTAATTGTCTGCGTCCCTGCCGAAAGAAGGCCAGCGTCAGTAGCACTTGCATATTGTAATCTAGGTGTCTTTGCCATCTGGGCATCTCCCCTTTAAATTTCTTTAGCAGTTACAATCCTATATGTACCCGATGAATACATTGTCGTTCCACCGCTGACGTGCCAATTGATCTCTATTTTGTGGACACCTGCCGATACTGGATAAATACCCCTATGGCCATGGCAGACGGGTCCTGCGGCTGAACTGGTTTGGTTAATCGCCACATAACTCACATAGACTTGAACGCCATCGATCATCAGTCGAATATAGGTATCATTTGGTGCAGCACTTATAGACACGTCTACAAAAAACGATATCTCGACTGGGTTACCTGCGGTCTTAATCATCAATCCGATATCTGGAATTGGAACACCAGGGGATGCCGATGCTGTAGTAGAAGGACTTGGCAAGATACCAATAGTCTGAACCCATGCCTTTTGCGATGGGGTATATTCTTTTACCGCACTCACCTTTCTACTGTCGGTTAAAGCACAAGAGCCGATAGGTAAGGTAGTGCTTTGAAAATCAGCATATAAATTACTCTTAACAGCATGGATTGGCGTAACTTCATCAATAGATCCAAGCCAAAAAGCTGCTGCAGATGGGTTATTGTAGGTTATCAATACCTTATGAACACCGAGAGTTAACCCACTAACCGACAGACCTGCATCAAGCGACATTGAATTGCCAGTCATCTGACCTGATGCCGCTGAAAACCCTAAACTATGACCTGCATAACCATAGAATGATGTTGTAAAGCCAGTGAGGTTGGTACTACCATCAACACTAACTTGAAACGCATTGGCACCGATTGTGGCAGCAGAGTAGAACCTAATGTCAAATCCAGTACCAAAAAACGTCAACTGAGCGGTAGCTCCGTTTGTCGTTGTCATTAAAGGCCAGCCGCCACATACATCTGTATTAAGACCTTGTGTCCACGTTCCTGTGTACCACAGTTCACGTCTAGCCATTTTCTTTAAAACACCTGCTCCAACATATCTTCCATCACATACAGTGTTGGCGACATACGTTGCCATTACGTTGTAATCGCAGATCTCAACCGCTGTGTTTGGAACAGTGGGTTTTTTAGGCTGATAAGTATAAAATGTTATCGGGCAGTGGGTAGGTGGATTAGCACTATTTGGTGCTGCGTACAATCTTGCGACATGCGTTCCGTAAGGTAGACCAGATGCTATTTTATATAGCTTATTGGCTGACGTTCCTTGCGTAAGTAAGATGTTTGTCGCATTGTCTATGGTTATGTTCGTTACACGGATGTTAGTTAACTCTCTAAACATAATGTCAAGACCAGTACCCACAAACGTAAAAACGAACCATGTGGCTGCGGTTGCATCCCAGTAATTAAGGTAGCTGGTCGAGCCATCAATGCCGATGTTAACGCCAACAAGAGTTGTCGTTCCATCATCTAAAGTATAAGCTCTTGACGCATTTCCAGCACCAGTAGTTATGGTAGCAAAGTCATCGTTTGATGGTCTTCCTGAACCAAACTCACGCCAACTATTAGCCCTAACCATTTCTTCGTTGGTATGGTCAGCACTTGGGAAATAGGCTGATACCGCATCGACTGCTTGAACAGCTTGACCGATGGTACTATCATCTTTTAGATAACGAACAACTCTACCACCACGTCCGACTGGGAGTAGGGCATTGTTATTGATATCCTTGCTGTAATGAACAGAATCAACCACTGCATTTAAAACTTTTTGGCCGCCAATATAAGCAAGACCAGCATTGATGTTCATCAGCCCAGAAGCGTTGGAGTTAATGATATCAAAGCCGCCAATATACGAAACTACGTTTGTATATCTGATTTTTACTGTGTGAACGCCAAGAGTAAGACCTAGATTAAGCGGCACTACAATATTGGGATTATAATAAGAGTTGTTCCCAACCAAAATCAAAGAACCTGAAACCGTTACGGCAGTCGAGCCAACGCCATCCACACTGACCGTATATCCACGGTTTGAGCCATCAAGATAGGGAATCAGCACGTTCAAATCAGTACCGTAAAACGTTACTTCAACATAGTCTGCACCGTTAACTCCACCGACTGGTGCCGTCCCGCTATTGGCGATACTGTTAGTCCAGTTTCCAATAAATCGTATTAGCCCTCGATCATCATTAACTACGGAGCATACAGGCTCACCATTGGAACCGAATTCATTTTGAAGCTGCATAATTTGCTGAACAGTAATTCTCTCGATACCTAAAGATGCTCTCAAGTCGTTTTTAATATCGGGTATTGTCGCACGTCCAACAACTGTTGAATGGAAATAGCCAGTGGCTGGTGTTCCGGTTGTAGCGGTCGCAGTTATTGTTGCCGACTGGTCTACAAAATTCTGAAACCCCGCTTTTAGAGCGTTACCAATTACATCCTGATGTGCTGTCTGTAGACCGCTCATATGGAAACTCCCTATTGAGGATATTTAACTAAAAGGGCATCTCTGTCGTCATCCGTGAGAGCTACGTTCATCAACAGCTTTCTTTCTGCTGGAATCAAGGAATCAAAGGTTGCCGTAAGTAGAGCGGCCTTAGCTGCTTCCACTACTTTGTTTCTGTTTTCATACAGAAGAATCTTCGCAGCTTCACCTTCTTCAGTGAGAGAATCCCACTGAGCATCAACGGCTGATTTAATCTCTACCGAAGGCTCATTATCAAACCATAAGGTCAAAACGACATCGGCTGAATTTCCTTTATAACCTTCCCCTGCATTGGCTTTGAGCCATGCTTCGAAAACTAGTAGATGGACTTTATAAGACTTCCATTCTTTTACGATACTGAACATTTGTGCTTCTCCCTATTAGATTTCTTGGACTGTTAGATTTCTGTTTGTTCCATTTACAGTTAAAGTAGCACCACTATTTGATACCCAATACAGAGCTACTTGATGTACTCCAGCACTAACAGGTACTATGATCGTACCGCTCTGTCCTATAAATGATGCTAACGCTGTCCCTATATATGCAGATCCTGGTACTGGTGCTCCGTTTAGGTATGGCATTATAAAGCCATAGAGCGTACCGTCACTCTTAAAAAGAGCTGAATAGGCTATTTTTAGTGCTCCTCCCGTTGTCTTTATAGTGACGCTCATATCAGGCATAGGCACGGCAGCAGTAGACACGGTTGTTGGTCCGCTTGCGATACCAACCGCCTGTACCCATGCCTTCTGAGCAGGAAGTGCTTCTTTAATCATAGAAGTCTTGCGGCTATCCATGAGTGAGTTGGAACCAACTGGGAGCGTGTTCTGAAGATCCGCATATAAGTTTGAGTTGTAGCTGTGGATGGGAGTGATGATATCGAGAGCTTCGGTATAGATATATGTTCCTGCTGCTAAAGTAACCCTGACTTTATGCACGCCAAGGGGTAGACCAACAACTCTAAACCCAGATCCGACAACAGCAGCGGACGATGTTAAAGCACCCGTTCCAGGGGTATACCCATTAAACCCACCGTAGTATGCGACTGCCGCTGGAAATGCACCGTCTACCTGTACCGTGCAAGTCGCAGTAGAATAACCCCTTGATTCAAACCCAGTTCCAAAGAATGTGTATTCAAAATACTGACCTACCGTACCTGTCCATGTTTGCCATCCACCGATTGCGGACGTAGGATATAGTGCCGGAGTAGCCCATCCTGCTCCAACATAAACGGCTTCTCGCTGGCTGATTTCTTTTCTAAGCACTCCTTGAGATATCGTCTCGATTCCAGCCGTACTATTAGCCACTAAATCTGCCATCACGTTGTAATTGCAAATCTCAATGGATGAAAAAGGAACCGAAGGTTTCTTCGGCTGATAAACGATGAACTGCAATACCTGTATTGCATTATTAGCGTTGGTTGTTCTTTTTAATTTAACAGTATGTGTCCCATAAGGCAGGCCAGACACCACTTTTTGAATACGAACATTTGTAATCCCAGTGCCACTAAATGTCGTATTTAAAACACCATCGATATAAAGCTCATGGCTATCTATTGTGGCTCCACCATCCCTTCTAACAAAGTCAAGACCAGTACCTATAAAGGTTAAAGTCCAGAAACCATTAATGTTAGCTTGATGTAAGAATTCCCCTGTGGCCGAAGATTGTTGATACCCCACTAGAGTAGTAGTGCCGTCATCAAGAGTGAAAGCTCTGTCAGATGCTGATGCTATTAAAGAGCTGAAGTCATCGTTGGCTTGGCCTGCGTTAAAAGTGTTTCTACCACATCCAAATTCACGCCAATAATAAACCCTAGCTACTTCTTCATTGGTATGGACGGCATTAGATAAGTAGAGAGCTGACGCATCAGTAGCTTGGAAGGCTTGACCGAAGGTTCCATCTGAGTTGAGATAGCGAACTACTCGACCGCCTTTTGTCCCTGTCATTCCTGTGTTGTAGGCAACGCTATCAACAAGAGTATTAGTGTATTTTTGACCGTTGATGTAGCCAACACCAGGATTGATGTTGACTAAGCCTGAAGCGTTGGAGTTTAGAATTTCAAAACCAAAGACATAGAGATTAGCTACACCATCATTCTGCATAATTTTAACAGTATGAATACCAAGCGTTAGACCAGAAATTACAGGGACTACAGCATTAGGATTGTAATTTCGAGAGTATGTCGAAGTACCATAAGTAACGGATGAAAAAATGTTAGCTGTAACCAATACCCCGTCAACGTAAGCTGGAGCTACATGTGTGGCTACATGTGGAAGTCCTAATAGATTAAGACCAGTTCCATAAAAGGTCACTTCCACATAAGAGCCAATTGATTGTGTAAGGTGAGTAGGACCGTTTGCTGCATTTGCCTCACTCCATGCTCCCACAAACCTAATAAGTCCACGATCATCATTAACAGCAGAATAAACAGGTTCACCGTTTGATCCAAACTCAGTTTGAAGTAACATCACTGCTTGTGGCATAACTCTATCGATCCCTAACGATGCTCTGAGATCGTTGGCAAGGTTCGGGATCTTCGCTCTGTTCACAATGGATGTGTTCGGCACCGAGATCATGTCTGAAGACTGATCGATGAAGGCTTGGGTTCCTGCCGTGAAAGCCGCCTGCATATTTGAGTAGGCTTGACCATAAAAAGAAGTAGAAGCCGCTGACGTATCTAGGGCTTGGTAAGCAGGAGTAAGGATGAGATTCTCACCACCAAGAAGAGCATCGACTAGAAGGACTTGGCTGGTGTTGACTGTTCCCAGATTGACTTCTGAGAAGTCTACTCCCCTAGTTTGCGTGATGCCGTTGATCTCTACCCTAACACCGCCTATAGCCTTTGATGGGTTCAGGTTATAAGTCCAGCTAAAATCAGCCGTGATTAAAGTTTGACCTGTTGTTGCCGTCTGTGAGAAGCAATCTGACCTTGGAGCTAGAGCCATCACAGATGTGATGCCGAAGTCCAAAACGATCTCCACGATCTCACCAGCGATTAGAGGATCAGCTATAGGAAAGCCAATGCTCGTTGCTGTTCTCTCGTAGAAGTCGATGCCTGCAATTAAGCCGCTTCCCGATGTTCTTTTAACGCTAATTTGGTTAGCCGATGGGGTATAGCTCAGGGAAGGAGTGAGAAGAGACAGATCAATAGAAGTCTCCCCACCTGTAGCTGTGTACAAGGCACGCTGCTTTCGTCCACCTAGAGCTGGTTGGCGATCACCTATTTTCGAGATACGTTTTATTTGCGTGCCATCTGATGTCTTTAACATATGTCGTCACCTATCTTGAAAAATTAGGTTTATAATTCAGCGTTAAAAGCGATGTAGCCATTAGTTTGGGCTGCGGCATTGAAGCTAACATCATAACAATAGCCTGTCGTTAAACCATGACTTGTTCTATCAAAACGCAATCTTGTACCGTTGGTATGGCATCCATAATATTCTCCGCAAGCGAAACCATTAACGGCATTGACTGAAAAACTGCCTGATGTATCTCTGGCCGAAGACGTAACAACAATTCGTTTTGTCGCTTTAAAAAAGAAAGTGGTATAAACCGAATTTGCGTTCCCTACGCTGCCTTGGCCTACTTCTGTATAATAATCAGAAACATTGGCTTCTTGGCTGATGCGCTCATAATATCTTTGACAAAGAGATAGCTCTCCTCCCATCGTCCCACCTGCTCTTGTAAACGGAGCAGCTTGGGAACCTACATTGAGCATAAAATCACAAAAATCAAAAGTATCATTAAGCTGAAAAACGGTGTCCGTTGCTAATCCACGGTAGTTCCCAGAGAGCCATGTATTTTGCGTGGCTGCTTGGGAAGAAGAGCCGCCATTCAAATTTATGTAAATATAAAGACCTGCAGTTTCATCTAAATTCCATGTTCCTGATGAATTGTCGATATAGACCGTTTTGGTTATCAACTGCCAAGTATTTGCTGTTGTGATTGTTGCCGCAGACGTATAAGTACGATCCAAATTAGAACTACCCAATGTTATGGATATCTGCCCTGCTCTACTTGCTCGCATCCAGAAGCTGAGAGTAACGTTTTTGCCATAAAGCATCCGAGCATCGTTGCCTTCCATAATATATCTACAGTAGCCATAACCTCCACCAACCCAAGTATAAACCAAGTGCAGACCATACCGACTTGTGCTTGTAGAAGGAAGACCGCTAGTTAAACGCGATGCATCGGGGTTAATGCTTGTAAAATATAGATACCAACGATCTGCTGTATAAACAGGATAGGAGCCTAGCGTAAGAAAGGAAGTCCCACGTTGCCAAAAATCAAGCCCACCATTGATGAGATAATTTTTTGTATCCTGTTCAGTCCGCACGGCATTTAGGGCTGTAATGCTCCCAGCTACGCTGAGATCCCCCGATGTCGAAGCGACCTGAACAATTTGACTAGCTCCGTTAGTATTAAACCCACCAACCGCTCTCGCTTGAGTGAAGCCGGATGGAAGCGATGAGTTAAGCGAAGCTATAAGATAAACTTGGCCGCTGCTTATCACAGCATATACGGTGTAAATCGCTCCTGCCGCAACCGTAGCATCAACCCCACCCACACCTACCGTAGCAGTATTGAGAGTGAGAGCTGCCAGAGTATTATATTGCTGGCCGCCAATATTTAAAGTCGAAGCTGGTAGAGACAATGTAGTAGCTGTGAGCTTCGCCAGCTTCGAGATTGCTTCGGGTTTTCTTATTGTTCCCACAGTAGTCGTCTCCTTTTTAACGAATTATGCGATACGAGTAGCTACCATGTAACCTTTGGTATCTATATTACTTGCACCATCATACTGAGAACATAGATAGTACGTTGTTGGCGTTGTGAGAGTTATAATTTGCGGTGCAAATGGTGTAACTCGTATAATAGTAGACGTGCCAAGGTTAAATAGGTTCTTACCGGAAGTGCCGCCATATGCTGTTACATCTCTAAGCCAAGTATATACGGCAGTAGCCGCACCTTGTAAGATGTGAGCGGAAAGTGACCACTTACCTTGGGGTAGTAATAGTGATGTAACTGTGAAACTAACACCTGCTGTGTTAGTTGCGACTGTGGCAGATGCTTCGATAGTCTCCCCAATATCTCCCGAAATCACCGGATAGGTAGTAGGATCTGAGATACCTCTTACCCTAGATCCATGTCCCACGGTATTTTCTGATATGTGGTCTACTTGAATCCCATCAGGGAAAACTGCTTTATCGCCTGCGGCTCCTGGTACTAAACTCATATGTTGTCTCCTTTACGGTATTTTATGCGATACGAGTAGCTTGAATATAGCCGCTCACTGAACAAACTCCTGCAAACGATGCTACGCCAACAAGATATAAAGTAACCCCTGATGTTACAAAGGTATATGTAGGCAGCGTAACGAAATGAGCTATTCCAGCAGTGGCTCCTGTCAAATTAAGTACCTGAATCTGGGCATCAGAATCGTATGTAGCATAGACACCGCCAGGAGTTGATGATGTCTTACTGAGCGATGCGTTTGCCCAAGCTAGTGTCGATGACAAGTTAAAGAAAACACCACCACTTAATGACCAGATACCAGCAGGAATAACAATTGGACTTGCTGTGACGTTAGCTCCTACTCCTGTTGTCAAAGATAAACCGCTCGCATTAAGACGAGATTGGATAATCGTATATCCCACGTTAGCACTTGTTAAGGTGCTTGTGTTCGTTCTTCCTTGAATCTGAACACCATTTCCTGATGTGTATTCACTTATGGCATCGATCTTCGCACCATCGAACAGTTCTGTTTTTTGCCCTGCAATTCCTGGTATAAGAGACATCGATAACTCCTTTTACTGTGCTCTGACGGCTGTGATTCGACCAAACGCACTACATGTTCCACCTGTGAAGCCTGCCAATGCTTTTAAATAGTAGATAGTGACCGTTGGGATTGATACTCTATAGGCTGGAACACTTACCGATGTCGCCACATTTGTCGTAGGGGTTGATACAGATTCTGCTTCATTCTCCCCACCAATAATTTCAGTTTGATTGTTACCAGCTATTTTACCTATCCACGCATAGCAACCAACCCAACCTGTCGGAACACCCATCCATAAAGTAACCATCGAGATATCCCAAACACCTGGGCTAAGTGTAATTGAAGCAATGTCTGCTGCCACACTACCGGCCAGTGGTACTCTAGCTGGGTAGCCGGTTAAAGTGGAAACCCTTTCACCTATTGAAACTGCTGGCTGAGAACCGCCATCAGTTCGTCCTTGAACAGCCACACCTTTTCCTGACGTAGCTTCTTCAACCCGATCAAACTTAGGCTGTGTCGCCATCTTCCCTGTAGACAGTACGGTTCCAGATGAAGCTAGGATGCCAGCTCCGGTTATGGTTCCTGTCGTCTCTATATTTCCTGAACCGGAAACTGTGGCTCCAGCAGGAATATCCATCCAAGGTTTATCGAGAGTATAACCAGATGGAATCGTAATGCTGCCTAGAGTGCTGTTTGATGACACCATGTTGTTGATGGTCACAGGCACGTTGGAAAGATTCGTTAGGCCGTAGGAAACATAAAAGTTGGCAGTATCTCCGGTCGAGAAGAAGTTGACTGGAAACTGAACCACTCCACCACCAATTTCAGTAAACGAAGGAGCTACGAAGTCGTGGCCGCTGAAGTTACAGTGGAGTTGGTGTGTCCCAGGGGTAAACCTGACCGAGTAAAGAGTTATAGTTCCTGTCGTAGCTTCTGTGGCTGTGATTACTCTTGTTTCAAACGAAGCATCCCCAGCATAAGTCGTAGGGGTATCAAGAACCATCTCTACGCCAAATCCAGCTAGTTCGCTTGAAGCTGTGCCACTTACTACCTTGAGCTGGACATCTATCCCTGTTCCGTAGATTTGGAAGGCAAGGTCTGTCGATCCTGAGCCTGTCCAAGATGAGCCGTTGGCTGATGTTGCCGAACCAAGGATATAAGCAGGAGCTGCTGAAACTTGATCTGCACTCAGATTGACCGCCATGCCTGTGCTATAGAGAACAAGAGCATACTGAGTGTCAGGATGAAGAGCCACATTGGCAAACGAGAAGACCTTGTAGGCACTAGTCGTTGTGATCTCCTGCCCTACTGTTAAAGTCTCACGAGATGTGGCTATAATTGTAGTGGGAACCCCACCAGCGACTGCCATGAGTTTTCCAACCACTGTCCCTGACGAAGAAGCTGAAGCCAGCTTAACGTAGGCACCAAAAGCCGTTAAAGTCATGTGGTAGGTAGGTTGGAAGATCTCAGCGACATAAAAGGCTGCGGTCTGGGTTCCATTTGGAGTACCAGCATCAAATAAAGGACTTGAGCTACTAGGAAAAAGAACGTCAGCTATTACAGCTTTTCCTGATACTACCTGTTGCCATGCCGCTACCCATGAGTTTCCACCATCTCTACTTATGGAGACAGTAGGTGAAGCATCGATAGCTCCTGCATTATATAGGAGTTTGGCTTGTGCAGCATTAACGATAGGAGCGTCAGCTACCATCGTTGATCCTTGTAGGGATGACGAGATGAACTGCTGGGTTGCATTAAGGACGATCTTGCCAGAAGCTAGGACGTTATCTGTGCCAGTTGTTGAGCCAAAGAAAGTTTTCTTATCAAAAGCGAAATCGCTTCTTGTGTAATATGTAAAAGTTGAATCTATATTTGCATCCAGCTCTGTTAGAGCCTTAGAAATGATGACACTATCAGCCGCCATTCTTGCAGTTACTTCAGCATCGATATTGGACTGGAGAGTGCTGTCTGCATTTTGACGTGCTGTGATCTCAGCACTTAGATCCCCTGCACTCTCGGCAACCCAGTAAGCCCTTGGGGAAGGAGCCCAGCCTAGCTCTACCCAGTAGTTAGCTGGAGAAACTCGGAGCGTTCCGTTTGTAGTTCCACTGGAGTAGATAGTGTCTGTTCCATTGGCTTGAAGAATCAAGCGGTAGTTCGTGGCTGTATTGGCGAACACCATGATCTTGATGTTTGCTCCCGATGCTCCAGCAGGTAGTGACAGAGTAACGTCACCAGTAGCTGTGGTCATATCGAGAAGGTAGTGCTTGCCAACGGCTAGCGTTCCAGCGAATGAAGGATCGATAGGAGTAATCGTTAAACCACCGCCTATGGAACCCCATGTTGAGCCGTTCCATCCTTCAAATAAGCTAGTTCCAGCGTTGTACCTTAGCTTATCAAGGTACTTCCATGACGAGCCATCGTAGCCTTGGAACATGCCTGTGCCGGAATCGTAGCGAAACGCTGAGTAGCTAAGGCGTTGCCTATCTAATTCGCTTTTTATAGTCATACTGAAGCCTCTTTATATCTATTTAACTATAGAGAATATGCCAGTTATCTACCCCATCAAAAACCAATGTGCATGTGTCCCATGGGATGGTTAAATAAAGGTCATCGGTTACCCCTTGGATCTTATTTCCATTACGCTGAACCATCAGACTGTTTGTTCCCCAAGTGCCTTTAAAATCGATAAGCCTAACCATAGCTCCGATGATCGGGGTTGCTGGCAAAATGGCGATGCAGCTTCCTAACGAAGTGTCCCAGAAAACTTGATCCTGACTAGCCAAAGAACCGACCGAGGCGTTTGACGTATAAGTGTTCCAAACTAGGGATGGAACGTAGAGAGATAAAGCTGTCGTTGAGTAATTTAAGACACAGATCGTGGAGCTACCGAAGCTACTTGCTAGGGTTGAACCCAGAGGTCCTGAGTATTTGATCTGCGTGGTAGTGGCGACAAAAGGAACAGCCGATGCATACTCGTAATCACCGCTTATGTTTTGAGTTTTAAAACTGATCTCAGGGACAACCCCAAGACTGTGGGTGATCGGAAGAAGAGAATCCAACTCTGCCGCTGTCATCTCTAGTGTTCGTGCTTTGGTCGGTTTCGAGTAGCCTAGAGAAGAGACGTTATGGAGTTTGATGGCTACCTGCTCAAGCGTGTTTTCTGACGAAAGATCCCACCAAACTTCATTGGCATCAATATCGATAATAGGATCTGTGATCTGCCTTGTCTGACTGTCGTATAAACCCCAGAAGTACCACCGCTGACTTGATGGCGATAGCATCCTATTAGGAGATAACTTATAGGCAAACATCTTTGCGATGGCGTTATCTGAAAGCAGGGGAACTGTAAAGAAAAACTCGTCCACTTGCCCAGCAAAGTAATTATTAGAAGCACCACGACCAATCGAGAAGGAAGGCGTGGCCACGGAAGCTAGAGTTACCGATAGGTAACCAACATTCGTATTGTTTACGAAAACTTCCAGTTTATCTGCGGCTCCTGTGTAGCGAAGAGCAACGTGCATCCAACCTGATGAAACCCCAGGATCTACTGTGTTATAAACAAGTGTTGTCCCATCTGTGCTGGCGTAAACTTCAAGCTGACCTGCCGCAGTAAGGCGTACCATATAGGAAAGGTTCCCGATGGCAGACCACTGACCAAAAAGAGTTTGAAGACCTGACGTGTAACTCACTGGTTTAAACCAACCACCGCAGGTGAAGTCGTTATCCCCAGGGTTAAAGAAGGACGATGTGTTTGAGAGCCACTGGGTTGCTCCATCGAAGCTGGCACATCCTGCCACTCCAAAGATATTGGTGCCTGTAAAAGGAATAGAGCCATTGTTTGTAAAATGCCTAATATTACCTGAGCCATCGTTGGCAGACGATAGGTTGTAATATGAATACTGGGTTGTGGATAGAGCCGAAGGGAAAGATGATAAAGCTAGGACATGGCCTGCTCTGATCTGACCTACTGTTCCGATTGAAGATACTGCGGTGAAAGGAACCGAGTATTCCAGCGAGCCATCAGCTCCTATGACCACATCGTCATGCCTAAACTTTGCAATAGTCTGCTGGTTTATCCAAGAGCCGCCAGTTCTTTGGATCGTTCCTAAGATGGCATAGCGGTTACTGTTCGTAGATGGTGTTGTCAGTAGAACAATGTTGGAAGACGATACCTGATAAACCATCCTACCGTTGATGCTTACTGGGGTTGCGGCACCAAATGAGAGAAGATCAAGGTAGACATAGTAATTGCCATCTACCGTATATGGAGCTAGAGAGTAACTTAAATCGGGAGATACCCAAAACTCAGTTCCCGAAGCCGTCAACATAAAACCTGTCGCAATCGTCAGCGTAGTCCCTACAACCGATTTCAGATAGAAGCTGCTATCACCTTGAAAGATACCATTGATATTGGCTTGCAAGGTACAGTCAGCATTTTGACGAGCTGTAATTTCCAAATTTAAATTTGAAGTCAGCGTACTATCTGCGTTGGTTCGGGCTGTGGCCTCTAGGTTCAGGTTCGACTGCAAAGTCGAATCACTATTTGACCTAGAAGTGGCTTCGAGATTGATGTTCGATTGGAGCGTGCTATCCGAGTTGGCACGAGCCGTGGCCTCTAGGTTTAGGTTCGACTGCAAGGTCGAATCGCTATCTAACCGTGAAGTAATTTCGCTCGATAAATTTGTGGTAAGAGTGCTATCAGAATTTCGCCTAGCCGTAATTTCTGCATTCAGGTTTGTGGTTAACGCTAGGTCAGCATCGGAACGGGCAGACTGCTCAAAGTCGATATGTGCTTGGAGTGTGCTATCAGAATTTGCTCTAGTGGTCGCTTCTAAGTCATCAGCATTTATCCTTGCTGTTATCTCAGCATCTAGCTGAACAGAACCACCACCAGTCGCCAAATTAACATCCGGCATACCGAGTATTCTGATCATATTGCCCATTTTTGATGCAATTGGCATAGGTGTTACCCTTTATTTATTAACAGGAATTTGCTGTCCTGCTTCCTGGTCCATTCTCTGCTTTATTAAAAGAAAGCGTTCAAAGGAGAATTCAAAAATCATGTTTGGTGTTGGGATTTCCATGCGGCTCTCATCTTCAAGTATTAAAACCCTTGGCTTCCCTTCGACATCCGTTGCGATAAAGTCTCCCTTAACTTTCTTAATCTTATGAAAGAAGAGACTTCCTACTTTTTTATACTTGACAGAATAAGTAACCATTATTTTACCCTTATAATCATAAAACAGTTCATATATTTAGGCCGATTCTCAATAGTTCCTGCTACAGGATCTACTGAGCCACTGCCAATAACCCCAGAAAGAGTATGAGTATGAGAAGAGCCTGCTGCGGAAGCTCCTGTGATGGGATGCGTATGTGAAGATCCAGCCGCAGATGTTCCAGAGATAACATGATTATGAGAAGAGCCTGCACCAGATGCTCTCGACTTAATCCAGTGGCGGTGACTGGGTAGGTAATACTGGTGGCTATGATCGATATTGGTAGGCCAGGAGTTACCATCATTACCTCCACCAGTAGCATAGCCATAGTTACCAGTGCTGTTGAAAGCATTAGTGCTTGTTCCCGTAGCTGAGAAGTTGAGGTTACCACCCGTAAACGTGCTATCACCATTTAATGATATACGGTGAGTGTGACTTGGGTTAGCCATAGTTCCTGACGCAACCGCTTTATATGTACCCGAACCCCAATATGATCCAGCGAAAACACCGTTTCCAGGATCAGAGTAAGTATTACCGCTTCCATCACCTTCTGGGCTGGCTACGGTGGTTGAGTTGTCATTACTCCAATTCCCACCCCAGTTATGGGTGTGAGATAATTCTGGCGCATTCACATAGCTGCCTACACCATGTGTGTGGGATGCTTCAGCCGTATTGGCATAAGTTCCGACAGCGTGGGTGTGGGATGATTCGGAAGCTACCGAGAGGTTCGTGTTAGCATGTTTATGGTCGGCCATGACATTAGAGCCACCGTTAGCCGCAGAACCGACTGCCGTTGATCCCATAAGAAATCTAGAATCGGTTAAATTTGGAAGATACCTACCAGCAGCATTCCAAA
>Ga0315289_10008018_pt1 | contig 15309 bp, 9 predicted proteins | sample YL17G11_40_MG_FD_203452 | JGI IMG/M metagenome (GOLD analysis project Ga0315289, IMG submission 203452) | Sediment microbial communities from Yellowstone Lake, YNP, Wyoming, USA - YL17G11_40 | ecosystem: Environmental > Aquatic > Freshwater > Lake > Sediment | place: USA: Wyoming | collected... | reverse complement strand
ACAACTTGACCACTACCTTCCGTAATAGTTGCGCTCGGGGTTAAATTTTCGGAACCATTCGGACCAGTGATTTCAATCTTACTTGTTGTTTTATCAATGCCTGAATCAAGGCATACACCTCCAGAATTATCAGAGTGCGACCAATAAATCCTTACATCTTTGTCAAAAGTCGCACCATTGACTGGTACAGATATACTACCACCACATCCTCCTCCAACAAGGTAGTAGGGCGAACCTATTGTTGGCTTACAGGTGTCTGATTTGGGTACATAAACCGTAGCGGTAACTGTTCGGGGATTTCCTGCAACATCAGATACACTTATGTATATCTTATACCAGCCTTCTAAAATTAAGCTTGAGGCAGGGAAAATAAATGAGCCACCAGATGACGTAAGTGAAGTCAGGGTTAGATCACGGGAAATACCCTGCGGATCTATGCACCAAACATGGACTGAGTTAGTATCAATCCCTTCGGGTCCAGAATTATCAGAGTGATCCCAATACATCTCTACATTACTGGTGAAACTCTGGCCATTGACTAATTCACGGTACATGCAACTACCAGTGTAGGGCCCGCTAATGGTTGGGGGGGTGGTGTCTAATTTTTCTACTTTCCAGGATACTTCTTCTTTAATTTTACCAGGAACTTTTATCCAGTCCGAATTGTCAGTTACCCTTACAGTTAAGGTGTGCCGACCGTAACCTATAGAGACTCCGCTGTAGTTAAAATACAATCCAGTTATCCCAGTTGCATTTCCGTCGAGCAACCATTGGATTCCAAGAGAATACAGATCAGGCGTGGTGATAGAAAATGTTGTTGTTTGGATATTGTAGACTGTATCTGGAGTAGGGGGAACAGGAAAAAAAGACTCTATCAAATTAGGTTCACCATTATATAGACTTTTAATAATTGCTTCTCTGCAGACTGAACAATAATAATCAACATTACTTCTCATACGACAACGATAGGCTGGTCGATAAATACCAGTGGGTTTATATCTGGCTCCCTCAAAAAGTCCTATTACATTAGCGTATTGTTCATTATCTGGAGTTGGTAAAGGCGTACCTGGTAAAATCCAATAATTCCATTTGATATTTTCAAATAAGGTCTGAAAAGTAACATTAGGTTCGCTATCCCCTTCTGGATAACCAGGATAAGGGGTTTCATATTCGTCTGCTAAATCAGCTATAATATGACCTAATTCATGCCAAGCTATTGCTAAACTTTGTTCTGGATCTCTGATGCCATTATCTGCATGTTCTGCGGAATAAACAGCAGTGGCTCCTGCAGACCCGCCATATTGAGGATCATTAACCAAAACAAGAACCAGATCAGAATCTTCAGCTAAAGCTGCTGCTACTTCCCAAGCTGTGACATCATTAACAGTCAGCAGCCTACTGATGCCATAGGTATCGTAAGTAGCATCTAATGCTGTGTCCTTATAAATATTTTCGGAAGGATGATCAGCGCCTGATTGATTGGACACAACATCAATGCACCAAAAATTAAAAAGATCGGTATATTCATTATAAGGCATGGTGCCTGAAAATCCTTCAGCGATCTTAGTTCCCCCGATATCAGTCACCCCATTTAGGAATTCTTCAACACTATTATGATATTTCGTTGATATTTCTGAGGCAGTATAGCCGTCACCTAAAATAACGATATCAATTTTGTCGGACACGTCACCATTAATAATTTTGTGGACTGTATAATTAGGCACAGTTTGCCCAAAACCACGAGACATTATTGAACTTTGAGTTTTAAGTCCGCTTAAATCTATAGTGCCTAAAGGTTGTTCACTCAAAAATTGATTGCCTGAAGTACTGGTTATTTTTTTGAATTGAATGGCTTTGGTATTGGCATCATACGGAGCTTTGACCATAAAAACAGCACTATCTTTAACTACTGCTCCGCCAGTCAAATTTTCTGCTTCATCTAGATAATCAAAACGTAATTTAGTTGGATCAGCTACTATGCCTGTATATAAGGTACTATTCTGATCTGACATAACTTCGTATTTGATATCCCCAGAATGAACTTCTGCCTTTTTCTCTCCGATTTCCTTGAACCGCCTATTCAGCTTCGTAGCCCTTTTTAAACTGACCTGTCCATTCTGGAGTTCAAGAATAAGGACCATGGTCTGATTGTGGATTTTGGGGTAAGATTCATCTCCTGAAGGAGAGGAAACAAAGGCAGAATAAGAAACCAGGAATGTGACAAACATAGCTGCAACCAGAACTCCAATAATCAAAAAGAAGTGTTTTTTAGTCCTCATCATTGCCCTTCTCCTTTCTTGGCATTTGATCCCCGGATTGGGATCAGCCGATAAACAGGGTTTTCTTTTCATATGGTCATTTAGTTAATTTATTAATAACGTGTAGTAATAATATATCTATTTATTCCCATTGTCAAGAGAAAAATTATATGGAATTTCTGGAAGGATTTTTTAAGCTGTTAGAGCCTTATGCTGATTGAATAGGCGTAGATCTGGGCAGGCATTCTGTAATCGAGACTACTTATGAATTGGTAGGTGACCTTAGGCGAGTAAATTTCTTATATAGCTGTCCTTGATCCTCCCAAACTCAATCCACCGCTTCATGGTGTAGGCTTGATACAGAGTCTGATTCTTTAGGTTCTTCCACAGGGAAAAGGCAAGCCATTTTTTAATCGTGTCTGATTCTCCCAGTGATTTAAGGATCTTTTCCCTAAGATCTTCCTCCTGTTTATCAAGCTTTTCATGGCTTATGCCTTTCCTCTTGAAAAAGGATTCAAGGGTTGTAAGATAGGAGTGGGTAAGTTCTCTCCTTCCTTTCATTTTTGGATCAATTGGTGGGACATACCCTCTCCACTTGAGAACACCAATGCTTCCGATCAGGATGAGGAGCCTCCTGATATATTTGAAATGACAGGGAGGCTCGACCCCACCCGGCTCTCCCAGAAAATTGTATCCCTCACTACCCATCTCCCTCATGATTTCTCTTTCCAGCTCATGGATTCTGGATTGCCAGTCATAAGTCAGGCGTTGAGACGAGAAAGGTGAAATGGTAACTTTAGTCTTCGTTGAATCGTATCCGAAGAAAGAGCAATCAATGTGCCGATTGATTAATCCAAGGTAAGTTCTCTCTACCAACTTTTCTTTGAGTTGATTTCTTATCCCGAGGATTTTGAATACTTCAGCGGTAATCTCTCTTTCTTGTTCTGTGGTGAAAGACTGTTCTCCCTTTATCCAGTTGAGTAAGGCTGATGCATAAGCATTCAGTTCTCTCCCTCTTTCAATACCTATCTGGTAGTGGCAACGGGCAGGATACGCTTTCATCTCTCCAATCACCCTGCAGATTGAGAGGAAATTGTCAGGGTAGTCGTACCTCCAGATACAGCAGAAGTCTACCATGGTTCTCAAATCAAGGATGAAAGGTGTGACTTGTCCAATCTTCATTTCGAGGGAATTAATTTCTTGAATTTCAAGGTCCTTACTCACTTCTCTCCAGAGAAGATTGGCATCATAAAACCTCTTGTTCTGCGCAGGTGAGGATCTAATAGGCCTGGGTGATCCTTCAAGGAGATGGTAAACGAGGTGATAGGGGATGCCATCCCCAGTTAAGCTTTGTCTTCTATCTTGATACTCTTTCATGGGTAGAAAGCACCAAAGGTTTATGTTATAGTACCAAAAATTTTAATCATAGTCGTTATTAGATTAATATGAGCTTTAAAAAGAAGATCCTCATCCTTTTCTTCTCATTAGTTTGCCTAACCCTTCTAATTCTCGGAGCAAGCCTTTACTATATTCTCTCAAACATTGATCGTTTCTCCGATTTCTTTTCCCAGAAGATTGAGGCGGAAGTCCATCGTAAGGTTTCAATCGGCTCAGTGAATGTTAGCTTTTGGGGAGGATTAGGAATTGAAGTTAAAGAGTTTACGATAAAGGACGAGAAGGCAGAACAAAACCTCTTTACCGCAGGTAATTTAACCTTTGGTCTCAAGTTATTTCCTCTCTTCATACGGCAGGTAGTCTTTGATAAGGTATTGCTTGATAATCTCAAGATTATCATCGTAAGGGACAGGGAAGGAAATGCTAATTCCCTGAAAGAAATTTATTCTCTCATGGAAAGAGGAAGGGAAACAGAGAATGTCTTTAAGAGTCTGTTAACCCCTTCTTTCTCAGTCAGCCAGGCCATCATCAGGAAAGGAGAAATAGAGTTTATCGATTATTCTCTGCCACCCTATCCTCTGATAACGAGGATCGAAGGGGTGGCGATGAAATGCAAGAGATCAGTAAGGCGGGGAAAAGGGATAAACTTCATTCTTACCTGCAACATCATGAGCAGTAATCAGAAGAGCTCGTTAAAGATAGAAGGGAAGATGGATAAATTTCCTGAAAACTGGGATTTTTCTCATCTCATTCTTGATACTCGGATAGAAATAAACCAGCTTCCCTTATCTCATTTTTGGCCCTATTACCAGAGGTATCTTCCCTTTAAAAATGCAACTGCCCTGCTCGATCTTGAACTTACCTACCGGGGTAATCCCTTTCATAAATTTCATTCCAACGGATCTATAAGGATGAGAGAGATCAACTTTGTCTATCCCCGTGCCTTTTCTCATACTTTAACGCCAAAGCAGGTAGAGTTATCTTACCAACTGGATATGGATGGCGAGTCCCTTACAATTAATGAAGGTACTCTTCGTTTGGACGATTGTGATTTTAAGGGATCATTTCTCTTAAGTGGTATCAAGTCGAAAGATTTAAAGGTTGCTGCCAAGCTCAAGAGTAATCGTTTTCTCTGGAGTAGTTTCAAGGGTTATCTGCCTCTCCAAATCATGTCTCCAGCACTGGGTAGGTTCTGGATGAACTGTATGGAAGAAGGGTGGGTGGAGATCGAATCCGCGAGTTGCAACGGAAGGATAAGAGATTTTGCCAAGATCAAACTTCCGGAATATTCTCATTTGATTAAAGGAAAAGCAAAGGTTTCTCAATTCAATCTCAATCTCTTAGAAGGCTTCATTCCCCTCAAAGAATTACAGGGGACAGCGTTTCTTGAGAGAGGAAATCTTCTCTTGCAGGATTTTTCTGGAACCTTACGGGGATCACATCTGAGCAGGATGGAGGGAACAATCTCTCATCTTTACTCTCAGTCGGTGCTTAATGTTAAAGCTGAAGGTGATTTGAAAATGCCTCACATACTGTCCATGTTACTTCATGAGAAGATGCCTTCAAGGATGAGACCTCTCCTTAAGGATATTACTGCGATGGGTGGGCAGGCTCAATTGAATCTTGCCATTTCAGGGATTAGATTGAGCGGTCAATACGTCCCCCCTCTGTTTGATGGTTCGCTTACATTAAATAAATTGAGTATCTCCTATCGGAAATTGCCTTTCCTACTTTCTGATCTTCAAGGGATAGTCAGGTTCTCTCACCAGCTCTTAATGAGCAAAGAAATAACTGGCAAGTGGGGAGTATCACCTTTTTCTCTCAAGGGTAAGGTGATGGAATGGCAGGAGTTAAACCCCTATCTTGATCTGCTCTTGCTATCTGATATCAATCTTCCCGAGTTGAAAACTTTTTTTCCTAAAGGTTTCTTTGCAGTGATTGATGCTCAGGGCATGGGTTATCTCAAGGGAAATCTTAAAGGATATTTTAATAAGATGAGGTTCTCCGGGGATCTGGATCTTGATAAGGGAAGTTACCAACTCTATGAATGGCTCCTCAAGCCTAAAAGGATGAACAATAAACTGCAGTTTAGCGGGCTGTTTCTCAATAAGGAGAATGAGATTCAACTGGATAGCCTTCGTTATTCCTTAAAATCATCAGAGATCAGGAGTAAAGGGAAGTTACAGTTCAATCAAAAACACATGTTCTCTTTCTCTATTATGACGAAAGGAATTAACCTTGCAGAATTAGAGTACATAAATTTAACGGGTCTCAAGCCCATGGGGATCATCCAGGGTGAAGCTGTGATTAAAGGGGAGATTGAGAATTGGGGTAATATGGAAATAAATGGGGTGCTCAATTGTGATAGAGTAGGGTTGAAACCCAAATTAGCTGCTTTACCAATCTTCACCCTGAGTACCGCCATCAAATTTAATGAGCGATCTGTCCAATTGAACAGTTTCATTTTCAATACAGGAGACACATCTTTTACCCTTAAGGGAGATATGAATGGATATGCTTCGCCACGCATTCATCTCAACGCCTCTTCCCCCTTTCTTGGACTAGATGACCTTATCTCCCTCAAAAGCAAAATTGGCATAGAAGAAGAGAAAAAGGGAAAGGGGAAAAGGGATTGGCTTGAAAGGATTTCCCTTGAAGGAGAGGTTTCTGTGGCTCAAGGGAAATACCAGGATTTTACATTTTCCTATCTTAAGGGTCAGTCAAATATGAGAAACGGTATTCTCGAGTTTAAAAACCTTGAATTCTTAAGTGGGGAAGGGAGGGTCATTTCTGATCTCATGTTCGATCTTAAGCAGAGGGAATATACCCTTATAGGATTAGATTCTGGGATTGAGGAAATGGATGTAAAAAGGGTAGTGAGACTCCTCTCCTTTAAAGGCAATAGTTTGACTGGAACATTAGATTGTGAGGGAGATCTTAAAAGCCAGTTCGAGGAGATCAATGAACTCCCCAAAAGATTAAATGGAGATATAAAGCTGAGGCTTTCTCAGGGAAGAATCCAGGGCTTTACTATTCTCTCCAAGATCCTTTCTATTCTCAATCTATCTCAAATTTTTAAACTGCGTTTTGATGAACTCATCATGAAAGGGATGCCCTATAAGAGCATCACCGGCACCCTGCGGATAAAAAAGGGGATCATATCTACCGAGGATCTTTTTCTTGATGGTGATCAAATGAGGATTTCAGCGGTAGGCAAGATCAATCTAACTAAAGGTGAATTGAATCTAAACTTGGGGGTTCAGCCTCTGGTTACCGTGGATAAAATATTAAACAATATCCCAGTGGTAGGGAAGATTATTACGGGTAAGGATAAAAGCCTGGTGGTGAGCTATTTTAAGGTTGAAGGAAAAATTTCTGATCCTGAAGTAAAGGTAATACCCTTGAAATCACTGACCCAAGGGGTAAGTGATATCCTGGAACAAATATTAAATGTCCCCCAACAACTTTTAGATGTTCCCCAGAAGATCCTCAAACCTTCTCAGTAAACTTGACAATACAGACTTATAGATTATAATCAAAACCCAAACTTTAAATATGAAACTTTTTTAAAAAAGGAGCTCCATTGAAAAAGATCATTCTTATTACCATTATGTCAATTATTTACCTTTTTCCAGTAACTGTCTGGGGCGAATTAGCTGATACTCCCTGGCCGATGTTTCGAGGTGATCTCCTCCACACCGGCAGGAGCATTTTTGCAGGCAGTGTAGTTAATACTCTGAAATGGAAGTTTAAAACTAACGACGATGTAAACTCCTCACCGATAATCGGGGCAGACGGAACGATTTATCTGGGATCTGATGATTATAAAATCTATGCCATCAACCCGGATGGGACTCAAAAATGGAAATATAAAGCCGGAAACAGGATAATCTCCACCGCAGCTATTGCTGAAGACGGGACAATTTATGTTGGCTCGGATGATGATAAGCTCCATGCCATTAATCCGGATGGCACCTTAAAATGGAAAGCCAAAACCAAAAACCGGGTTCGATCCTCACCTGCCATTGGTGCAGATGGGACAATATACGTTGGTTCAAACGATGGCTATGTCTATGCCATTAACCCTGATGGCACCAAGAAATGGAAGTATAATGCAGGGGATAATAGTGATGTATTCTCTTCACCTGCCATTGCTCCGGATGGAACTATCTATGTAGGGTCAACCAATAGCAAGCTTCACGCCATTAACCCTGATGGCACCAAGAAATGGAAGTATGATACGAATGGTCAGGTCAACCCTTCACCTGCTATTGCTCCAGATGGAACAATTTATGTAGGATCGTCAGATGGCAAACTTCATGCAATCAATCCTGACGGTACCAGCAAGTGGAAACTTGATCTCAATGGAAATGTCATATCTTCCCCGGCAATAGGTTCAGATGGGACTATCTACGTGGGGTGTAATGATGATAAGTTTGTGGCGGTGAATCCTGATGGAACTAAGAAGTGGACATTTAATAAAAATGATACCTTTGATTCCTCTCCTGCCATCGATTCAAATGGGATAATCTATGTAGGTTGTAATGATAATAAGATCTATGCTCTGAACCCGGATGGGAGCGAACTATGGCACTATGATACAAACGAAAAAATATTTTCCTCACCAGCTATTGGTCCGGATGGAACGATTTATGTAGGTGCAAAACAGAATCTCTTTGCCATCGGCAATGCTTCAGGGCCACAGACCAAAACCCTTTCCCTGCCTAATGTTTCTGGAAATCGCGGACAGACGGTTTCTGTATCTGTGAATATTAATAATGCAAGTGGTATTACGTCAGGCGCGATTACAATCACCTTTGATTCTGTTATTCTCAGTGCTCAAGAGGCTCAAAAAACGGATCTCTCTTCTGATCTCACCCTCGAAAGCGAAATCACCGATGGACAGATCAATATTACTTTGAGTGCCTCTTCCCCTCTCAGCGGAGGAAGCGGTGCACTCTTCACAATCCCCTTCACAGTTAACATGGCTGCCACAGGCACCTCTCCCCTTACCTTTACCCAGGCTGAACTCCTGGATGAGGGAGGGAGTATACTGAATGTGATTACAACCAATGGTTCCTTTAGCGTTGAAATTGAAGAAGGAATAGTTGTATCTATACCGGATGTATCCGGCCATCCTGGCGAGACTGTAAATGCAGAGATTGTTATCACAGATGCCACAGGAATTCTTGCAGGAGACTTCACAATTATCTGTAACCCTTCCCTGGTAGTGATGGGAGATGCGAGTACTACCACGCTTACCTCTAACTTTTCTCTTGTGAACCATATAAGTGAAGGGCAGATTAGTATTAGTATTGCCAGCTCCTCTCCCATAACCTCTGGCAGTGGTCCAATGGTTTCCATTCCTTTGACTATAGGTCCTGAAGCGGAGGGTAGTTCCCCCCTTTCTTTTACACAGGCTATCCTTTATAATCAGGATTATCAAGAAGTTACGATAACTACTCAAGATGGATCTTTAACGATTCTTCTTCTATGTCTTAAGGGGGATTTAGACAATGATGGCGTTATTACTTCAATAGATGCAGCCCTGGCGCTCCAGATCAGTGCAGGTTTGATCGAACCCAGTGATTATCAGGAGTGCGCCGGGGATGTGAATGGTGATGGAAAGATTGACTCCTTAGATGCCGACTTGATTCTGCAATGTGCTGCTGGAAACTGTTCATTTGCGACCAGTAGTGGGAGAATGCCTTCCCAGTAAGACGCTCCCTAATAGAGATTAGTTTTCTGGTGTCTAAAAGACCAACAAATATTCCCCTCTCGAATTGTCTGAAGTGTTGCTCTACGACCAGTATTACCAGGAGATGGAGGTTGACAAGCAAGATGGAAGCTTCACCAGGAAGAAAAAGTGATCCTACCCGAATGACTCAATCCTCCTGAATTATCTCTAACAAGTTAGATTTCTTATTGTGGATTTTTTCAACTCTTAACTCTGAACTCTAAACTCGAACTTAAAATTTAGATATCTAATTTGTAATTCGTTTTAGAACAACATGGAAAGCGGTAAGATTCTCGTCATTCACCAGGGGGCAATAGGTGATCTCGTTCTGTCCCTTCCAGCCATCAGCGCCCTTACGAAATATTTTTCCAACGTATCTTTCCATTTCATGGGTTATCCTGACAGACTAAAACTTTTACTGGTGGAGATAGATACGGTGATTTCAATTCACTGGTCAGGATTTTCTTCGCTCTACACATCCAAACCTGATCCTCCTCCAGGGTTAAAGCAGTATCTCGAACAATTTGAAAAGGTGGTAGTCTTCGGGACGAAAGGTGATGAAATCCTTGTCAACAGTCTGAAGATGATCGGCGTAAAAGAGGTCTTAAGGATTGATTCCTTCCCTGATCAGAATATGCATGTGATTGATCATCAGGCCTCCATCCTTTCATCGGTAGGAATTGAGGTTAAAGATAAAAACCCACGTCTCTTCATTAGGGATGAGGATGAAAGATCGGCCAAGGAATTTCTCTTTCACAATGACATTAAGGAGAATGATCAATTGATTTTTTTTCACTTAGGGAGCGGGAGTATTAAAAAGACCTGGCCCACTTCCCATTTTACTCAGTTAGCAAAAGATCTTCAGGATATGGTATCAATCAAAATCGCTGTAATACAGGGGCCTGCAGACAGGGAGCAGACACAAGCCTTTTACACCCATCTCAATGGAGTCAATACAGTAAAGATTGACTCACTTCCTTTAAAAACCCTTGCTGCGATTTTAAAGCTTGGTAATTGTTTTGTTGGGAACGATTCCGGGATTACACACCTATCTGCAGCAGTTGGAATTCCTACCGTTGCCCTGTTTGGCCCAACTGATCCTAAAGTATGGGGACCTCGAGGGGAGCATGTCTGTATCCTGGAAGGAAAGGCAGAGTGCTCACCGTGTGATCAGAAAAAATTGAGAGCGTGCAGACGACAAAAATGCCTTGAAAATATAAATGTGGGGATGGTCTCTCATGTAGTTGAAGGGATCATGGAAGAAGGATACTGATAGCTGAATGCTGATTGCTCACATGATATTTTGAAAAACGAGGAAAGCAGATCCAAGTACCCCAGCATTTTCTCCCAATTTCGACTTTACCACCTGAGCTGTATGGTATTTAGAGGAGATAGCTATACGTTTTACTTCATCCCTCGCAGGTCTTAAGATGAAATCACCTGCCTCTGCAACCTTGCCTCCAATAATAGCCATTTCAAGATCTAAAAGGTTAAATACATTGGAAAGGGCAATCCCCAGATAGGTTCCTATTTCCTTGAAAACCTCAAGGGCAAGAGAATCACCTGTTGAGGCATGTTGAAATATAATCTGGGAAGTCAAAACGGTACTCACTTCACGTAATGAAGACGCTTTTCCCTGTTTTAGTTTCTCATGGGTGAAATAGACTATTGCAGAAGCTGAGCAATAGGCCTCGAGGCATCCCTTTCTTCCGCACTTACAGGGAAGACCATCAGGAAAAAGTATAGTATGGCCCATCTCCCCGGCAAAACCATAGGTCCCATGCCAGATTTCACCATGAAGGATAATACCCGAACCTAAACCAGTGCCCAGGGTAATAAAGATAAAATTATCAACACCTCTTCCCGCACCCAGCCAGTGTTCACCAATTGCAGCTGCATTAGCATCGTTTTCTAAACAAGTTTTAAAACCCGTCTCTTCCTCTAATAGTTTAGTCATACTGAGATTTGCTAATGTGGGTATATTGGGAGAGAAATATATAATCCCCTTTTGGGGAGATAAGAAACCAGCAGAACCAAGCCCAATCCCGTGCACTCTATCCTTAGGATACTTTGTTTTCTCAAGGATTGCCTCAACACCATTAGAGATTAACTGAATGATTGCTTTTGACGGTTGATTTGCAGGAGTAGTGTATACTTCACATGCTATAATTGTGCCTTCTCTATCTATCAGGGCAATCCGGGTATTGGTTCCTCCCTGGTCAATCCCAATAGCACATTCTTTCATCAAATAGCATCTCCTTTAAAGGAATGAAGTGAGCACTGCAAGGCTGCCTGCAACGATGCAGTAGGGAGAAAAGTATGAGAGTTGTCCTTTCCTGATCATGGAGCTTAAGAGTTTGAGGGAGAGATAGCCTGCGAGTGCAGCTACAATGGCGCCTGCCAGATAGGTGAACATTCCTTCATTCAAATTGAGGGGGGAATCGAACTTTATAATCGTTGCCCCTAAGATAGCAGGGATAGAAAGGAGGAAGGAAAACCTTGCAGCTATATCCTGCTTGATTCCACGGAAGATACCAAAGGAGATAGTTGAGCCTGAACGGGATATGCCTGGTGCAATAGCTAATCCTTGAGCAACACCAATGATTAAGGCATCCAGGATGGTAATCCCATCAATCTCTTTCCCTGCGTTCCTGATTCTCTTAGTTAGGTAGAGAATCACACCCGTAACCATAAGCATCAATCCCACTGCCGGGACTGAGGAGAAGAGTAACTCGAATCTCTCTTTAAAGAAAAGACCGATTAAGGAAGTTGGAATGGTGGCAACGATAGCAAGAAGAGCAAACCGAGCATACGAGGAACTCTTCCATCTCTGTTTCAATTCCATTTTATCCTTGGGGATAAAAAGTGAAAGACATTCGAGGAAGATGCTCTTCAGATCGTCTTTGAGAAAAATGACAACTGCCAGCAATGTTCCCAGGTGAAGGCAGACATCAAAAAAGATTATCGGTTCCTTGAGACCAAAAAAGTTCTGAAAGAATACGAGGTGAGCAGAGCTGCTTACCGGGATGAATTCAGTTAATCCCTGTACGAGACCAAGGATCACCCCCTCTATGAAGGTAATGTTCATAAGTTAAATTTTTATCTGTATCTCATGTAAAAGGCAAGATATTTTAAATGGCGATCGCTGAAAGCTGATAGCTGGTGGTTATTTTCATGTTAATTGACAACCGTCTTTTTTTCAATAACAATAGGGCGCATTGTTTCAACGAAGGAGTCAAATGAAATTTATTGTCCTACTCGGAGATGGAATGGCTGACTACCCGATTGAGGAATTGGGTGGCAAGACTCCTTTGCAGAAGGCACATATCCCAGCCATGGATTCAATGGCTAAGAAGGGCTTCATTGGCTTAGTTTCAACTATCCCCTCAGGGTTTACACCTGGGAGCGATGTGGCTAACCTGAGTGTAATGGGGTATGACCCTGCGGTTTACTATCCCGGCAGGGCATCGTTGGAAGCAGCGAGCATGGGGATAAAGCTAGAGTCTCACGATGTAGCCTTCCGGTGTAACCTGGTGACCTTTTCTTCAAAAGGAGAGAAGGTAATCATGGAAGATTATAGTGCCGGACATATTGAAACTGATGAGGCAGGTAAGATCATCGAGGAACTCAAACAGAATATTTCCCGCGAAAAGATCAGTTTCTATCCCGGGGTAAGCTATCGTCACCTCATGGTCTGGTCAGGGGGAAAGGATGGTATGCAAACAACGCCTCCTCATGATATCACTGGCAAAGAGATTAAAAATTATCTGCCCAAAGGGGAGGGGGCAGATCTTCTCCTCAACCTCATGGATGAATCGCAGAAGATTCTCAAGGATAGTTTGATAAACCGGAAAAGAATAGGAAAATCTAAAAAGCCGGTCAGCTCTATCTGGCTCTGGGGACAGGGCAGGCAGATTGCCATGCCCTCTTTTGAGAAGCTATTTGGTTTGAAAGGAGGGGTAATCTCAGCAGTAGATCTGATCAGGGGAATAGGGGTATCCATTGGACTTAAACCTATCCAGGTACCAGGAGTTACTGGTTACCTCGATACGAACTATCTGGGAAAGGCTGAGTATGCCCTGAAAGCACTTAAAGATCTTGATTTCGTGTATGTCCATGTGGAGGCTCCGGATGAGGCTGCGCATAATGGTGATCTGAAAGCGAAGATCCAGGCAATTGAGGATTTCGACTCGAAGGTAGTGAAGACTGTTCTTGAGGGGATGAAAGGGTTCAAGGATTACCGAGTCATGGTTTTACCTGATCATCCCACACCCATCGTTAAAAGGACCCATACCTCTGAACCTGTACCTTTTGTTATTTTCAGTTCAGAAGATGAAACAGTTGAACCCCGTATCGAAATCAGTTTTGATGAAACCTCAGCATCCCAGAGCAAGTTCTTTATACAAAAGGGATATGAACTTATGAAGTATTTTATCAAGAGGAGATAGAGGTATGCGTTGCTTTGTTACTGAGTACCGGGTGACCTTTTCGGATACTGATGCAATGGGTGTAGTCTACTATGCAAATTATTTTGACTGGTTTGAAATCGGCAGAACAGAGTTTTTCCGCAACCTGGGCATTCCCTACAAGGAGATTGATGCCAAGGGTTTTGTCATCCCAGTTACTGAGGCATACTGTAAGTACATTAAACCTGCCAGGTATGATGAGGTTCTCTTAATAGAGACCTGGGTAAAAGAGTTTAAACGGGCAACCATCAAGTTTGAATACAGCATCACCCAGAAGGTTGATGGTATCCAACTGGCAAAAGGGTATACCGTGCATGCATTTTTGAATAAGGAAGGGAAGATTATCAGAATCCCTGATTACATTGTGGAATCGCTAAAAAGGCTCACAGATTGAGGATTTACAGGAGATACATGGAGAAATGGCTTGACAATAAAAGCCTAACTTATTATAGTTAAAAAAGAATTGCGGGGTGGAGCAGGCTGGTAGCTCGTCGGGCTCATAACCCGAAGGTCCTTGGTTCAAATCCAAGCCCCGCTACCAGAAAAATTGAAGGGTTTAGGGTACTTCCTAAACCCTTTTTTATTACCTCCTTAATATAGAATTCTCAAAGAATTGATTCCATTCTTGAACCTGATGAAAGTTTGCTATTTCGCAAAGTCAAAAGTCAAGGTCTGACACTTTTTATCGCTCTTGAGGCTTACGTTTCATTGCACCCCCCATGCCGGGCATGGTAGGGAGTGACATCTTCTGATAGCCGGTAGGTACCTCAAAGAGCGTATCAGGGACGGAGGTTTTTATATCCTTGTATTCTACGCTCCAACTCCCATCTATTGCGGCAGCCTTTATGGGGAAATGAATATCTGTTGCCATCCACTGGTAGAGTTTCTCAGTTTTTGTACCTTCTCTGATCGTGACTTCATATTTCTGTGTCGGATGTCCATCGATATTTTCTGAACCAATGAGTTTCCTGCTTACCTCCCCCGCTTGTCTTTCCTCTATTCTGGGTTTCTGTTTAGGGTCAAAAGGCATCTCCATGAAGGATTTTTTATCAGGCATTACTATCCACATGACATTTTTGTCCTGTCTGACGATTGCATATTGATGCTGTCCTGGCATCTCCATCCGGTATTTTTCCCCTTTGAGATACATCTTGCTTGTATGCATTTGTTTGCCTTTACCAGTCGTTATCATGTCTGCTGAAAGCTCAATGGCAAGTGCCCGTGCAAATCCAGCAATTACGATTACCGAGATAACGCCCATAAGAAAAAATAGATACTTTTTCATACTATCTCCTTTCTTTCTGCCCTAATCCTCATTTACGAAATAGCTAACTGTGGGGCTGTTGAAAAAGTTCTTTTCGTTGTATTTGCGAGGAGCTAAAGCGACGAAGCAATCTAAAAAGATTAGAAATAACAAAGCTCACGCCGAGATTGCTTCGAGACTTTGTCTCTC
>Ga0315289_10008017_pt1 | contig 15312 bp, 9 predicted proteins | sample YL17G11_40_MG_FD_203452 | JGI IMG/M metagenome (GOLD analysis project Ga0315289, IMG submission 203452) | Sediment microbial communities from Yellowstone Lake, YNP, Wyoming, USA - YL17G11_40 | ecosystem: Environmental > Aquatic > Freshwater > Lake > Sediment | place: USA: Wyoming | collected... | reverse complement strand
AGTCCTCTCTTCATCGCACTGGTCGCTGTTCTGGCGGGGGTCGGCTCGGGGGCCCGGAATGCATCTTCGACAAGTGACGCGCCGGCCGGCGACACCTACCTGCGCTACGTACATCCGACGATACGGGAGCCGTTCCCGGACCTCGTCGATCTGGCCGTGCCGTCCGAGTTGGAGGATCAGCGCACCGCCGCTCTCGGCCTCGCCGACGTGACCAAAGGGCCTTTCCGGGCCGATCCGACCGGCCGGGAAGACTCGACGCGGGCGATTCAAGCTGCCATCGACTTCGCGCGCGACCACCAGATGGTGTGTTTCTTCCCGCCGGGCACGTACCGGATCTCCGATACCCTCGTCTGCGTCCAGCAATTGTACCGGCGGTCCAACGGACGCGTCCTGGGCGGGAACCGATTCCCCAATCTGCTCGTCGGCTCGCGCGCCGGTGCGCAGCGCCCGCGACTGGTGCTGGCGCCGCGCTCGCCCGGTTTCAACGATCCCCAAAAACCCAAACTCGTCCTCTGTTTCTGGGCGCGCGGCTATGCGAACCCGACGACCGCCGGACGTGTGACCGATGGTTTGGGACCGGAGGTCGAGCAGCCGAACATCTCGATGAACCAGATGCTCGTGAATCTGGACATCGTAATCGGCGAAGGCAATCCCGGCGCCATCGCCCTGCGGCATCAGGCCGCGGAAGGCTCCGCCATCGAGGACTGCACGATCGACGCGACGCACGGACTGGCGGGAATCCAGGGCGGCATTGGCTCCGGCGGCGGCAGCGCCGGCGTGACGGTCATCGGCGGCCGCGTGGGCCTGGACTTCACCGGTTATCTGTCCGGCACGCAGCCCACGCCCACGATTACCGGCTTCACGTTGCGCGGGCAGACCGAGGCCGCCCTCCGCAGCACGAGCCGCCAGACGCTGGTGGCCGCGGGCCTGAAGATCCTCGCCGACCGCTGCGCCGGGCCGGTCATCCAGATCGGGACGGGCGGGGACGTCCATCGTGGCGAGCTCACACTCGTGGATAGTGAGATCGTCTTCACCGAGGAGGCACGGGCCCGGACCGCGCGCGTCGCCGTGGCCTCGGGACGCGGCGTCTACCTGCAAGATGTCTTCGTGCGCGGGGCGACGAAGGTCGTTGTTGATGCCGAGCAAAAGACGGAACTGCCGGGCAACCCTGAAGGTTGGCTGCACATCCGGGAATATGCCCATACCGGCCGGACGCGGTCCAACCAGGGCCGCGCGTATCGCTACCCGGTTTATGTGGACGGACATCGTGTTGAGGGTGTGTGCGCGGTCGAGCCGAATCAGGGCCCGCCGGGGGATTTGCAGTCGCGGCATCTGTGGGCGGCGCAGTTCCCCAGCTTCGAATCGGCGGGTGCGGCCAACGTGAAGGCCGCGCCCTACCAGGCCCAAGGCGATGGCCGCGCCGACGACACCGCCGCGATCCAGCGTGCCATCGACGAGAGGGAGATTGTCCTTCTCCCCAAGGGCTGTTACCGCCTGACACGCACTCTGGAGCTCCAACCTCGTACCAAGCTCATCGGCGTCGGGCAGCATCTTTCGATCCTGCTGACGACCGGCGGAGGGACATTTGCCAACGCGGAGAAGCCCTCACCCCTGGTCCGCACGGCGGATACGGCAGAGGCCGACACGGTCTTGGCCTTCCTCGGACTTCTGGCGCCGAACAATGTGCCCGGCGTCCAGGCCCTGGACTGGCGCTGTGGCGGGCGCTCGGTGTTCCGGGCGGTCGAGGTCTCCAAGCAGGCCCTCCACGGCTTTGCCCCGCTGCCGCGCGGAGCCCCCAAGCCTGTGGCACGACCCCACGCGTCACCGGTGCTCGTCACCGGTCACGGCGGCGGGAACTGGTACAATTACCGCTACTCCACGGGTCCGGGCGACGCATCGGACTATCGCCAACTGCTGGTGAACGGCGCGCAAGGTCCGCTGCGCTTCTACCAGTTCAGTCCCCAGCACGCCACCAGCGATTCTGCAACCGAGCTGCGCGGGTCGCGTCACGTCTCGATCTTCGGCACCAAGTACGAAGGCAACCATCCGATGCTGCTGGTGCGCGATTGCGACGACATCCGCCTTTTCGGCCACGGCGGCAATGCCAAGGGTCTGCCCGGCGGCACGTTGTTCGTCTTCGAGCGCACGTCAAATTTCCTCTTCGCCAATGGCGTGGACGGCCCGACGAAGATCGGCAGCCGCTCGCTCAGCCATCCGGAAGGCAGCACGGACCCGCGCGAGTGGCACATGCTCATCGAACGATGCGGGGACGGAACCGAATTCAAGCTCCCGCCGCTGGAGCGGCCCGTGCTGTACCGGCGCGGCGGGTTGGTAGTGTGCCCGTAAGGGCATCGGTAGGGGCAGGCCCCCGTGCCTGCCCGTTCTGGGAGGGCAACCACAGGGGGTTGCCCCTACAGCATCACTGCGAGGATGTCTGGCAGTAGTGGAGGTTAGTCAAAATGATCGTGAACGTATCCCGACGACAGGCAGCGGTCATGCTGGGAGTCCTTCTGGTGGTCCTCCCGGCCGCGTGGGCGCAACAGGGTCCGCCGCATGTTGGCTACGTCTATCCCGCCGGCGGCCGGCAGGGCGAGACATTCCCGGTCAAGATCGGCGGCCAATACCTCGACGGGGTGACCGGCGTTTACGTCTCCGGCCGGGGCCTTCAAGCCACCGTGGTCGAGCTGAACAAGCCTATGACGCAGAAGGAGGCCAACACGCTGCGCGAGAGGCTCCAGGAGCTGCTGAAGAAGGGCAAGGACCCCGCGACCCTGGCGGAACTGGCCGAGATCCGCAAGAAGCTCGCCACCTTCAACCGCAACGCCAATCCGGCCATTGCCGAGGTCCTCACCCTGGAGATCACGATGGCTCCGGAGGCAGAATTGGGCGAGCGCCAGTTGCGGCTGTGTACGCCGCTGGGCCTGTCCAATCCGCTGATTTTCTGCGTTGACCGGCTCTCCGAATTCCGCGAGAAAGATCCGTCGAGTGGCCCGGCGGACACGGAGATGATTGTCACGCTGCCGGCGGTCGTGAACGGCCGGATCATCCCCGGTGATGGGAATCTGACCCGGTTTCCGCCCCGCGCGGGGCAGCCGTTTGTGCCCGGGGACGTGGACCGGTATCGATTCGAGGCCCGGAAGGGGCAGCAGTTGATTGTCGCCGCCAGTGCCCGGGAGCTGATCCCCTATCTGGCCGATGCCGTGCCCGGCTGGTTCCAGGCCGTGGTAACGCTGTACGATGTCACGGGCAAGGAACTGGCCTACGACGATGACTACCGTTTTCATCCCGACCCGGTCCTGCACTACGTGATTCCCGAGAACGGCGAATACATTCTCGAAATCAAAGACGCCATTTATCGGGGCCGCGAGGATTTCGTCTACCGTGTCACGCTGGGTGAGTTGCCGTTTGTGACGAGCATCTTTCCGCTGGGTGGTCCGGCCGGCACTGCCACCACGGTCGAGCTCAAGGGCTGGAATCTCCCGGTGGACAAAGTGACAATGGACGCGCGGGAGAAGGGGCCGGGAGTCCATCCGCTTTCCGTGTCCAGGGGGGAACAGGTTTCCAATCACGTGCCGTTCGCGGTGGATACGCTGCCGGAGTGCCTCGAAAAGGAGTCGAACGACTCGTCTCTGAAGGCCCAGCAGGTCACGCTGCCGATGATGGTCAACGGCCGCATCGACAAAAGCGGCGACTGGGACGTCTTTCACGTTGCCGGCCATGCCGGGGAGCAAATCGTTGCCGAGGTCTATGCCCGCCGGCTCGATTCTCCGCTCGATTCCGTGCTCAAGCTGACCGACGCCGCCGGCCGGCAACTGGCGTTCAATGACGATCACGAGGACAAGGGTTCGGGATTGAACACCCATCATGCGGATTCGCTGATCCTCGCCACGCTGCCGGCGGACGGGACCTACTATGTCCATCTGGGCGATGCCCAGCGCCAGGGCGGTCTGGAATATGGCTATCGTTTGCGTCTCAGTCCGCCCCGGCCCGATTTTGAGTTGCGGGTCGTGCCGTCCAGCCTCAACGCGGGCGCCGGGCAAACCGTCCCTCTCACGGTCTATGCCCTGTGGAAGGATGGTTTCTCGGGCGACATCACCCTGGCTTTGAAAGACGCCCCGCGCGCCTTCACGCTCAGTGGCGCCTTGGTGCCTGCGCATCAGGATCAGGTTCGTCTCACCTTGACGGTCCCGTTCATTCCCGTGAACGAGCCCCTGAGCCTGGGACTGGAGGGCCGTGCGACGATCCAGGGACGGGAAATGGTTCGGTCGGCGGTGCCGGCGGACGACATGATGCAGGCGTTTGCGTACCGGCATCTCGTGCCCGCCCAGGACCTGACGGTGGCTGTGCTGAAGCGCGGAGCGACCCGGGGCCCGGTCCGGATCCTCAGTGCCCAGCCCGTGCGAATCCCGGCGGGTGGGACGGCCCGGGTCCGAGTGGCCATGCCGGCGCCGAAATTTTTCGACAAGGTCCAATTCGAGTTGAGCGAGCCGCCGGACGGGATCACGGTGCGGGACGCGTCCTCCGATCAAACGGGCACGGAGATCACCCTGCAAACCGATGCCGCCAAGGTCAAGCCCGGCCTCAAAGGCAACCTGATCGTCCATGTCGTGGGCGAGCGAACGCCGGCGCCCGGAAAGGCCAAGGCGAATAGACAACGCGTCCCCTTGGGCACGCTGCCGGCGATCCCCTTCGAGATTGTCAAATAAGAACCACGGGCGGAGGGCTTCGGGAACTGTGCCGCAAAAAAGAGCGGGGCGTGGTCTGATGGACCCACGCCCCGTTTTCGTGTTATGGTGCGCCCGGTGTTGCAGCGCGCTTGCCGGCTTGGGTTATTTGACCGGGTGCCCAAAACCGATATCGTCGATGTACAGCATCCCGGTGGGGCCCGCTTGCGGGCTGGCCCGGTCGCCCACACCGAGAGTGATCTTCTTAACCGCGGCCAGGTTGACGCCCGCCAGATCGCTCAGGGGGATCCGCCACTCGGTCCAGGCGGCTACGCCGGTGGCCGCCGGATTGGCGTTGACCACCGTCGCCTTCTTGCCGGCCTTGTCCTCGACCACGAGGTACAGCGGGGCCGGAGAATTCGCCCGCTGGGTGGCACCGATGGCAATGGCTTTCCACTGCCCCGTCACGGTGCCGGTGATGGAGACATTCGAGATCTCCCCCGTCGTGGTCAGCGTCGCATCGTGACTGGTCACCGCCATACCGATGTAGACGTTGGTCGCCATCTGGATGGTCTGGTCAACGCCTTGCTGCGTCCAGGTCTTGCCGTCCGCCGAGCGCTCCGCCTTGATGACGTTGCCGGTGCGCGTGATCCGGACCCAGTACGGCGCCACCAGGCCCGTGGTCTGGCTGTTGGCCGACGTTCCGGCCAGGGCGTTGCGCCACTGGAACGAGACGCCACTGCCCGGCGTGACCGCGATGCACGCGTTCTTGGAGGTGGCGTCCAGGGTCTCGCGAATCATGGGGCACGCTTTGGCCCAGGTATTCGTGTTGACGATGCTGTCGACTCGCAGGGTGATCGAGCCGTTGCCGCTGAGCGGCTTGTAGACAAAGCGGAACTGGTCGGAGGTGCCCCAGATGTCGGTGCCGCCGCCGCTGACGGTGAAGGCATTGTTGCCTTTGTCGGCAAAGCCCACCGGATAACCCCGGAAATAGAGCGCCAAAGTGTCGGCGCCGTTGGTCGTCCAGTTCTGGAGTGGGTCGAGGGTCCGCTCGGTCTCGGAGTAGAAGGGCGTCTTGACGTTGTTGTACTCGAAGGGCATGGCCTGCTTGCCGCCGTGGACGATCGTCGTCTCGGCGAACGGGGATTGCAGGTAGCCGATAACCGAACCGGTACCATTCGTCCAGCCGTCGACCCAGGACTCGTAGATGCGGCTGCCTTCGTCGTCGGTATAGCTCTCGAAGTCATCCACGGGGGCGTATTCCTGCGTAGTGAAGCTCCAAACATCGCCCGGATAAGTGACCGTGTTGACCTCATCGACCTTCCAGTAGTACTTCGTGCCGAAGTTCAAAGAACCGGCGTCGAAGCTGTGATCGGCCGCCGTCTGGGCCGCCCCGAAGGCATTCGGGTCCGTACCGAAAGACACGGCATGCGATCCCGCCTCGCGGCCGGGCCGCCAATTCAGGTCGGTATCCACGCTGACGCCCGTGGCGGCGGTCGCCGGCTGCGGCGCTCGCGCCTGCACCGGGACGTAGGAGAACCGCACTTCGCTCAACCCGGTCTGCGGCGCTATGCCGCCCCAGTTGGTGTTGATCGTCAATCTGACGTACCTGGCCTCGATCCCGCCAAAATTGACGGTGGTGTTGGCGGCGTAACCGGCAATGCCGGGCGCCTTGGCGAACTCCGGCACGTCGGCCAACGTCGTCCACGCCGCGCCATCACTGGAGTACTCGATGGTCACGTTCTTGGCGCCGAAACCCATGAAGCCTTCGATCATCTGGTTGGAGTTCCAGACCAGGAGCTGATGCAGCTTGTAGACTTTGTCGAATTCATATTGGATCCAGTTCGGCTTCGCGCCGGCGCTCGTCCAGATAGTGTTCAATTCGACCCCGTGCAGGCCGTTCTTGTCGAGTCCGGAGCCGTCGATGGTCTTCTCCGGTCCCCCCATCCCGCCCTGGGTGCTGGAGGCGGTGGCGGTGATTTTCGTGATCGGATAGCCATAAGGCTCGGCGGTGAACGACCAGACGCCGCCCTTGTAGATGGTGCTGTCGGGGGACTTGTTGACCTCATCGATGCGCCAGTAGTAGGTCTGTCCGTAGGCGAACACGCCGGCGGGATCGAAGGTGGTGTCAGCCTGGCCCTTGCTGGCCAGGATGCCCGTCGTGTCGGCCCGGGTGGCGTTGTTCACGTCGACGAAAGTGCTCCCGAAGTACACATCGTGCGAGGCAGGGTACTGGCCTGCTGTCCAGTTCAGAGTCGCATCGCGCGGCACGTCTGTGGCGCCATCGACGGGGCTGACCTCTACGGCCAGCGACTTATCGGACAGACCGTTCATGATGCTCTTGATCTCCGCATCGGACAGCGCCTTCTGGTAGAGCTGGAAATCATCCACTATGCCTGTGAAGTTGCTGCCGCCCGTCCAAGAGCCAAGGCAGATCACGCCCGTTGTCGCCAGGAACCCAATCGTCGACGTATTCTGGGCCACCTGCACGCCATTGATGTAGATCCTCCTGTTCTTGGACGCCCAGTCGTACCAGAACGTCAGGTGGTACCAAGTGTTGCTCTGGACGACATTGGCGGGGCTGTCGAGGTCATCGCTGTAGAACCCGAAGCGAATCCCGCTCACGGGCGAATCGGTACTGGCCGGTCCTCCAATGCGCAAGTGCAGGCTCGTGGAAGTCGCGTTTGACGACAACGTGGAAAAGACGATCTGGGAGCCGCTCGCCGGCAGCGTCGGATTGACCCACATCGCAATGGTGAAACTGCGACTGTCAATCGGGACGTGCGGCCCGCGGACATCGCCAGTGCCGGTGAACCTCAGCGCGCCGGCGCCGATCTTTCCCGGTGCTACCCATGTTGGGCCGGCCGCGATGGTACCATTGACGCCGTGGCCGCTCATGTCGGTGGCGATGGTGCCCGCTCCCTCATCCAAGGGCCAGTAGACGGCCAGCGTGGGGTCGAGCCCGGCGAGTGCCGACCAAGCCGGTCCCAACAATAAGAGACAGAACGTTACAAGAATGGGTTTTCTCAACATGGCTGTCCTCCTTCAAATGTGGTATGTGAGCGCTGCACGTGCCGCAGGCCGTGCGCCTGCAATTGGCGGCAGATTTGCTCCTCCTGAACCATCAAATGTCGTCACCCAAGGGCCCGATAAAAATGCTGGTCGGGGTACTTTATGCTGTATTCTACCGCGTGCGCCCGGTCGGAAGCAAGCAGAATCCGGGGGTCATTCGCCAAACTCATATATCATCGGCGGTTATGGGTTCCCACTTGACCTGCGGTAATGGCGTACCGACGCCCGTTATGACGCCGTGAGGTATAGATGGCCTATCGCGAAGATCGCCGGGAATGTCTTCCCGGCGGTGCGGGACAGATGGTACGATGACGGCGTACCGATTCAGGAGACTCATCATGCGACAGATATCGAGAGTAATGTCCGTGTCCTTGGCTCTGTGGCTGATTTTCTTTGTGCCGGCAGGGGCATCGGAAGCACGTGTCGAGGGCGTCCCGCCCTCGAATCGCGGGCAAGATGCCCGCGACACGACCCCTCACGGCGTTGCTACGAATGCACCTGCCGATTACGCCGTCGGCGCCGATCTGTCGTTTCTCAAGCAGGCCGAAGATCGCGGGACCGTGTTCAAGGACAACGGCCAAGCCAAGCCCGGCCTGCAGATCTTCCGCAAGCACGGCTACAATTGGATTCGCCTGCGGCTGTTCCACACGCCCACGCATCTGCCGAACAACCTCGACTACACCATCGCTTTGGCCAAGGACGCCAGGAAGCTCGGGTACAAGTTCCTGCTGGACTATCACTACTCGGACACCTGGGCCGATCCGGGCAAGCAGACCATCCCCAAGGCCTGGGCGGGCAAGTCCCACGCCGAGCTCGTGCAGGCGGTGCGCGAGTATACCCGCGATACCATCATCGCCTTTCGCGAGGCGGGTGTTCTGCCGGACATGGTCCAGCCCGGCAACGAGATCACGCCGGGCATGCTCTGGCCCGATGGCAAGCTGCCCGCCAACTGGGACAATTTCGCGGAACTGCTTAAGGCCGCCATCGAAGGAGTGAAGGCAGGCAGCGGCGGTGCGTCGCAGCCCCGGATCATGATCCACATCGATAAAGGCGGCAACAAGAACGCGACCAAGTGGTTCTTCGACAAGCTGAACTCCTACGGCGTCCCTTATGACGTGATCGGGCAGTCGTTTTACCCGTGGTGGCATGGCTCCTTGCAGGACCTGCGCGAGAACCTGGCCTTCATGGCGAATGAGTACCACAAGGACATCATCGTCGTCGAAGCGGCCTACAACTGGCGACCCACGGAGTACAAGAACAAAGAGGCCCCATTCCCCGAGACGCCGGAAGGGCAGAGGCAGTTCCTGGAGCAGGTCAACCGCCTCGTCCTGGAGACGCCTCATGGCCTGGGCAAAGGCGTCTTCTGGTGGGAGCCGGCGGTCACCGGTCCCCTGCGCTCGCGAGGCTTTTTCGATGACGACGGCAACGCCTTGCCGGTCATCACGGTCTTCGACGGACTTCGAAAACGCTGAATCGCGTAGGGTGGGTTCTTAACCCACGCGTCACGTGCTGCGATTTGAGACATCGTTGGAAGGAATTGCGGATGAGGATTTGGAGCAATGTTCTGGTGTTGGGTGCCATGTCCACGCTCGCGTGGACATGCTCGACCGTGCATGCGGTGGAAGTGAAATCGCCGGACGGGCGGGTGGTCGTGTCGTTGGAGGTGAGGGATTTTGAAGGGGTGGCCTCACGTCCGGTCTACAGCGTCACGTATCGGGGCAAGCTCGTGATTGCCCCGTCTCGCCTGGGACTGGCGCTCTCGTCCTCGCCTCTGGCCGACGGGCTGCAAATCGCACGCCAGACCGAAAGCCGCGTCGATGCGCAATGGAAGCCGGTTTACGGCGAGCGGAGCCGGATCCGCAATCATTACAACGAGGCGATTGTCGAACTGCAGGAGCTCAATGCGCCACAGCGATTCCTGTACCTGACCTTGCGGGCTTACGACGAAGGTGCGGCGTTCTGCTACGCCTTGTCGAAGCAACCTACGATGGAGAACGTCACCATCTCGCGCGAGTTGACCGAATTCCGCTTCCCGGCCGACTTCAGTGCGTGGGCGACTTACACGGCGCAGGGCGTCTACACGAATGTACCGATCACCCAGATCAAGCGGGGCTGCGAGCGTCCGCTGGTCGTTCGATTGGCGGAGGATATGTATGCGGCGGTGACCGAGGCTCGGCTGGTGGATTACGCGCGGATGAAACTCAGTCCATGTAGCCCAGCCGTCCTCGGCGGGGGGACCAAGGAGTCACAGCCGGGGGCGGCTGGGCCACATGCATTGGTCGTCGAGTTGGGCAGTGAGGTTTCATCGGGGTTGCCGTTGCGAACGCCTTGGCGCGTGATCCTGCTCGCCGACAGCCCCGGGCAGTTGCTGGAGCGCAACGACATCCTTCTCAATCTCAACGATGCCTGCGCCATCGCCGACACGTTCTGGATCAAGCCAGGCAAGGTTATTCGCGAGGTGACGCTCACCACCGTGGGCGGCAAGACCTGCGTGGATTTCGCCGTCCAACACAACCTCCAATACGTCGAGTTCGACGCCGGCTGGTATGGGCCGGAGAATGACGATGCCTCCGACGCCCGGGCGGTCCACCTCGATCCCAAACGCTCCAAAGGGCCCCTGGATTTGCCGGAAGTGATCCGCTACGGAGCCGAGCGCGGCATCGGGATCATCCTCTACGTGAACCACAAGGCCCTGGAGCGGCAGTTGGACGAACTCTTGCCGCTCTATCAGAGTTGGGGCGTCAAGGGTATCAAGTTCGGCTTCGTCAACGTCGGCACGCAGAAATGGACGAGCTGGATGCATAGTGCCATTCGCAAGGCTGCCGAGCATCAACTGATGGTCGATGTCCACGATGAGTACCGCCCGACGGGCTGGTCGCGGACCTATCCGAACTTCATGACCCAGGAGGGCATTCGGGGCGACGAGGAACGCCAGCCCAACAGCATGTCCCTGACGACGCTGTTCACCCGGATGTTGGCTGGGGCCGCCGACAACACGATCTGCTACTACGACGAGCGGGTAGACCGCCAGGCGACGCACGCCTATCAGCTTGCCAAGGCGGTGTGCTTCTACAGCCCCTGGCAGTTCCTGTACTGGTACGATCGTCCGTTCATCTCCCGCGAGGTGACAGGCCGGTCCGCCGACGCGCGCAACGTGATCGGCGACGAGCCCGAATTGGAGTTCTTCGACCGTTGCCCAACCGTCTGGGACGACACGAGAGTCCTGCACGGTCGCATCGGCGAATACGCCGTGATCGCCCGGCGCAGCGGCGACAACTGGTTCCTCGGCGCGATGAACAGCGACGAGCCACGCTCGCTCGACGTCCCGCTGCAATTCCTCGACGCGGGCAGGCAGTACACGGCCCACATCTATTCTGATGATCCGGCCGTCCTGGCGCGGACCCATGTCAAGATCGAGCGGCGCACGGTAGATCGCGGCACAGTGCTAAAAATGGCACTGCCCGCTCGCGGCGGCCAAGCCATCCAGTTCGTCCCGACTGGGGAGAAAGACAGTCGCTGAGGGCTGTTCCCTCGTGTCGAAGGCATCCTGCCTTCGAATCACGGGCGCTTGCGTCCGCGATAGGCGCCATCCCCAAGACCTTCGGCCTTGAGGCTGCCACCCGGCCGCAGAAGACGAGCGCTCAGTGTCGCTGCTGGGGATGCTAATTCGTGCTGGGGGCGACGCCCGCCGGCACGGCCTTTTTTTCCGTCACATCGTCGCGGAAGACGAGACAGAACGCGCCGAGCAGCACGGCGGCGATCACCGTCGTGATCGCGAAGACCGGGGCCCAATTCGTTACGCCCCCGGTCGCATAGGCGGCCACCAGCTTGACGTCGACCAACGTGCCGACGAACTGGCCGACACCATAGCAGAGCAGGACATACAGGCCCTGGGCCTGGGCCCGCATCTGGGGCGGAGCCTTCTTGTCGACGTAGACCTGCCCGCCGACGAAGAAGAACCCGAAGATGATCCCGTGCACGAGGATCGCGATGTAGTACAGGAAGGTCGTGTCGGCCGCTACGCCGGCCCAGAGCGTCAGGTAACGCACGGCCAGCGCCGCCAGACCGATCGCCATGGTCCACTTGACGCCGAATCGCAAGAGTGCCAACGGCACGAGCAGCATGAGGAGAATCTCGACCGCTTGCCCCCAGTTCATGAGGAACGTCACCAGTGTGAAGCCCTGGCTCAGGAAGAACTGCGAGCCGAGCGAGAAGTACAGCGTAAAGGGCGTCATCACGAGCAGGGCGATCAGGAGGAACAGGGTGAAGTTGAGGTCCTTCAGGAGGCCGATGGCCCGCAGGCCGAGCGCATCGACCACGGAAGCCTTCTGGCCCTTGGCCGGCGGCGGGGTGTTCGGCAGGGTCAGGTTCAGAAGCGCCGCGACGAGCGCTATGCCGGCGCCGCAGTAGAGGGGGATCAGCGTACCGTCGATCGCCTTGCCGAATACTTGCAGCGCCAACCAGCCGAACGCGCCGGACGCGACCCAGCCGATGGAGCCGAACACGCGGATCTGCGGGAACTTCTCCGCCGGCGCGTTGGCCATCGCGACGGCATTCGTCAGGCTCCACGTGGGCATGTAGCACAACATCGCCAGCAGCAACATGACGAACAGGGCCGCGGGGCTATCCTGCCGGGCCCCGAGGAAGAACAGTACGGCGCAGGCGACGTTCAGCGCCATCAACACCTTCTGACTGGCAAAGCGCCGGTCGGCGATCATGCACAGGACGGGAGCTACAGCGCAGCCCAGCGGCATCACGGCGAGGATCCAGAATTGCCAGGTCGGCGAGGCCCCGGACTTGCCCAGGTACCCGGCCAGTTGCGACCACCACACGGCGAACATCATGTACTGGAGGAACATCATGATACTCAGGCGGATTCGGACGCCCATGGTCATGCTGCTCATTGCGAGGCTCCTTTCCTGAAGAAGCGGTTCGTTTCGTTTGTAGTGACGCCGTAAGGCGTTCGTGTCGCAGCCATTCTGGCCGCGCCGTGTCGAAGGCGTCCCGCCTTCGAATCGCGGGCAAGATGCCCGCGACACGTTTTGGATGCCCTGACGGGCACACTACAAACCAAGCCGGTCGGCATCATACCACACGGCGAAGATCGTGGCTACAGTAGCTTGACGGAATAAAACATCTTGCGGAGGCGTCATCAGTTCGCATGAATCTCGGAAACGGCGTTCCCGTGATTCCGATGCGGGTGTCATCCCAGAGCTTGGTTCAGGTCGGCGATCAGATCCTCGTAGTGCTCGATGCCGACGGACAGTCGCAACAGCGCGTCCGTGATGCCCTGTCGCTCCCGGTCGGCGCGTGACAGCTTCGCGTGCGAGGTTTGCGCCGGCGCACAGATCGTGGTCTCCACGCCGCCCAGACTGACCGCCGGGCGAATCAGTTGCAGCCGGCGTTGCACGGCGTCGGCGGTCGCGACCTCGGGCTTCACCTCGAAGGCGAGCATGGCGCCGAAACCGCGCATTTGCGTCTTGGCGATGGCGTGGCCGACCGCGCCGGGCAGGCCCGGATAAAAGACCCGGGCCACGGCCGGATGCCCGGCGAGAAACTCCGCGAGCCGGACGGCATTCGCTGTCTGCCGTTCCACGCGCAGGTGCAGAGTCTTCAGACTGCGTTCCAGCAGATAGCAGGTCGCGGCGTTGAGGCTGCCGCCGAGATGGCAGGCATGGCAGCGAATCTGGGCGGCCAGGGCGGTGCTGGTGACCGCGATGCCGCACTGAAGATCGCTGTGGCCGCCGAGGTACTTGGTGCCGCTGTGAACGACGACGTCAATGCCGAGCGTCACCGGGTTCTGATGGATGGGCGTCGCGAACGTGTTGTCAATCACCGTGGTCACGCCGCGTGCGCGAGCCGCCTGGGCCACCTGTCGCAGGTCAATCACGTGCAGCAACGGGTTGGTGGGAGATTCCAAAAAGATGACCTTGGTGTCCGGCGTCAGGGCCCGTTCGATGGCGGCCGGTGTCAGCGACACGAAATCGAAGGCGATGCCCAGCCGTTGGAACAACTCCGCCACGAACGCATGCGTGCCGCCGTAAAGTTCGTCCTGCAGCACGGCGTGATCGCCGCTCCGCAGCAACGCCAACAGCGTCGTACTGATCGCCGCCATGCCGGAGCTGAACAGGACGCCGTCCTGGGCGCCTTCGAGCGCGCAGACCTTGCGGACGACTGCCTCCTGGTTGGGCGTATTGAAGTAACGTTGATACGGCACGCGGTCGCGGTCCAGATAGTCGGCGGCCGTGGACGTGTAGATAGGCGAGTTGATGCCGCCGGTCGCGGCGTCCCGCAGACCGCCGCCGTGGACACACTGCGTCTCCCTATGCGGTTCCTTTGTCATGTTGGCTGACCCTGCGTTTGACCTCTTCCCACGCGAGTCCGGAGGCGGGCTTCCTCTTCAGATTTGCCTTTCTCCGGTCCAATTCCTCTTTCTGCCAATCATGGACCGGTACGGCTTCCGGCGTCGCGGCCAGATCATCCCACAACTCCCCGGAATCCCGCTCACAAGTACTCGTAGACCGGCGTCTCGACCACCCGGGCGGGTTTTTTCTCTCCTTTGATCAAGGTGTGAATGCGCTCGACAGTCTCGGGAGAGAAAAATTGCTCGCCCGTTTCCGGGCAGACGCGGGCCGGAACATGTTCGATAATGTAGAACTTCCCGCCCAGTTCCAAGGTGTAGGTGACTTCTGTTTCGATCAACGTTTCGTTCATGATGAGAACCTCATCGACCTTGCTTTCTGACCCGGAGATCCGTCCAGAGGTCTGGGTCTGGCTCATAAACCGTGACAATCTTGATGAGCGGACGGCTGGGATAGCTGCACTGCAAGTGCAGGGGCCGCCCCGCCTCGGTAAATCCCAGAATCAGGCAGCTTGGTCCGTACTTGTCGTCCGGGTAATCTTCTATGATCTCACTGCGATTCGCTATTGCCTGTTCCAGCTCGGCCACGGCGATGTTCCGAATAAGCGTTTGATCGACCGCATGCCGGGAGAACTCATACTGACGCCGCAGTAGCTTGCTTCGGATTTCCTCAAGCATACTCATATCGCCATTCTACGTCGGAACCGGTTGGCGGTCAAACCGTTCCTTCCGCGGGCGGGATAGGCACAGCCGAAGCGGTCGTGCTGGGGGAGTCTGTCGCCTCAGGGGCGCCGACCCCGCCGTGCCGTGAATTGAGTATGGCGTCCCCGATTCCCCTTGTTCCCCAACGAGGGCTCTTGGCTGGATGTCTCCCGCAGGGGTCACGCAACATAGCGGAGGATTTCGACCTCAGCGACCGCATCGACACGGCTTAGGATAGCATCTATCCTTTCCATTACGGCATCCTCGATCGCGTACTCGCTACAACTGCGGCATTGCAGAACAGGGAGATCCCTGATGATCACGATGCTACTCTCGTCCACCTTGAACGGCAGGCTGGTCACCAATCTCTCCAGCTTGCCTCCGCAAACATGACAAGTCTGAGGTACTCCCGGTTGTCAAACCAAATTCCTAATTCTTTAAGGTAGCATTCTGTAGTAGTAGCATCTTCTTTCTTTTTGCTTCTTTTTCTTTCTTGTTAACACCTGTTACATT
>Ga0315289_10008015_pt1 | contig 15314 bp, 10 predicted proteins | sample YL17G11_40_MG_FD_203452 | JGI IMG/M metagenome (GOLD analysis project Ga0315289, IMG submission 203452) | Sediment microbial communities from Yellowstone Lake, YNP, Wyoming, USA - YL17G11_40 | ecosystem: Environmental > Aquatic > Freshwater > Lake > Sediment | place: USA: Wyoming | collected... | reverse complement strand
CAAGCGAGGTTCGACGCAACCGGCAGGATCTCCATCGCCGACTCGCATTCGCGGACGGTCTTTACCGCGCCGCTGACGACCCACCGGCCCTGTGTCTTTGGCGGCGATAGCCGGCTGTTTGAGGCGCCTCTGGATCGGCCGCTGGGCGTCGGCCAGTACGTGGTCAGGGTGGATATGGATTACCAATCGGGATGGGCCAAAGCCCACCACCGGCTGCCGTTGGAGATCACCCCCGAAAAGGCGGAGCTTCTGAAGGCGGCGCAGAAAGCCGCACGGCAAGCGGGGGACCTGCCCGTGCAAGTGACGCCGGAGAAACTCGCGGTGACGATGCCGGCCGGAGCGTTTCGGTCCCTGAAACTGGCCCTCAAGAACAATTCCGAAGACGCCCTGCGGTGCACGGCCACGCGGGTGTTCGAGGGCGACCGCCCCGTCGGCGTGTCATGGGTCTCGGTCGCGCCAGAGGAATTCGAACTGTCCAAGTCCGGCCAGAAGACGCTGGAACTCGTTATCCGCGTCCCCGTTGGCGCCGCGCCGGGGCAGCACGCCTGCGCGGTCCTCATCGAGGCCGATCCAGGGGGCACCGACAGCGTGCATATCCGCGTGCCGGTGGAATTGGAAGTGAAAGCGGAGAAATAACATCGTGAGTGCCGGAAACGCTCATTGTGACAAGCCGACCGCCCGCACGGCCGTGTTCTGCTTCTGGGCCGTCCTGGCAGCGGGCGGTTGCCTGTTCGCCCAAGCGCCGGCGGCCGAGGCCCCCGCTTCCGAACCCGGCAGGCCGACGACGCAGCCGCCGGCGGAGAGCGAGAAGACAACCCGCGTCAGCAACCTTTGGGTGGACACGGAAATCAGGCAAGTGATGCAGGACATCTCCTCGCAGACAGGTGTGGCGATTCTTTGCGACCAGACGGTGCAGGGCGTGGTGACTCTGTCGGTAAAGGACATGCCCGTGGAGGAGTGCCTGGAGCGGGCCTGTTCCATCGGCGGTTACACCTATGTGAAGGTCAAGGATTACTATGTCGTGGGGCGCTCCGACCCCGGCAGCCCGATCTTTCAACGGGTCGCCGCGCCGCAACGGATAAAACTATCCTATGCCAACTGCGACCAGGTCAAGTCGATGTTGCCCTCTTCCCTGGCGTCGCACGTCACTTATGACAAGCCAAGCGGGGCCGTTCTGGTCACCGCTCCGGAACTTGCCCGGCAGCGCGTGCTGGAGGCGCTCCATCTTATCGATCAGCCCAATCAGCAGATCGCCATCGAGGCGGTCGTGTTCGAACTCGCCGAGGAGGGGGCCAAGCAACTGGGCCTGGATTGGCAGTACAAGAAGACGAATCTGGCGGTCGGGGGAAGCAATCTCGTAGGCACGATCACGTTTGACGCCGGGTCCGAGTTGGCCACGTACATCGACGTGACGCTGCGCGCGATCGTCCAGGACCGCAAGGGCCAGGTCCTGGCCAATCCGCGGGTCCTTGTCATGAATGGCCAGCAGGCGGAGATATTCGTCGGTCAGGAGAAGTACTTCTCGCTGCTCAGCGGCCAGGCCTCGAATCCCTACTACCGGCTGGAGTCGATCAAGGCGGGCGTGACGCTCAAGGTCGCCCCGCAGATTGGCGACAACGGCCACATCGTCCTTCAACTCGAGCCCGAGGTTTCAGATGTCGTGACGGAGAACAACCGGGATGGCACAAACGGCAACGGCGACAACACCAACTCTCCTTTGCCCGTGGTCAGCCGCCGGAATGCCAAGACGATCATCAGTGTTAAAGATGGGCAGACGATCATTATCGGCGGGCTGCTGCGCGAGCAGCACCGTGTATCCGTGGAGAAGGTGCCGTGGCTGGGCGATATACCCGGCATAGGCCTTGCGTTCCGAAATGTCCAAGAGCGAAAGGAACAGCAGGAAGTCGTGATTTTGATCACCGCCCACCTGGTGGATCAGAATCAGCCTTCGGCAACCGAGGTCGCTCCGCGTCTGGAGCAGCGGTACGTCAGTCCGCTGGACGCCATCACGGTTCCCGTGCAAGGAGCAGTCTCATGCGCCTCAGGGAAATAGGTTTCCTGATGGCAGCAGGCGCGGCGATACTGGCCGGGTGCCAGCAGACGGCGCACACCGACCTGACGTTTCAGCGCGGCGTGCAACTGCTGGCTGCCGGAAGCCCCCAGTCCGCCATTCCGTTCCTGACGCAGGTCATCGCATCCGCGCCGGACGGTCCGGAGCCCCACGCCATCCTGGCATTGGCGTATGCCCTGGACCTTCAGAGTGATCGAGCGATAGCGCAGGCCGGCCAGGTCCGCCGCGCAAAAGGGGAGGCGCCGGGCTGGGAATTGGTGGCTCTGGGCATTGCCGAGATGGCCAAGAGACGCGATTCGGAAGCGACGCGTCACCTCGATCGGCTGGTCCGCAACATCCCGCAAGGCTGTCCCATGGGGCTGGCAGCCAGGCAATGGCTGGCGCTGTCGCTTCTTCTTCAAGGCCGCGACGCCGAGGTCCTGGAATGCGCTGAGACACTGGCCAACACCGGTCCCGCCCGCACCACCGCCCTGCTATGGACGGTGCTGATTCATGCGCAGCGTGACCGCTCCTCACAGGCCGCCGGGGCTCTGGCGCAAGCCGCCCAGGCCATCGCCGTTTTGGAGCCCCCTCTTCCGAACGGCGACGGGGAGGAGGATGGTCAGGACTTGTACGATGCCGCGGTCGCTGCGCTGGCCAAGGGAGAACTCGAGAAGGCAGCGGGTTTCTTCGATTCGGTGGCACAACACAACCCCAATGCCTCGGACGCTCCCGTGTGGCTGTCATTGATTGCGGCGGCAAAAGTCGATTGGCCATCCGGCCGTTCCAAGTTAAGAGAAGCCTGCGGCAACGGTTCATCGCGGTCCCGGGGCCTGGCTAACCACCTCTTCAGCGTGGTGTGTGCTATCGAAAGAAGGCCTGAGGCGATGATCCAGTCAATCGTTGTCGGCCAGAGGCTCTTGGGACGGAGCAACCTGCCTGCGCACGTTGTCGCCCAGCCCAAGGCCGATGTCGTGTGGTTGAGCGACAAGATGAAGTAGATGCCGCCGCCCAGTACGGGCGGGCGTACTGGCCCGCCGGCGCTGCCGGGGCGGTCACCGGGAGCACCGGCTCGTTGTCCAGGATCATCCCCGTGGCCGTCGCCGCCGGTGCCGGTGCCTGGACTGCGGCCAGGTGCGGATCGACAAGGAGTACGCCTGAGCAGAGCGCACCGTGAATCGCAGCGCACACATTCCTGATGGCTGGCCCGCTGGGGCGTGTTCTGCCATAGCCGCCCCGGCCGCCAGCAGCAACGCCATCGCCACGCCCGCCGCCCGCGTCAGCCTCTTGCGCTGAACATTGCCCATCTCCTTTCATGCCATGCCCCCATCACAGAACTGGGGAAACCGGCCGCGCGGCCAGTCTCCCCCGGTCTATTTTATCTCTGCGCCGCCCAACCCCCGCCGGGCGGCAACTCCGCGAATCAGTTCTTCTTCCTCCGCCGCGCCACGAACGCGGCGAAGCCAAGCCCAAGAAGCGCCAGGGTCGCCGGCTCCGGCGTGTTCCACAGCACGACGTCGTTGCCGCCAGACAGCGCGCCGGTATCAAAGTTCCCGAAGTAGGAGATCTGGAAGGGGTACGCCGCGCTGCCGTACGGCAGCCACATGGTGGACCCCTCCGACAGAAGGTTGAACGTGCCGACAACGGGGTCGATGAGATCGTTGTTGACGATGAAGAACTTGTCGTAGAGCGACGGCGTGTAGCCGAGCGTCACGTTCAGGATCGGATCGATCAGCGTCACCATGCCGGTGATGTCCAACTGGTCGTACTCCGTGCCGACCACGGTGCCGTTCAGTTCAACGTCGAGGGTGCTCCCCGACACGAACGTGGTCGAGTCGCAGTGCAGTATGCCCGAACTGTGACCCGGCTCGACCGTGCCGGCCGCCGTCATCGATCCCGTCACCCTGCCGGTCCCCTTGAGCCTCTGCCACGGTTGCAGCGTAAATCCGCCCGTGGGGGCCACATCAAAGACAGCACCACTGAAAACTTCGATGACGGGACTCGGGAAAATCGATCCCGCCAGCCCCAGCGTGCCGCTGAGTATGTTGGTATGGCCGGAATAGGTGTTGGCCGCGGTCAGCATCAAAATACCAGGACCGACTTTGTTCAGATCGAAGGCACCGACGCTGTTGCCGATGTCACCGCAGATCGTCAACGTGCCGAGGTTGACCCCGACGGTGCTGTTGCCGTTCAGGGTAACGGCGCCGGACCAGGTGTTGTTTCCGCTGACGTTGCGCAGGGCGCCCGTGTTGTCGATCCCTGAACCATCCAATCCCAGCGTTTCGTTTGCGACCGAGATGCCGCCCTCCATTTCCAGGGCCGCGCCGGACGTGACAATGGTGCCTTCGCCCGAACCGCCCAGGGCGCAATTGTTGCGAATGTTCAACACGCCGCACATGATGTTCGTCAAGCCATCGTAGCAGTTGGTGCCCGACAGGATCAGACGGGCGTCGCCGGTCTTCTTCACCGTAGGCCCGAACCATCCGAAGTAGATCCCCCCGCTGATGGTCAGCGACCCGGTCGGCACGCAGAATTCAACGGGGGTATTAGTAATATCCACCGAAGAGTCGATGCGGTGGTTGGCGCCCGAGGAATGGACCAGGGCCGTCCCGGGCAAATCGTCGAGCCACAGCCAGCCGCCGGCAATGGTCCAGTTGTCGGTGTCGTCATCGAGGAACAGTTGGCCCACCGTTACACACCCGAGGATTGTGACGGTCGCAGGGCCGCCGATGTCCACCGTGATCCGCGCGATATCGTTCGGTGCGTCGGGAATGCTGGGCGACCACTTGGCGGATTCGTTCCAGTCTCCACCCCCCTGAAATATCCAGGTGCTGTCCGCCGCGGCGGATGCCGCAGGGAAAAGAACAAACGCCGCGCCCAAAACCGCCACTACGGCCGCCATCCGGCATATTCCCGCGGCCGTCATGGCCCGCCGCCTGCGAACGAGCGCCAGCCCGCCGAGGGCCAGCAGCGCCAGCGTAGCCGGCTCAGGAACCTCGGAGACACGGAACCCGAGGTCGTAGACCTCGTGCGACGGGTCGTTGAAGGACCGATCCTCCGCGCGCAGGTGATAGTCGTTGTAGTAGACCGACCCGCCCCGCTCGCCGCGATAGAACCCGGATACGTATATGATCGCCTCATTCCACTCCCAGGCGTTCCCGCCCTGGTCGAACGTGCCGTAGGGGCTTTCAGAGTTCTCGAACTCGCCCACTTCCGTCCGGTAGTACGGACTGCCGATGGTGTATCCGCTCTGCCAGAAGTTGGCGTTGTTTCCGCCGTCGGGCGTGCCTAGAGAATTGCTTGGGACGCTGTCGTTGCCCGTCGGATAATCGAAGTAGTTGCCCGTCATGCCGTCGTTCTTGTGGTACGCCGCCTTGTACCATTCGTCCTCGGTGGGGATCACATACCGGGCGTTGGCCTTCCGTGTCACGTCCAGAAGGGGCGAGACGTACATTGCACCGTTCAGATAGTACGACCCGTCCTCGGTGGTGGAGGCGTTCTGGAGGCCCATCGGCTGGCCGTTGGTCAGCCAGTTGGTAAACCTCGCCGCATCGCCCCAGGAAACGAAGTTCACGGGACGGTTCGCCCAGTCGGAAGCCACGATGTAGTTGTAACTGCCGGGCCCGCCGCTTCGAATGATGTTGCATCCGTAGGAATTGACCGCCGTATCCATGCTCGTGTTGTACAGCCCGTAGGTGTCCGTCGCGGCCACGGCGTTGAGGAATGCCGTGTACTGACCGGCCGTGACCTCGAACTTGCCGATCCGATAGTCGTAGTCCACCGCCCCGCAGATGCGGGCCGGGCCGCCGCCGCCGGAACCGCCCGCCCACTCACCGGCATTTCCCGCGTTGCCCACGGTGACCCACAGGGCCGGATCGTTCCAGTTGTTCCAGTCCGTGGGCCAGGCGGCGTGGGTTTGCCCAAACGCCGCGCCCCCCAAAGCCAGCAGCACCATCGCCGCCACAACCGCCATCTTTGTCACGACTCTTGTGCTGAACATTGCCCATCTCCTTTCATACCATGCTGGCCCAAAGAAATAGGGGAAACCGGCCCCATTGGCCGATCTCCCCCGGATATCCTCTCTCATTCTTACCCGCGCCGCCCGACCCCCGCCGGTCGGCAATTCCGCCAAGCCGTTCCTTTTCCGCCGCCGCGCTACGAGCCCCAGGCCGCCCAGCGCCAACAGGCCCATCGTAGCCGGCTCAGGAACCTCGGAGACACGGAACCCGCTGAAGTTGTCCTCGTACGATGGGTTGCCGGAGAGGTACCGAGCCGCCGCGCACAGGTCGTGGACTCCGCTGCTGCCGAACGACCCGCCCCGCAGGCCGCGAGAGGAAGCGTCTAGGATCGCCTCGTTCCACTCCCGGACGTTCCCGCCCTGGTCGAACGTGCCGTAGGGGCTTTCAGAGTTCTCGAAGTCGCCGACCTCCGTGCGGTAGTATGGGCTGCCAATGGTCCAATAGTCCTGGATGAAGTTCGCGTTGTTGCCTGGGTCAGGGTTGTCAAGACCGTTGCTCGGAACGCTGTCGCTGCCCATCGGATAGTCGAAGTAGTTCCCCGTCATGCCGTCGTTCTTGTGGTACGCCGCCTTGTACCACTCATCCTCGGTGGGGATCACATACCGGGCGTTGGCCTTGCGGGTCACGGCCAGAAGGGCCGCATCGGCCATTGCGCCGTTCAGGTAGTACGACCCGTCCTCGGTGGTGGTCAGGTTCTGCCCGCCCGTCGGTTGGCCATTCGTCAGCCAGTTGGCAAACCGCGCCGAGTCGCCCCAGGAAACGAAGTTCACGGGACGGTTCGCCCAGTCGGAGGCCACGCTGTACGTGTAGCCGCCGGAGGAGCCAGTACGATCGATCTTGCAGCCGTAGGTTTCGCCCCACATGAGCGTGTTGTACAGGGCGTAAGTGTCCGTCTTGGCCACAGCGTTGAGGAACTCCGTATACTGGCCGGCCGTGATCTCGAACTTGCCCATGTTGTACACGTAATTCACCGCCCCGCAGACGCGGTCCGGCCCCCAGCCGCCGTAACCCTGGCCGGACCCCTCCCCCGCGTTCCCCGGATTCCCCACGGTGACGGAGTCGATGACGACCGCCTGAACCGCCCCGGCGGCCAGCATCACCGCCACCACCGCCATCACACCCACCACGAGAATCATTGACCTTTTCATTTTCAGGCTCCTTTGGACCCTTGCGGGCCAGTTCTGCCGCGCGGCTTCGCGGAGGGCTTTCCCAACCGACCTCCCTGCCGCACGACTACCCCTCTTCACTTTTCAGTTCCTTGCGCCCGCGGGACCACCCGCCGGCGCTTGATTTCAATCTGCCGGGCGGGCCTGGAGGAGAGGTCCGCCCAGCGGTTGCGGGGATAGATACCGTTACTTGCTGCCGCGCCTGCGGCGAAGAAGCGTCGCGATGCCGCCCAGGACCAGGAAGGCCATCGTGGCCGGCTCAGGAACCTCGGAGACACGAAAACCCATGTTGAGGATCTCGCTCGTCGGGTTATTGTAGCCCCGATTCGCCGCGTGCAGGTAGACGTCGCTGCTGTAGAACGACCCGCCCCGCAGGCCGCGATAGGACCCGGACAGGACTGCCTCGTTCCACTCCCAGACGTTGCCGCCCTGGTCGAACGTGCCGTAGGGGCTGTCAGAGTTCTCGAAGTCGCCGACCTCTGTACGCCAATACGGGCTGCCGATCGTGTAGCCGTCCTGCCAGAAGTTGGCGTTGTTTTGGCCGTCGATGGTGAGCAGGTCATTACTCGGAACGCTGTCGTAGCCCATCGGATAGTCATAGTAGTTCCAAATCACATAGTCGTAGTTGTCGTGATAGGCGGCCTTGTACCATTCGTTCTCCGTGGGGATCACGTATTTGGCGTTGGCCTTGCGCGTCACGGCCAGAAGGGCCGGATCGGTCATTGCGCCGTTCAGATAGTACGACCCGTCCTCGGTGGTGGAGGCGTTCTGAAGGCCCATCGGCTGGCCGTTGGTCAGCCAGTTGGCGAACCGCGCCGCATCGCCCCAGGAGACGTAGTTCACCGGCCGATTGGCCCAGTCGGAGGCCACGATATAGTTGTAACTGCCGGGCCCGCCGCTCCGAATGATGTTGCATCCGTTTTCAACGACCGCCGTATCCATGCTCGTGTTGTACAGGCCGTAGGTGTCGGTCGCGGCCACGGCGTTGAGGAACGCCGTGTACTGACCGGCCGTGACCTCGAACTTGCCCATGTTGAACGTGTAGGCCACCGCGCCGTAGCCCGCACCGTGGGTATCTGCCACGTTGCCCGGATTTCCCACGGTGACCCACAGGGCCGGGTCAGTCCAGTCGTTCCAGTCGGTAGGCCAAGGGGCATGCGTGTCCGCTCTTGCCGCCCCGGCCGCCAGAAGCACCATCGCCGCTACAACCGCCGCCCTCGTCACGACTCTTGTGCTGAACATTGCCCATCTCCTTTCAAACCATGCTGTCCCAAAGAAATAGGGGGAACCGGCCCCATTGGCCGATCTCCCCCGGATATCCTCTCTCATTCTTATCCGCGCCGCCCGACCCCCGCCGGTCGGCAATTCCGCCAAGCCGTTCCTTTTCCGCCGCCGCGCTACGAGCCCCAGGCCGCCCAGCGCCAACAGGCTCATCGTAGCCGGCTCAGGAACATCGGAGACACGGAACCCGAGGTAGCCGTACGCGGACGACGGGTTGCCGTAGACGTGCCAAGCCGCGTACAGGTCGCTGTCGCCGCTGCCGAACGACCCGCCCCGCAGGCCGCGTTGGGACCCGGATAGGATCGTCTCGGTACACTCCCAGACGTTGCCACCCTGGTCGAACGTGCCGTAGGGGCTTTCAGACAATTCGAACTCCCCGACAGGCGTGCGATAGTATGGGCTGCCAATGGTGTAACCGTTGTCGTCGAAGTTCGCGTTGTTACCGCCGTCGGGCGAGGTCAGATCATTGCTCGGCACGCCGCTACTGCTCATCGGATAGTCGAAGTAGTTCCCCGTCACGCCGTCGTTCTTGTGGTACGCCGCCTTGTACCACTCATCCTCGCTGGTCACGGCCCACTTGGCGTCGGCGCTGCGCTGGATGGTCCGTCCGTCACCGCCGTTGTACCCGTCGAGCGTGTAGGTGCCACGCTCCGTCGTGCCGGCCCCTTGTGCGCCCATCGGCTGGCCGTTGGTCAGCCAGTTGGCAAACCGCGCCGAGTCGCCCCACGAGACCCAGTTCACCGGCCGGTTCGCCCAGTCGGAGGCCACGCTGTACGAATAGCCGCTGCCCGTGTCAGTCCGCGCGATCTTGCAGCCATAACTGTCCGACCACATGCTCGTGTTGTACAGCCCGTAGGTGTCCGTCGCGGCCACCTTGTTGAGGAACTCCGTGTACTGACCCGCCGTAACCTCGAACTTGCCCATGTTGTACACGTAATTCACCGCCCCGCAGATGCGGTCCGGCCCCCAGCCTCCGTAACCCTGGCCGGACCCCTCCCCCGCGTTCCCCGGATTCCCCACGGTGACGGAGTCGATGACGACCGCCTGAACCGCCCCGGCCGCCAGCAGCACCATCGCCGCCACAACCGCCACCCTCGTCACGACTCTTGTGCTGAACATTGTCCATCTCCTTTCAAACCATGCTGTCCCAAAGAAATAGGGGAAACCGGCCCCGTTGGCCGATCTCCCCCGGTTCACCCACTGTAAATAGAAAGCGGCCGGAAGATTACTCCCCCGGCCGCCTGTTCATTTTTTCGTCCGTGCCGCCCGGTCCCCTGCCGGGCGAGCGTAGCCGTGATTGTCGTTTTAACAACCATACCCCAAGACCGCGGCAAAGTCAAACCAGAAGGAGGTATTCTGGCTTCGCCCATAGATTTAGATCATGCGATTGACTGCCGGGGAGCCCCGGTCGTATAGATCGGGTGGTGGACAACTGAATACGCGACGGGCGCGGTGTGCGGACTGATCCTCCGCCTGCGTCCGGCAGACTACGGCGGACAGGTCCGTCGGTCGGGCCGGGCAAGATGTAGGGTGCGTGCTCCGCACGCACGCGGATTGTTCACACGGGCGGAGCAGGCTGGAGCAGAGGCAAGGTGCGTGCAAAGCACGCACCCTACTACTGCACTCCGCACTCGTAACTCCTGTTCCCGCCTTAGTTTACGGCCACAGGTGTCCCCATGTTTCCGGTTTCCCGACAAAGAAGGTTCCAGAAACCTTTCTTACAGGATTTCGTAAACCCTTGAAACTACGGCACTTGCCGAGGGAAGGTTCCTGACACCTTTTTTGGGTCCTGTTCCCCGGCCTGGCCGCCTCCGGCGGGTTTCCGGTTCCCCGTTCCCTGTTCCCCGTTCCCGCCTTTTCCCCCCGCCGCACGGGTGTCCCCAGGGTTCCTGTTCCCGGTTCCCCGTTCCCCGTTCCCCGCTTTTGGGAGTTATCCACAACGGCGTATGCCCATCCGTCCATGTAAAAACCGTCAAATTCGTGTCAAAATCGGTCAAAAAGGCGACGTTTTCCGTCAAAAAGGGATCAAAAAGGCGCGCATTTCGTCATGCCCATCTTAACATTTGGGGGGGTCACCCCCTCTGGCGCTAGCGCCAGGGCCGTTTTGGACTCCCGAAAGGGCAAAAAAGGCGATTTTCGGGGCACAAAATCGCCCGGTCAAAAGTTATCCACAATTCGGAGGTGTCGCCACAGAGGCAGCGGCGCTTTGTCTGTCGTCCGGTTACTTCACGGCGGCGGCGAACCTCACGCCGGCCGATTCCCAGTCGATGATCTTCATCCACGCGTCCACGTAGTCCGGACGCTTGTTCTGGTACTTCAGGTAGTAGGCGTGTTCCCAGACGTCGCAGACCAGGATGGGCGCAGCGCCCCAGACGGTCAGGTTCTGGTGCTTCTCGGCCTGGAGGATGACCAGTCGGGCCGTGGCGGGCTCCCACGCCAGGATGCCCCAGCCGCTGCCCTCGACGGCCTTCGTGGCGGCGGCGAACTGGGCCAGCATCTTCGCCTGGGATCCGAACGAGGCCTCGATCGCCTCGGCCAGCGCCCCCTCCGGCTTTCCGCGGCCGCCCGGCCACAGGCTCGCCCAGTACAGGCCGTGCAGGACGGCGCCCGATCCGTTGAAGGCCAGGTCGCGCTCCCAGTGCTTGACCAGGGCAAAGTCGCCCGCGTCGCGGGCCTTCGCCAGTTCCTCCAGGGCCTTGTTGGCCCCCGTCACGTAGGCGGCGTGGTGCTTGTCATGGTGCAGGGCCAGCGTCGCGTCGTCGATGACGGGGTCCAGCGACTGGTACGGCAGGGGCGGCAGACTGAAGGCTTGCGGCTTCGGTGTTGCAGGGGCCATGCTCGTTTCTCCTTGGGTTGCGCTGCGGGGGGTTGCGGCTGCCACGAAGAGTCCCAGACTTCCCAGTCCGATGCCTTTCAGGGCGTCGCGCCGCGATATCGGGTTCACGGCCGTCTCCTGATTGAATTCCGCTTGAAGGCGCGTCCGCTTACCTCTACTCTATGCTAGCCGCCGCGCCGGGCGGATGCAACGCGGACGTCAAATTATTCGGCGGGTCGCCAGACTGATGGGCGACCGGGGCGGCAGCGGCACGCCGATGTCATGGTAAGGAACGCCCGGACATGGACGAACGCATGATTTTCAGCGGTTTCGGCGGCCAGGGCCTCATGACGCTCGGCAAGTTCGTCGCCGAACTCCTCATGCGCGAGCACCAGGTCACGTTCTTCCCGTCGTACGGGACGGAGGTTCGCGGCGGGACGGCCTACTGCCACGTCTGCGCCGCCGACCGGCCCATCGCCAGCCCCACCGTGGAGCACGCCACCTGCATCGTCGTGATGAACCAGATGTCGTACGACCGCTTCTCGCCCCTGGTCCGCCCCGACGGGCTGGTCCTGGCCAACGCCGGCATGGTCAAGCCCAACGGTTCGCACGGCAAGGCCAGGCTGGTGGAGGTCGATGCCTCGGGCCTGGCCAACCACCTGGGCAACGTCCGCGTGGCCAACATGATCATGCTCGGGGCGCTGCTGGCCCTGAAGCCGCTGGCCTCGGAAAAGGACGCCGCGGCCCTCCTGGAAAAGACGCTCGGCACCCAGCCGGGCAAACGCGAGATCCTCGACCTGAACAAGCGCGCCCTGGTCCTCGGTTTCGACGAGGTCCGGCGCCTCACGTCGGCCGGCGCCTGAGGCCGCGGGATTCGTAGCGCCCCCAGGGACCGCGGGTCGTATAACCCAGCGGCGGCAGGTCGGTCGTCTCCCCCGGAACCGCGGCCGGGTTTGCGTGCCCCGGGTTCCGGGCCCAAGCGAAGGAGGGTTGCCATGCGTCGCTGGATACCCCTTGTCCTTGCGATGGCGGCGGTGCTGGTCGGCCGCGGCGCCGGGGCCGCCCCGGAATCCGCACCGCCCCCGAAGGCCGATGCGGCCTCCGACTCGACCTACACCGAGCGCCTCAAGGAAGTCCGCCTCATTGAGATCCGCCACCTGCGGTCCAACGACGAGAAAGAGTTCCAGGCCGGCCGGCAGGAACTCCTGGCCATCCAGGACGAGGCCTCCGTCAAGCCGATGGTCCAGGTCCTGTACGGCGAGAACCTCCGGCACCGCGGGCTCCTGCTGGAGGCGCTCGGCCAGTTTGCCGCGCGCGGCTCGAAGGTGGCCCAGGCGTACCTCCAGGAGATCGCCGTCGGCGACGGCAACACCGCCCACCGCCGCAAGGCCGTCGCCAACCTCAAGACCTGGACCGGCGACCCGCCCACCGACCGCCTCATGGCCCACCTGGCGGCGGACAAGGTGTCCGTCATCCGCGACCGGGCCGCCACCGCCCTGGCCGCCCTGGCCGAGAAGCGCGCCGTGTGGCTGCTGGTGGAGCGCCTCGTCACGGAGGAGCAGCGGGTGACCGGCGCCGAGGTCCGCGACGCCCAGGTCACGCTCGACATCCGCGCCCAGGAGTGCTCCTCGCCGCGGTTCCGCACCTACCCGATTTCGGCGGCCGTGCCCGGCGGCGTCGCCACCTTCACCATTGAACTGCCCGAGGTCGCCGTCACCGACGTGCAGACCACCGTCGCCATGCGGGACCGCAGCGTCACGCCCATCGTCCAGCGCATCAAGGTGGAGCACCCGGAGATCCTGGCGGCCCTGAAGGCCCTGACGGGCAAGGACTTCGGCTACGACCCGGCGGCCTGGCAGCGGTGGCTCCAGACCGCCGAGGGCCAGAAGAACATCCCCGGCTGGCAGCCGGCTATCCTGAAGAGCGAGCAGAAATAGAAGCCGGGCAGCGTCCCCGGGCTGTTGACTCCAAGCCGGACTTGGGGTGTTTGGTGGATCGGCCTAAGCATCGTTCTGGGGCCAGCAAAGAATGACCGACGCAGCACAATGGGAACGGATTGAGTCCGTCGTGAGGAAGGTGATTCACGGCTGGGACCCGTATCAACTTCTGCAGAGCGGCGCACCCGAAGACGAATGGGATGGGGAAATCCTCCAGATTGTCGGGCGCGTCAATCGGATTCATTCTACAGACGATGCGACCGCGGTCGTTTCGGAGGTCTTCACGGCAGCATTTCAAGCCGAGGGATTTGCACAGGCCGACTGTAGGGAAGTAGGTGCAAAGTTGTTCAATGCCCTGAAGGATACAGGGCTGATCCAGACCGCACAACAAGCACGCGAGTTACGGTGACGCACGCCTTATCTGCTGTTTAACGCCCGTTGCCGATTGCCGAACTACGATTCCCGATTCCCGCGACAACGGCGGTTCCAAGTTGCAGGTGCTTTCGCCTTGGCTTGCTGCTTGACGCCTGTTCTCGCTCCGCGTTCCGAGTTCCGCGCTCCGCGCCTCTACGATTTCCCGGGTTTGCGGTTGACGCCCGGCCGGGCCAGGTGTAAACTTCAAGGGTACTCTTTAAGGAGCATGCCGCATGGGGCCCGTGAACCTGAAAGAAGCCCGGCGCCGGCTGGGCGCCCTGGTGAAGGCCGCGGAGCGCGGGCAATCGATCGTCATCACGCGGCGGGGGCGCAAGGTCGCCCGCCTCGTGCCGGCCGAGGCGGCGCCCGCCAAGGGCTTGCCGGACCTCACGGAGTTCCGCAAGTCGATCAAGACCAAAGGCAGGCCGCTGTCGCAGATCGTCATCGCCATGCGTGACGAGGAGCGGTTCTGATGGCCTACGTCGATACAAGCCTCCTTGTGGCCTGTTACTGCGCCGAACCCCTCAGCCGGAAGGCTGATCGCGCGGTCCGCGAGTCGGCCCCGCCCGCGATCAGCCCGCTGGTCGAGGTCGAGTTCTGCTCTGCGCTGGCCCTCAAAACGCGGGTCGGCCAGATCGACGCCGCGTCCGCCACGCGCATCTTGGCGGCGTTGCGGCTGCACCTGGAGGAAAAACGGTTCCGGATCGTGCCCATCGAGGCCAAGGAGTACGCCCTCGCGTGCGACTGGATCGGCCGCTTCGCCGCGCCGCTGCGGACGGTCGACGCCCTGCATCTGGCGGCCGCCTTCTCGGCGGGTCTGCCCATCCTGACGGCCGACAAAGGCCTGGCCTGCTGCGCCAAACGCTTCGGCGTCGCGCACCGCCTCATTGCGTGACCCCAGAGGCGCGGGGCAAGGCGGCTTCTCACAGCACCTTCACGGCCAGCAGGGTGACGTCGTCGGCCCGCGGCGATAGGCCCGTAAACGCCTGGAGGTCCTTCTGGATTTCCTCGACGGCCTGCTGTGCCCCGAGGGCGGCGCTGCGCCGGATGGACTCCAGGAGCCTCGCGCGGCCGAACCGCTCGCCCCTGGAGTTGGTGGCGTCCAGCGCCCCGTCCGAGAAGACAAACAGCATGTCGCCGCCCTGGAGTTCGATGGCCTCGAACGGGTACGCCGCCTTCGGCGAGACGCCCAGGAGCGGCCCGCCCACCGTGAGGCGCGTGACCTGGTCCCCGCGCACCAGGACGGGCGGCTCGTGGCCCGCGGTGCAGTACGTCAGGCGGTGGGCGGCGGAGTCCAGCACGCCGTAGAAGACCGTGACGAACTCCGAGGCCTCCGTGTCGGCCGCCAGCCCGCGGTTCACGCGGTCCAGGATGCGGTCCAGGGCGTAGATGTGCTCGGCCTGGGCCCGCAGGGCCGCCCGGACGCTGGCCATCAGGATGGCCGCCGGAACGCCCTTGCCGGCCACGTCGCCGACGGCGATGCCCCAGTTGCCCCCGGGCAGTTCGATCCAGTCGTGGAAGTCGCCGCCCACCATCATCGAGGGCACCGTCACGCCGTAGCAGTCGTACCCGGGGATCTCGGGCGCCCGGGCGGGCAGCAGGCGTTTCTGCACGGCGGCGGCCATGGCCAGT
>Ga0315289_10008012_pt1 | contig 15317 bp, 13 predicted proteins | sample YL17G11_40_MG_FD_203452 | JGI IMG/M metagenome (GOLD analysis project Ga0315289, IMG submission 203452) | Sediment microbial communities from Yellowstone Lake, YNP, Wyoming, USA - YL17G11_40 | ecosystem: Environmental > Aquatic > Freshwater > Lake > Sediment | place: USA: Wyoming | collected... | reverse complement strand
TGGAGCTAATTGTAACGACTCTATCACTGTGTTCATAAAAAGGTCCCCAAATAGATTTATTGGGCTCATGTCCTCGAATTATTTTATTCACTTTAAGTCTTTTACACACTTCTTTTGTTACATCTTCCCCAAAAGCGACTCCTGCGCCTCTGTAATTAGCATATTCACCACGACCTTCAAAGGGATCTGACCAAAGTATATCAGTCTCAACTTGTTCTGTAGGTTTCCTTAAGGATTCAATATCTCTGATTTTGTTCGATACACCGCCATGTACGAAAAGATATTCTCCTGGCAAGATAGCTGCTAAGTACAACTTCTGTAGAAAAGGTTGAAGTTCATGAAAGAAATATTTTACCCATCCCCCTCTTTTTCTTTCTGCTTCACTGATTAAGTCGCAAGGATTGAAAAATGGTACACCATCGTGTGAGTAATCTTCATGATTGCCCTTTAGTGCAATTACACTTTGAGGATACTTATCAATCAAGATATTAACCATTTCTATTACTTCTACACCATTTGGGCCGCGATCTGCATAATCTCCAAGAAAAATAACGCCATCTTCTTCAGGTTTGAATATCTTAAGGAGGGAATTCACAGCTTCATCGTCGCCATGGATATCTCCGACTATGAACATTTTTTTTAATCTTTGAAACTGACCCTGATCAAATTCATATAATTTACTTAAGTTGATGTCTTCCAGATCCTGAAACCTCATCTATATGGTAATAAAAACAAGAAGAATTTAAGGGTATAATAAGAATTGTATTGATAGATATATTATGTTAGAAAATTGATTGTTACTCGTTTATGAAAAACCTTTAAGAATCAAATAAACAAAGGGGAGAAAGGATTTTATGTTCTTTAAGCAAATAAAGTATCAAGGTGATAATTTTTCGTATATTATTGGAGACGAAAACACAAAAGAATCTGCTATTGTTGATCCAAGCTTCAACTTTGATGCAACAAGGAAGGTGCTGCAGGAACATAATTTAAAGGTAGTATATGTGATTGACACACATTATCATGGGGATCATACTGGGGACAATGATAGCTTTAAAGCAATATTCGGTGCGAAGATTATTGCACATAAGATCTCACCAATTAAAAAAGATATAGGATTAGAAGACAATGATATAATAACAATAGGGAAAATTTCTATCAAAGTGATTCATACACCGGGACATACTCCTGATAGCATATGTTTGTTAGTTGGCACTAAATTACTTACTGGAGATACCCTTTTTGTTGGAGAATGTGGAAGAACAGATATGCCAGGAGGAAGTTCTGAAAGTATGTACTTTAGTCTATTTGACAAGTTAATGAAGCTTGATGATAGTATTGAAGTGTATCCTGGTCATGATTATGGACGAACTCCGAGTTCAACAATTGGTATAGAAAGAATAACAAATTATGTATTGAAGAAAAGATCTCTTGAAGAATTCATCAGATTTATGAGACAACCATAGAGAACTATAATTAAGTAAAATCCCTTGCGATAGATTATCTACAGTGGCAATGATTCAATATCTTCTAAATGTATTTGAACATTGTTTTCTTTATATCTTCACAAGCCTTAGGTTTAAGTGGTAATGAAGGTTTTCGTGGAATACCTGCAGGTTGACCTAGCAGATTTAGAGCTTCTTTGATAGAACTTATCTGGTTATACTTCTTAATTAGCAGATCAGTTAATAGAACTGCCTTTAACTGAAGTTTCTTAGCCTCCTCATGATCCTTTTTATTGAAAGCTCTGTAAATGTCACAACAAAGCTTAGGTGCAACATTGGCAACAGCAACTATGCCGCCAGATGCTCCCATTTCAAGTCCAGGTAGTATCATGTCTCCTGTGCCTACGAGAATAGATACTTTGTCACCAACATATGCTACCAGCTCAGAGATTCGTCCAATTAGTCCACTTGAATCCTTAATGCCAATGATCTGGCTGTATTCATTAACTAGGCGTCGCACTACACCAATACTCATGTTATAATTCGTGAATTTTGGAACATTGTACAATATGATAGGAATATCAACAGCGTCAAGTATTGTCCTATAGTGGTTGTAGAGTTCATCGTCATTCGGAGTAAAGTAAAAAGGTGTAACAATAAGAGCAGCATCCGCACCAGCCTCTTTTGCGTCCCTTGTAAAAGTGATTGTTTCGCGAGTACTAGCTGAGCCGGTTCCTGCTATGACGGGAATTTTTCTCTTTACTTCATCAAGAACGATTTCGAGTACCTTCTTTCTCTCTTCTCTGGTCATATAGACTGCTTCTCCATTGCTCCCACATGATACAAGTCCATCGGATCCTGCGTCAACCCAAAAGTGAACTAATTTTCTGAGGGCAGGTTCATCTATTTCTTCACTTTTATTGAATGGCGTGATGTGAGGTGGCATTATACCAGAAATCTTAAAAACCAAAACTAATCATGGAAACGAAAGTCACGACAATTTATAAATGTTGCTTCAAAGAAAAAAAACATATGGTCATAGAGCAGTAAATGTATGATCCAAGAATAGTCATCAATACGCCTCCAAATTGGGATTGGATGACGCTAAAAATGTCCGAAGGAAGATGGAAAGTAAAAAATATCGCGTGTCAAACTTATATATAGCGATTTTGTAGTAGCTTTGAAGGAATAAATGCCAGCAAAAAAGAAAGTTGCTAAGAAGACCAGCAAGAAGAAAAAATAGTTCTTCTGCATGGTAGTTTGAAAAATATGTTTGTTCTCTATTAGGGATAGTCATCCCGTTCAAATAGTGGGTAATGATCATTAACTAAAACATATTTAACCCTAGTGATATGACTTAAGCACAATTGAACGAACCTGATCAAAATCTTAAAGCATTTGTTGTTGCATTAATTTTATTAAAGCGTACAGAAGAAGCTATTCAACTTCTAAGTCAAATCTATAGGGTTGGCATCCCACAATTAAAAGTAGGCCATGTAAAGGGAAGAAAGAAAGCTGCTGGAGTATATGTTCTAGGTAAAAAGACAATCTTAGTATCAAATGGGGAAAATCTATGGGATCCTTTTATCATACTGCACGAATTTTACCATCATATAAGAAACGAAGGTGGAGAACACAGGGGAAACGAAAAACTAGCTGATGCTTTCGCGCACGATTACATTAATGCTTATAAGACACAAATATAATATAGAACGCTCTTTTCTTCTTTGGTCAATATTAAAGTCAAAATGTAAATTGATATCATCTTTTTTGTCTTATTATTCAATTTTTATGGAAGCCCAAAGGTCTCTGACCAATTACATACGTCACCTGTTCCTATTCCAAGGCATTCTTCATCATAAATAATCAAATATCTTTGACCATCTGAACCAGGAATTCGTATTGCAAGATCGTCGGCATTAATTCCTAGTCGTATAAGATCAGATTCCAGTACCGCAGAAAAAGGATACATACGACAAAGCCTAGGACGTTTTCCATAGATTGTGCAAGAAGTGTGGTCTAAAAAGCAGCAAACAAATCCATTTTCTCCAAAAACTTTTCTTGTAGTGTGCCATCTAGTGTCGGAAAATTCCCCAAGTGATTTCATCTCTTCATCACTTAATAATACATCAAGATGACAACATTTTGTGCATCTTTTGCATCTAAAGCGGGTTGAAGGAGAGACGAAGTTAATGTCTTGCATAGGTTATCACTTAAACTCTTGGATAGGTAAAAGAAAAAGCTATCTATTCTATACTCTAATGACTAAATCTATTCAGAATTATTATACTTAAGTTCACTTTTTTAATGGAAGGTCTTTTAAACAGTTCCATTTAACTACTTCCTATATAATTTAAACCTATAGAATAGGCGTATCTATTCTGCCAAGTGCTTTGGTCTTAATCAAGGAAAAATCAGCATAGGTTAAACATAAATTCTATCACAGTGACAGAAAAATGGAAAAAAAGTTATAAATTCCATGATAATGCCTTGGAGAGTCATCAAATACGTATGCAGGGATATTATTTGGATTGCTGTTGTAACCGCTCTTGTCATACTTATGACATCTACTCTTGGATTTATTGGTATATTGGAATTATTGCACAGGAATTTATCATTCCATAATAACATCTAACCTAAACATAAAAAAGATTTTTTTATACAATCTGTACCAATTTTAATTAAAACGTATATAGTACTGCAAAATACAGCAGTTCGTGGGAAATATGTCCCAAGGTTATTGGAAAGAAATAGATAAAATTGAGGAACAGCTCGGACAAAAAAACGAGCAACTTCCCAAGAAAAAAAGCATCTTTGCTATTTTCTTGGAGAGGTAATTCCCCCTTATTTTTTTATATTATCATTATATTTTTCTTGTCTATAATTGCTTATTAGAGGTTATTTGATAAGTTGTAGCGGATGATCATATATTGAATCCTAAACGAATAGCTTGCATTGGTGTAGGATTGATAGGTCATGGTTGGGCTACGCTTTTTGCTTGGAAAGGTTGTGAAGTAGAAATCTACGATTCTAGTGATGTCTCACTTAGTAAAGCGTTATCCAGGATAAAGCAAAATTTGGAATTCTTAAATAAAGAAGGTCTGCTTGAAAAAGAATCACCAGAAATATGCTATGAAAGAATAAAGGTATCAAATAATATTGAAGAAGCTGTAAGCAATGCCGAGTATATTCAGGAATCAGTCTACGAAAAATATAAAGTGAAAAGAGAAGTATTCAAGTCCATAGATCGTTTTGCACCATACCATGCGATAATCGCAAGCAGCTCCTCAACCTTAAAAATAACTAACATCCAGAAGGTAACAAACAATCCAGAAAGATGCATCCTAGTTCATCCTTGGAATCCTACCCACCTTATGCCATTGGTAGAGGTGGTACCTGGAAGAAGGACCTCAAAAGAAACTATAAAAATTGCAAAAGAGTTAATGACTAACCTTGGTAAAGTCGCAATAGTACAAAAGAAAGAAGTCAATGGTACAATAGGCAATCGTCTGGCAGCAGCCCTCTGGAGAGAAGCTATAGACTTAGTCTACAAGGGCGTTGCAGAACTTGAAGACATCGATAAAGCTGTTATGGCTGGGCCTGGAATGCGATGGGCCGTTATAGGACCGCACCTCAGCTATCTCCTTGGCGGGGGAAGTGGCGGAATAGAATACTATCTTCACCACATAGGGCCGACCATGGCTTCAAGGTGGAGAACACTCGCTAAATGGACATCTATTCCTCCAATAGCAGAAAAGAATATGATCAAAGGGATTATGGAGACTAAGATAGTGCAAGAGAAATCCCTAGAGGACATAGTGAAATGGAGGGATGAAAGATTAGCGACTATTCTAAAGGATTTTTATAATGTATAATATGGATATTATGGAATTCGGATATTTTGCATGCTTTGCAGAAAAAACAATAATGCTTATTAAGGAAGCTATAACAGTGCTATAACATTGTATGTACACTGAGAAACTGGAAAAAGCTGAGACGTATGGAGAAATATTTAATATTGTAAAAATGGTCGCAGAAGAAAGACTAGGTCTCCACAGAGCAGGGATTACTCTTGTACTCATGGACCTACCTCCTCATGTACTAGGCATGCATCAGATGGGCTCTAATGCCATAGTTATGGATAAGAAAATCTTGGATGCTATTGATGCAGACTTAAGCAGCAAGGTCGAACGCAACTCTTACATCTTTGTAGTTCTTCTACATGAATATTTACATAGTTTCAACATAGTCAGTGAAGAAAGGGTACGGGGTCTTGTATTAGATGTTGTTGAATATGCTTTTGGAAAGAATCATCCCATTCATAATGCAGCTCTTAATCCCCTGAGCTTGTTCGAAAACAAGCGTATATTGATTAAGCGTTCACCTAGTAACCCCTATGTTATAAGAGACTTTGACCGAGAAAGTATGCCGTTTATAAGTTAGTAAAGTCTTATAAAGAACAAATAAACACATTGAAACTAAGGAGGCTAGTAAGCGTACTTAGCGTTGTTGGACCTGCAGTTTTAGTATCGGTTGAGCTGTTCGATCCAGCAAGCATAGTCACAGCACCTAAAATGAACCTATATTAGTTGTCACTATTCGTACCTTAATGCTTTGATAGGTTCCATTCTTGAAGCTCTCCATGCTGGGTAGAGCCCTGCTATTATACTGACTGAGACGGCTATTATGAATGAGAGGATAGCTATATCTGGTGTTATTATAGGAGTGTATGAAAACATTTGCGATCCACCTCCGCCAAATGCTCCACCAAAGCCACCTTGTCCCCCTCCAAATCCGCCACCTCCATTCTGGGAATTTGATTGAAAAGTTGAAGAAGTAAGGGCGCTCAAAAGTGTAGGTATGATCATCGATATACCTGAACCAACAAGAATGCCAATTATACCTCCAACAATACCTATTATTGCAGACTCTGAAAGAAAAAGAGTTAAAATGTTTCTGTCTTTGAAGCCGATAGCTTTCATAATTCCTATCTCATGTATTCGTTCATAAACTGACACGAGCATGATATTCATAATTCCTAAACCTGCAACACTTAAAGATATTGCTGCAATAGCACCTAAGAGAATACTCAGTAATCCAATTATTGATGAGACTGCTTGAGTAATCGTTGCTATAGTCAAGATCGTAACACTATTACCATATATGTTACCAAGAAGCTTTTCAACATCACTAACATGAGCTGTATCAACAACTTTAACAAGCAATAGAGTATAAGTCCTCCTGTTCAACATTTTTAATATTGAATCAATTGGGACAAATATAGAATCATCAGCAGATATAAAAGGACTTGAACCATATTTATCAAGTAAGCCAACAACTTGTAAATTTATCCTCTGATTAGTCTGACCCACCTGTTGAACCAACATTAGAGGTTGACCAACAAAAATATCTTGTGAAGAAGAAGAAAATGCTATATTATGCCCAACTACAGCAAATGGTATAACTGTGGCCTCATAGACTTTGCCATCGACAAGCTTTATATCTCCTATGAGAGACTGAAGTTCTTCACTATTGATACCTACAACTGATACAGTTTTTGTCTCCGTCGATTTAGATAAAGACATTTGTGTGCTCACCATAGGTATAACTGTCTCCACATAAGGAACAGAAAGTATCTTGGCGACATCAACTTGAGTAAGTCCTGTTCTACCACCGGTAACAAGGATTGAAGTAGGTCCTAGGCTCGAAAGTGTACTAACAATACTAACTTGTATGCCAGTAGTCTGAGAAACTAAAGCAATAATGCTTGCAACTCCTATTACTACACTCAGAATTGTTATGGCCGCTCTCGTTTTTCTTTCTCTTATTCCTTTGGACCCAAGCCAAAGAGAATCTTGTAGTCTCATTTACGGGTAACCTTCTTGCCCAACATGAATCCGATACCAAGCATTGCGATTGCAATAATAATTGGGACAATCAGGCCAAATAAATTAGACCCTCCGGGTATATTGGGTCCAGTTGTAGTTGTTGTCGTGGACTTATCACTTATATTGAATGTGAGATTCATGGTGACTGACAACGGATTCCTGAGGTTATCAAAGTAGGTTATCTTAACAGGTATATTGTACTTTCCAGGTTTTGTATTGTTATCTACTTGTAAGCTGATTGTAAAGGTTGTAGGGCTATTGGTTTGTACATCGCCTATGAAAAATGATTTAGAACCAAATATCTTGAAACCTTGAGGAACATCTGGGGTAGCAGTAACTGCTGAAGCGGTTATGGTGCCAATATTTGTCATAGTAACAATTATTGAAAATATCTGTCCTAGCCTAGGAGTTTCTGGTAGTATTGTAAAATCAACAAACTCCATGTCAATTAGACCTTGTGAAAGAAGGCCAATATTTCTAGCCTCTTGATTTAGAATATTATTTGTGTCATAATATTTTATTAAAATCTGTAATTGTGTTGATGCAGAAGCAGAGGGCGAATCATAGGCCTTTGCCAGAATCTGAACGTTTTCCCCTGGAAGAAGTTCGTCTATCTGGAAAACATCCGGTTCAAGCCATGTGATTTGGCCTCCTACAAAAGCGAATGATAGAGCAACACTTTTCAATGGAGTTGTTCCGATGTTTGTAACAGTAGTTGTTATATTGTTTAGTTTCCCTGCTATCAAAATATTCGGCTGAACTTTTATTGAAAAAGGAGACATATGCGATGCGGTGTTTAAAAGGAAGGTTAGAACTCTATTATCGCTCTTTATCATACTTGAGGGATCTGTGTATGAAAATGTAAATGTAATAGAAGCTGCAGTGACCGAAGAAGGTGAAACATATATTGAAAGTGAAAAGTCTGTAGTTTGTCCTGGATTCAAAGTACCAAGATCAAATTTACCATCGGTATCAAGTACATTTATTGGAGGTTGTGTATTCAAGTTTAGAAAAATGTCCTTCAAGGTCATAGATCCATCGTTGCGAACAGTGAACTTGACTGATTCAGTTTGACTTGGTGTTAAATTATTTGTTGAAGACATTATCTTTAGCATAGCATGGTCATAGGATCTAATAATAAACCCTAAGTTTTGATTTATTGTTCTCAAGTTAAAGTAGGAATCGCGATAAGTAGTAGTAAAAGAGAATGTTATAGGCGAGTTTCCTGCAGAAGGAGAAACATAAACAGAAAGGTTTATCATAACAGAAGATGATGCGTCTAGCTTAGAAATTGACGGAAGTTGATTTACTATACCAAGCTGTAGAGGTACAACAACAGAAGGTGAAACGTCAGTCGCATTCCCATTGCCAACATTATTCAGTTTGACTGGTATGTTATTCACTTGTCCAGGGTTAAGATATATTTGTGAAGTTTCAAAACTGAGTTTAACTTTACCTTTCAACTGAATAGAAAATGACGTGGACTCAGTAAGGTCAACAGGCATCGTTTCGTTCCACATCAGGTCAAGTGAAAAGGAATGATTACCAATAGAGACATTGTTACCTATGTTAAGATTAAAAGCCAATTGAAAGATAGAATTAGGAGTAACTGCAACCGCATAAGCAATAGCTTTTACACCACCATTGGCATCACTAAAGCCAGAGGGCAAGTTCAGTGTTCCCTGTACACTTGAAGCAGGAAGAATGCCATAGTATTGTACGAAAACAGTAAGAGGTACATTCTGATCTCCTGGCCCTGCTTCAGCTGGAATCGTTGGTGTTCCCCAAAGTGCTTTTTGAACAAAGAATGAAGATGCCCTAGCATTAACCGTACTAATTGTGATGGGGATTAAGATTAACATTAAAATGATAATGGGTAATAACTTGTTTTTCATGCTTGCATCACCTCTCTTTCAACTTTTCCATCCCTGAGGTATATAATTCTACTAGAATATTTTGTAATTTCCATGTTATGAGTTACCATCACAATCGTCACATTTCTCTCTGTACTTATAGTTTTGAGAAGAGATGCAACAACTGCAGAGGTCTTAGAATCTAGGTTACCAGTAGGTTCATCAGCTAATATTAACGAAGGATCATTCACAAGAGCTCTGGCTATAGCGACACGTTGTTGTTCACCACCACTTAGCTCACGAGGTTTTTTATTCACTTTATCTGTCATATCAAGTTGACTAAGAATAGTAACAGCCTTCTCCCTTCTTCTAGAACCTGGAACATTAAGCGCAATAAGAGGAAGCTCAACATTTTCTCGAGCGTTCAAATAGGGAATGAGATTATAAGACTGGAAGATAAAGCCTAAAGAACTATTTCTAAGAAGTGCTAACTGATTACTTTTCAAGTTCGATGTAGGAGTGCCGTTGAGAAATACTTCACCGTGTGTTGGGTTATCCAACGTGCCAATAAGATTCAGAAGAGTAGTCTTTCCACTACCGGAAGGACCAACAATTGAAACAAATTCTCCTCTATTAATGGAGATTGAAACACCACTCAAAGCCGCATATTCAACTAATCCTAGACGATAGACTTTCCAGAGATTGTTAGTCTTGACTGTTTCGTTGATTTGATTTTTATCCATAAATGCCTTCTGGTCCATAAGCCCATTCTTAAGTATCTTTTTATTATCGGGCATCCCTAACATAATTTTACTAATTAACATATCAATATCGATATCAATGTCGATAAAAAATGGGTATATAAATATTCCTAATAAAGGTTCTGTAAAGTCATCGGTTGATTAGAAACGTTTGGCCTCTCCTCCTACGGGTATGATAACCCTCAACTCCTCAATATTGCTCATATCCATATTTTATAATATAGAAAGAGTATTATAAACCCTTCTTTGCGCTCTTCAAAATCTTATAATAGTTACAATAGTAGATCATGTTAATATGTCGGCAGGTAAAGTACATTCAAGGAAATATCTACCCCTAGAAATTTCGAGTGCAGAAATGCAGGCTATCGAAGATAACGCAGAAAAAATGGGTTTAAGTCGTAGGTTAATGATGGAAAATGCAGGAGCGGGAACAGCTGACTTTATAGCATCGAAAACCAATGTCATAGGAAAAAGAATACTCGCTGTCTGTGGAACTGGTAATAATGGTGGCGATGGCTTTGTTACGGTTCGGCATTTGAGAAATCTGGGCGCAAAGATTAAGGTAGTTTTGATAGGAAACCCTTCTGAAATAAGGACTGAGGAAGCGAGAGCTAACTGGTCATTAATAGAACAAATGGAGAATATCGAGAAATTCTATATAATTGATGATTCACAAATCATACGCTTCATAAAAGAGTTGAATCAAAGTGATTTAATAATTGATGCTATACTTGGAACAGGAGTCAAGGGAAAACTGAGAGAGCCTATTTTATCAGTTGTCAATGAAATAAATAAGGCAAATAAATTAATTTTTGCTGTAGATACGCCAACAGGATTAGATCCTTCGACAGGAGAAATACATGGTTTAGCGGTAAAGGCGAAATATACAATAACGTTCCATAAGATGAAAAAGGGTTTCGGGTTTAGGAAAGAATATGTGGGAGATGTTTTCGTTAGAGAAATTGGTATACCTGTAGAAGCTGAATTCTTTATAACATTCGAATCCACAAGTGGCGCTAATAAATAGAAGGAAACCCATGAAAATATTTCTATTATGTATTTGCCAACACATTATTTGCTGCCTTTTCGCTTGCACTATTGCTAATTAAACCCATACTACTAAATGGCTCTACAACATTCTTTAATTGTGCTTCAATTAGGGGAAGGTATTCATATTTTAATACTAGATTAACAAGTGTTATAGGGGCATTGTTATTTAGAAGTTCATTCCAATCTCCACTCCAAGAAATTATTTTATTATTTTGATGACTTCTCGAAGTATTGTGTGAAGTCTGATGCTTGAAAGCTCTTGGGGGAAAGGCTTGTTACTTTTAATATGATTCTATATATATTTGTTTAGTTAATGTGTTTGTCTGTGCGTTCTGATTATCTTTAAATTTCTAATTACTTAATATTATAGGAAGTATGACAATGAAAATAGAAAACATAACAAACGTTTTTTCATCGTAATTCTCCCATTAAGTCTGATCTAAAATTATTATACAATGTTTGGAACCGACTGTTGAAAGTGTGATATATTCTATATGCTTCTCTCAATAATAATATATAATTATTTTATAAATGTCCAAACGACTTAAATAATTATATTCAATATATTGGAGAAGTAATAGACTGTGGATATTATGAGTGTAATAAAAGAGATTTGTGCAAGGGAAGTTTTCGATATGAAAAATCTTCCAGCAGTAGAAGTGGATATAGTACTAGAGGATGGTAGTATAGGCAGAGCAATTGCTCCTTCGGGGACCTCTAGAGGTAGTAACGAATCATGTGATCTCAGAGATGGTGATAAGAAATACTTTAATGGTATGGGCGTTCAGAAAGCTATCAATAATGTAAACATAATAATTGCCAAGAAACTAAAGGGTGAGGATTCGACAAACCAAGAACGAATAGATTCATTGATGATTGAACTTGATGGTACTAAGGACAAGTCCAAACTGGGTGGTAATGCGATAATTGGAACTTCAATGGCTACAACTAAGGCAGCAGCTCAATCATTGAAGATTCCTCTTTTCGAGCATCTTGGTGCTGGCAGAATATTGCCAATTGCGTGGTTCTTAGTTATGATAGGTGGTCCCATATATGCAGGCAAAGATATTAGGACTTCTGATATTCAGGAATTTGCATATTATGATCTACGTTCAAAAAACCTTAAGGAAGGATATGCAACAACATTAATGGTGTACAGAGCTTTATGTGAAATATTAGAAAAGGAGAAGGGCTATTCTTTACCAAAACTTGGTGGAGGTTGGCTTGCTCCAGCTTTCTCTTCGAATGACGAAGCCTTGTCCATTACAACTAAGGCGATCGAAAAGGCGGGTTACACACCAGGAAAAGATTTTGCTATATATCTTGATGTTGCAGCAACGCACTTATACAAAAATGGAAAATACCACCTTAAGGCAGACAATAAAATATTAACAAGTGAAGAGATGGTTGACTTCTTGGAGGATATTCGTAATAAATATCCAGTTATTAGTATAGAGGATTGTCTACATGAAGAAGACTGGGATGGTTGGAAACTTGTAACAAAAAGGTTGGGTAATAGGACGCAGCTAGTTGGCGATGACCTATTCACGACTAATCCTCAAAGGCTCAAGAAAGGTATAGAAATGGGTGTTGCAAATGCAATTATAATCAAACCCAATCAGATAGGAACAATTACCGAAACAATTCAGACTATTAAGATCGCGAAAGCAGCAGGATATGGTACAATGCCATCGGCACGCTCAGGAGAAGTTGGTGATCCTTTCCTAAGTCATCTAATTATAGGTCAGAGCTTAGGTCAAGGTAAATTAAGTTGGTTCGATGGAGATGAGCACGTAAGATTGAATGAACTATTTAGAATAGAGGAATACCTAGGGAATAAAGGAACATATATTGGTCGTAAGGTACTCCAGCGTTTTCTTTAAAGTTTAACAACTTGAAAAAGAATTAATCAGAATAGATAAACTCACTTCCTATTATTAATAATAACGTTAAGATAGAAGCCTATCGCAAAAGTTGACTGGGGAAATGATCAAGCACGAAAGAAGAAGACGTAAGAGCTACGTAGCTAAACCAAGACCAAAGTATGATAATGATAACTATAAACCGGATGAATTTCCTACTACACAATATACACAAGCAGAACAAACACTTATATCTGAACTCACAAAAAAAGGCGTAGAATACCTTACTCAAATTCCTTTCAAGAGAAAAGATGAACAGACAAGAAAAGGTGAATCAAAGCAGTATATAACTGATATTCTGATCAAAAACACAAAAATAATACTAGAAGTAGAAGGCAGTAAATCATCAAGCTCTGACAATCCAGAAAGGGATAAGTACTTCAAAGAAAAAGGATATCAGATTATTCATATTTCAAATGAATTGGCTCTAAAATATTCTTTCGTGTTGGCAGAACTAATAAAAGCCTTCGCAAATAAGTCTAGTCTTTGAACACCCTATTAATTCTATTTTGATTAGTACGCTGGTACTCCGGGAAATACTTCCCTCTTTATCTTACGAACTAGTCCAATTGGAGCATATTCTCTTTTATCAGTAACAATATCAACGATCGCAGGTTTCCCTGAATCAAAAGCACCCTTAACAGCTTCCATTATTTCACTAGGTCTTTCGACCCTTATCCCATAGCATCCAAAAGCTTCAGCGATCTTCGCATAATTGAGCTCAGTAAGGTCTGCATGATTAATCTTCAAATCTTTTCTCTTCGACCAATTCTCAAATGCAATTCTTGTCTGACCAAAGCTAGAATTGTTATTGACAAGAGCAACAAATGGAACATGCACATCATTGTACCTTCTAGCTGTCTCTAGTTCTGAGATGTTGTAAAGTATGCCTCCATCCCCTATCATATTTAGAACTCTTTGACCTCCTCTAGCCCCAAAAGAAATACCCATAGCTAATGCAAAACTTGAACCCAATGTACCACCACAAGGAACATAGGTCATACCAGCTTTCTTTATCTTCATCAACCGTGTTGTCCAACAAAGCATCTGACCAGTATCACTAACTACGATATCTTCTAATTTGAGTATCTTTGCAATCTCCTTTATCATACGTTGAGGTTTAATTGGAATATCTTCTGAATCCATCATCGGTCTAACTATATTTTCATATCTTCCAATTTCCTGGGCTATTTCCTGTAGTCTAGTCCCTTTGACAGTAGGCTTCTTGATCATGATCCTCAGAGTCTTCAAAAGATCCTGCAATACAACCTTGGCATCCCCAATTAAGGCAACATCAACTTTATACTTCCTTCCAATTACAACAGGATCTATATCCAAATGTATAATTTTAGATGATCCAGGTTCAGGTGCAGTGAATTCTTCTGTCGTATGACTATCAGGTCTTACCGAGATAAAGAAGACGAGGTCTGCTTCTCTGATGATTTGATTAGTAAGTTCTCTACCATAGACTCCCATAACTCCAATTGACAAGGGATGTTCTTCTGGGAAGCTGCCCTTTCCCTTATAGTTTGTTGCAACAGGTATTGTGAGTAATTCTGCAAGTTCTCGTACTTCATTATACGCTCCTGAAAGATGGACACCTGAACCACATATTATAACAGGCCTCTCTGCTGAACTGAGAATTTTAGCAGCATCGAGTATCTTTTCAGGTTCAGCTCTAGGTCTAAAAGGTGGGACTTTGTAGAATGTTTTATCACCGCATATTTTGGGCATTTCTGCAGTTGCGGAAGCCATGTCCAAATGCATGTTGATATGTGTTGGTCCTGGGCATCCACTAACAGCGATCTGGATAGCAGTTCGCATATATTCTCCAATTCTGCTTACATCCGTAACATCTGCATTAAATTTGCACGTTGCTTCAAAATATGGCATCTCAGGACAATCTTGATATTGCCATAAATCCTTTAGGAGTGTAGGAATTGAACCTGTAAAAGCAACTACTGGACTATGAGCATACATTGGCTCATATAGCATGGAAGCAAGGATTGCAGCAGCAGCACCATGTTGTGCATAGCAGATAGATGGTTTTTTAGTTATCCTTGAATAACCATCAGCCATATTACATGCAGCCTTCTCATTTCTACACAAAATCATTTTGATCCCCTCTTTTTCAATCGCGGGGGAAATTAACATGCCACCAGTAACATAGAAAAAGTGATCAACTCCACATTCCTTAATTGCTTTAGCAACAGCTGTTTCTCCACTTAAATTAAGTTTCTTGGTCATTTAAACCAGTATATTGTACTATACATCTTTTAGTATTAAGTTTTTATCTATATTTTCCTATTGCAGGTATTTAGCAGATGAACATCTAAGTTGTCATCTGATACAAACTCTTACTGAAAAAAGAAGTAAAGTTTATTTAATATTGTCAAGA
>Ga0315289_10008011_pt1 | contig 15317 bp, 14 predicted proteins | sample YL17G11_40_MG_FD_203452 | JGI IMG/M metagenome (GOLD analysis project Ga0315289, IMG submission 203452) | Sediment microbial communities from Yellowstone Lake, YNP, Wyoming, USA - YL17G11_40 | ecosystem: Environmental > Aquatic > Freshwater > Lake > Sediment | place: USA: Wyoming | collected... | reverse complement strand
GCGGTCGCTTTCTACAATAATCCTTTTCCACCTACTAAATCAAGGAATTCATTCATAGCATCCCTACTAAATTGGCCGTGTCTTTCCTGCATAATACACCTCCATATAACTTATATCAATATTATACCAAATATATGAATTTAATACAAGCCGTGAAATATAAGATATATTATATTTATATTCTCCGCCCGTTGATTAGTTATTGACCTCACTCCCTTAATCCCCCTCTCTTTCTCAAGGAGAGGGGGATAGGTTGCAAACAACCCCTACTCCACCCTCTTAAATTTACTGCGCGGTGCGCCACAGATGGGGCATTTCTCCGGAGCTTCCCCGGCTACAGTATTACCGCAGACCTGACAGACAAAGTATGGCTCGTCCTTCAGCCCTTTCCCCGTCTTAAGGGCTTCAAGTGCCTTTTGGTATAGATTGTAGTGGATTTTCTCTACGGCATTGGCATGGGTGAAACTAATCTCAGCCTTCTCATTCTTTTCCGTCTTAGCCTGCTCAATGAAACCGGGATACATTTCCTTGAATTCATGACCTTCGCCACCGATAGCCGCTTCCAGATTATCTTTGGTTGACTTAATTCCACCCATAACCTCAAGCTGCTTGCGGGCATGAACTGTTTCCGCCTCAGCCGTGGCACGAAATAGCCTGGCTATCTGGGGAAGACCTTCCTTTTCCGCCTTCTCAGCAAAGAATAGATACCGCCGATTAGCCTGGCTTTCTCCAGCAAAAGCCGACTGCAAATTTTCACTTGTCTTGCTCATCTGATACCTCCCTCTGTTTAATCTGTACTACCATTTTAACCCAGTAGGTTATTTATTCCAATGGCTCAACAGCCTCTAATGTCTCAGCCAGATAAGATTCCAGCCTCTGTTTTTGAAGATTATTATAAATCTTCTCAGCCTCAGTCTTATCCTTTACCAGGGTAAATAGACTCGGTCCCGAGCCCGCCAGATGAACTTCTCTGGCCCCAGCCTTCAAGAACTGCTGCCAGTATCCCTCAAGCCCGTCAAAACAGTCAAAGGCAACATCATCAAACACATTAAACTGGATGGGCGTTACCACCTTACCCCCAGTGAGCAAGCCCACAAGCCTATAGGTAATCTGCCCCCGTGCATAGTGACTGGTTTTCAGACTGGCATAAAGCCTCTCTGTCTTCCCCTTTACCCGGGGTACAGGTGGCACCATCAGGACAACCCACATATGGGGTAGTGGCGGCAGGGGGGTTATTATCTCACCCCTACCCTCCACCAGAGTCGTTCCACCATAAAGAAAGAAGGCTACATCTGAACCTAGCTGTAAAGCTAACCGAGTCAGTTTCTCCTGCGATAAACTCAATCCCCAAAGTTTATTTAGCCCCCGCAAAATAGCAGCGGCATCACTGCTGTCCCCACCCAGCCCTGACATTAACGGGATACGCTTGCTAACCTCTACTTTCACCCCCTTAGAGCAGCCGGTAATCTTCCGAAGCAACCTAACTGCTCTGGGTAGGATGCTCTCTTCTGAAACCCAATTCGGCATATCACACTTAAACTCAATACTCTGGCTCAACTGGACACAGAGGCTATCACATAGATTTATGGTCTGGATGACACTGCGAACTTCATGAAAGCCATCCGGGCGTCTGCCTAAAACCTCAAGGGTCAGATTTATTTTAGCTGGTGCCTGAACCATCAGCATGCTACTTCCTCAATACCTGCCACAGTCTTGCCCACTCCGCAAGGGTCAAGGTCTCAGCCCGTCGCTGTGACACTATATCTGCCTTAACTAATAAAGACAAGACCTCAGCCTTGGGTAATCCCAGACCTTGAGCCAGGGAATTGCATATCTGTTTACGGGGGACATTGAAGCCCGCCCGTACCAGCTCAAAGAAGCTCTCTACATCTACCGCTAATGCCGGCTGAGGGTATACATCAACCCGCAGTATTGCCGAGTCAACCTCTGGTGCTGGATAAAAGCTCTGGGCGGGCACATAACTTACTATTCTTGGTTCCCCGTAAAACTGCACACTAATACTCAGCAGGCTCATCTCACCAGGCTTAGCCACGATAGCCTCAGCCACCTCCTTTTGCACCATTACTACCATAATTTTAGGTTTAGCCGAAGCCTCAAGAAAATGGCGTAGTACCGGAGAGGTAATATAATAAGGGAGGTTAGCTACCACCTTATAGCTAAAAGGTCTATCTACTACCTTCTGCAATAAAGCTGCTGGTTCAGCCCGAAGAATATCTTCATTGATAATAGTAACATTGTTAAAAGAAGCTAATGCCTGTTTCAAAATGTCAGATAGTTTGCTATCCAGCTCAATGGCAATAACCCGACCTGCTCGCTTGGCTAGCTCCCTGGTCAATATACCTAAACCCGGTCCTATTTCCATAATAATATCGTTAGGGTTAAGCTCCGCCGCCTGAGTAATAAGCTCAAGCACTTCCCCATCAATAAGAAAGTGCTGCCCCAGCCCTTTTCTCGGCCGAAGTCCAAACCGGCGCAGCAACTTTCTGGTTTGAGCCAGAAGCGAATCTTCCACTTTATGACTTCTCATAAAAACTTATGAGGTCGTGCACCTACCCTCGACCTTGCCTAATAGCTTACTTAAGCCAGCCAGCTCCAACCAGGTAACCCTACGGCACCCAGAAGCTGCTATTTACCGTTGCTTCCTCTCGGACCTGACGGGGTTCATAGTGCCCTGTTGCGCAGGACCTAGTTTTCAACACCACTTAGCCCAAGCAGTCCTACCAGACAAAGACCTCAAGCAGGAATTCGACCCTGCTATAGCGGATTGCAGGTTCAGGGCACCGCTAGCTCCCCATCTAGCACGACCTCAAAGAAATCGTAAATCTATCATGTCCCGTTGTCAAGCCAAATAAAAAGTGGCAGCCTGAATAGCGCTGCCACTTTGTGAATCATTGTTATATATGCATCATGGCTGCTTAGTAAGCCATGCCATGCTAGGCCATTTAAAGTGTGGCACCCGGGCTATAGCATAGTTAGATGGAAGCACGCCAGTAGGACAGATGGAGAAGCACTCCCCACATTTGGGGCATTCCTCATTAGCTATATCAGGGAAGAACATTACCTGTCGCTCTGTCCCTTTACTAATGAACCCAATAGCATTCGCCTTTTTGACCTCGGCGCAATAACGCACACACAGCCCACAAAGGATGCAAAAACTTGGCTCTACTTCAAACCTCGTTCTCGTTACCCCGTATCTTCTTGCGTAGTCCTGCAGGGTCTTGACCCCAGGGGCACGGGCAAGCATAAACTCCAATAGCATCTTACGGATTTTGATGACCTTTTCGGACTCCGTCTGCACCGTGAGTCCATCTTCAACAAGATAAACACATGAAGTTACCAGGCGAGTCCGTTTTCCCCTAGCTATCTCCACCATGCAGAGCCGACAGGCACCATAAGGAGCCAGTTTCTCATGATAGCAAAGGGTAGGGATATCAATCCCCACGCTCCGTGCCGCCTGGAGGAGGGTCGTCCCTTCCTTGGCTTTTACTTCTTTATCATTTATTTTTAAGGTAACTTCGCTCATTTTTCTTCACCTCGCTTGCGTTTTACTTCCGTTCCCGGCGCAACAGGTTCGGGTACTGGCACACCGGAGAGCCTAACGAAGCATTAAAAACAGACGCCAGCGGGGCAACGCTTCTCCTCGATATGAGCTTTATACTCATCCCGGAAGTATTTGATAGTGCAAAGCACCGGGTTAACCACCGTTTGCCCAAGGGCGCAAAGTGAAGCATCCTGAAGTACTCCTCCGATTTCCTCCAGTAACTCAATATCTCCGGTCGTCCCCTTCCCCTCACAAATTCGGTTAAGTATCTTGAGCATCTGGTATATCCCTTCACGACAGGGGACACACTTGCCGCAAGATTCCTCAGTCGAAAAGTTGAGGAAATATCTAGCGGCATCAACCATGCAGTTATCTTCGTCCATCACAATCATGCTGCCGGCGCCTATGGGAGTACCTGCTTTGGCAAGCTCGTCAAAATCTAATCGGAGGTCAAGAAGGCCCTCGGGGACACATCCACCTAAAGGCCCACCAACGTGAACTCCTTTAAGTTTTTTCCCATCTCGAACTCCGCCACCAATATCATAGATAAGCTTCTTAAGAGTAGTCCCCATGGGAACTTCCACAATCCCTGTATTTCTAACGTTGCCGGCCAAAGATACAAGCTTTGTCCCCTTGCTTTCTTCTGTTCCGATACCAGTAAACCACTTGGCGCCTCTATTGATTATCAAAGGCACATTGGCCCAGGTTTCCACATTATTCAGGTTACTCGGGCTTTCCCGAATACCACTTACCGAAGTGTGGATATATTTTGGTCTTGGCTCTGGTACGGCACCTTCTATTGCTGCCATCAGTGCACTAGATTCACCAGAAACGAATATCCCTATATCCCGGTGCACCTCGACATTGAAATTGAAGCCAGAACCGAGGATATTTTCACCCAAAAGCCCATATTCTTTCGCCTGAGTCAGAGCAGTGGTGATATTATCTATGAGTACAGGAGCATCGTGGCGGACGTAGATATAGCCTTGATGTGCACCAATAGTATAGGCTCCAATTATCAGGCCTTCCAATACCAGGTGAGGGTTACCCTCAAACAAAGTCCTGTCCTTGAACGCACCAGGCTCCCCCTCATGAGCATTAACAATGATATATTTAGTATTTCCAGGAGCATTGCGGGTAGTCTCCCACTTTCTGCCAACAGGGAAACCTCCACCTGCTCTACCTCTCAGATTAGCTTTTTTAATCTCTTCGAGAACTTCCTCCGGTGTCAACTTGAAAAGCGCCTTGGCTAAAGCGTCGTAACCGCCAAGAGCAATGTAATCCTCAATGCTTCTGGGATCTATGAACCTGTTGTTTCCTAAGAGAGCTTGGGACTGATATTTGTAGAAGGGTATTTCCGACTCCTTCGCAATCTTCTGCTTGGTAGTCGGGTCTTCATATAGAAGACGCTCAACAATTCTTCCTCCCACTAGGGTTTCGGAAACTATTTCCGGCACATCCTCAGGCTTTAAGCTCACGTAGCAAATTCCCTCTGGGAGGATAAGAGCCGTAGGCTCTTTCTCACAGAAGCCGTGACATCCGGTGCTCTTGACTATTACTTTTCCAGTCAAGCCTTGCTTTTTTATTTCATCAATGAAGTTTTTAACAATATCCTGACTATGGCGTGTCCTGCCATCTGTCCCGTTAGTTACAGAAACAACCCTCTTTTTACCATCTGACTTGGCTAATATCTTTTGCCTAAGCTTTTCCAAGTCAGCGGCTGAGTTCAATCTAGGCATAACTCTATTCCTCCTTGTATCTTACTCAACAGTAGCAAATATTTCCTCAATGTCTTTTGCCGACGGTTGACTATGATATTCCTCGTCAACCACCATAACTGGACCCAGGGCACAACAACCAAGGCAGTTTACCGTTTTCAGGGTAAATCGCATATCTTTAGTAGTGCCACCCGGTTTAACTTTCAGGGCATCTTCGACTTTATCCAGAAGACGAGGCTCGCCACGCACATGGCAAGCCGTGCCCGAACAGACCTGTACTAGGTGTCGTCCTTGGGGTATCAGGCTAAAAGCATTGTAAAAAGTGGCTATATGGTAGAGCTGAGTCAGGGGAATCCCCAGCTTCTGGCTAACCCACATTAAAGTATCTTTGGGAAGCCAATTGTTTTCACGCTGGATTTCAAGAAGTATCTGAATCAGGGCGCTTTTATCACTCCCATACTTATCAACAATTTTATCTGTTTTAGCAAGTTCTTGTACCATTTGCTTCATAACCTCCTCAGTTCTATTTTTGGTTTGTTGCAGAGCGTTGGTATATCGTAATACATCAGCCTCAAACTTAGCTAATTCCAGGCTTGTTGCAATCTCAGGGACTACTTTAGGTCGCTCAACCTCTGGCACGCTTAAGGAATGCGACTTGGCGAGGAGATCTAGCCCCCTTAAGAGAACCTCTGTTTTAGTTGTAACGTTAAGAGCCTGCTGTAATCTGGCTAAAAGTGCTGCCTGCTCCGCTGTTACCTTTATGCCAACAAAGCTAGATTTAGTTTTTCTCTTGGGCACGTTTCGTTTTACCGTTTAACGATTACATTATAATACCCTATTAACACCCTGTCAAATAATTGCTCTAAATTAAGGAATTGTTTTGAAACCTATCCCTTGACCCCTTCCCTTAAATAAATAATAAGGGAAGGGGAGTGTAAGTAAGAGAGGGGCTCAGCCCCCTCTCTTAGGTCTTTTCCCCTCTCCTTGAGAAGGAGAGGGGAATTAAAGGGGTGAGGTTAGTAAAAACTTCCCAAAAGTCTCTTTTACAGCCATCCCAACTTATGCTATAATTCCTTGACTTATACAGATACTTGACAAAAATAACTAAAAGGTATATCAACCTTTTATATAAGGAGAGTTATAATTTGGATAAAGAAAAGAAGAAAGAGATTATAGATAAGTTTGAGCTCCATAAAGGAGACACAGGCTCAACTGAGGTGCAGGTAGCCGTGCTAACGGAAAGGATAAACCAATTAACCAAACATATGGAAGCGAATAAGCATGATTACCACACACAACGGGGCTTACTTAAGCTTGTAGGGCAGAGAAAAAGGCTACTAGCTTACTTGAGCAAAGAGGATACAGACCGCTATAATAGCCTTATTAATAAGCTTGGTCTACGCAAGTAGGAATAGAGGAGGGGGGATTGATAAAATCTCAGTTTTTCCAGTGTGAAGTCGGGGGTAGAACCTTAACTATAGACACAGGAAAGTTTGCCGGGCAGGCAAGTGGCGCGGTAACTGTCCGCTATGGAGATACTCTGGCTCTGGTCACCGCTTGCTTCAGCAACGAACCACGAGAAGAGGGGGATTTTTTGCCGCTAACCATTGACTATGAAGAAAGACTATATGCTGCCGGTAAGATTCCCGGTGGTTTCATAAGAAGGGAAGGACGCCCCAGTCAGGAGGCAACCTTAGCCAGCCGACTTACTGACCGACCGCTGCGTCCACTTTTGCCTAAAGGATGGCGCAATGACATTCAGGTGGTGATTACTGTCCTTTCTGCTGACCAAGAAAATGACCCTGACACCCTGGCTGTTATCGGCGGCTCGGCTGCTCTATCAATATCTGAAATACCATTTGACGGTCCGGTGAGTGCAGTGCATGTTGGCTATATTAATGGTGAGCTAATATTGAATCCAACATTACCTCAGCTTGAAAGCAGTCAACTCGACCTGATTGTAGCCAGCACCAAGAAAGCGATAATAATGCTAGAGGCAGGATGCCGGGAAGTTTCAGAAAATGTTATTATGCAGGCGATTGACTTTGGGCATCGGGCAAATCAGGACATAATTAGGCTCCAAGAGCAACTCAAGCAGGCTTGTGGCAAACCCAAGATGGACTCCCCCGCTATTGAGGTTAATTCCGAGGTAATATCAGCAGTTGCATCAATTGTTAGTGATAGGCTTGCCCAAGCCCTAAACCAACCTGATAAGTCAGAGCGTGAACAATACCTGAGCAATCTGCGAAAAGAGCTTGTGGAGAAGCTAGGAGAGCAATTCACTGAACAGGATATAACTTCTGCTTTTGAGACAAAGCTCAAAACTGAAATAAGGAGTAACATCCTTGACAAGGCACAGCGTATCGGTGGTCGCAACTTAACAGATATCCGACCCATTAGCTGCGAGTTAGGGCTTCTGCCCCGAACTCATGGCTCAGCTCTATTCACCCGGGGTCAAACGCAGGTATTAACAATTACTACCCTGGGTTCTATCAGGCAGGAGCAACAGCTTGATGGATTAGGTCCTGAGGAGACTAAGCGCTTCATACACCACTACAATTTCCCTCCCTTTTCCACCAGTGAGGTGAAACGCATAGGCACACCCGGTCGCCGTGAAATCGGGCATGGCGCTCTGGTGGAGCGAGCTATCCTGCCGGTGCTGCCCAAGGATGAAGATTTCCCTTACACCATTCGACTCGTCTCGGAAGTTCTAAGCTCCAGCGGCAGCACATCTATGGCCAGTACCTGTGCCAGCAGCCTATCCCTAATGGATGCCGGGGTACCTGTTAAGAAAGCAGTAGCCGGGATAGCCATGGGGCTAGTCACTGATGACAAAGGTAATTATGCTATTTTAACTGATATTGAGGGATTAGAGGACGCCTACGGTGATATGGACTTTAAGGTAGCGGGGACGGTTGATGGCATTACCGCCCTGCAGCTAGATACTAAGCTCAAGGGCATAAGTACAGAAATTATAGAGAAGACACTAAACCAGGCCCATGACGCCCGTCTTTCTATTCTGGAAATAATGAACCAGACTATCAGCTCCAGCCGACCTGAACTCAGCCGCTATGCACCACGAATGTATAAAATAACGATTGACCCGGATAAGATTGGTAGTGTCATCGGCACTGGCGGCAAAACAATCAGGTCAATTATCGATGAAACTAAAGCCTCCATTGATATTGAGAATGACGGTACTGTGATTATCGGCTCACCTAATGAGGAAGCAGCCCGTAAAGCTATTGGGATTATCGAAAGTCTAACCAAGGAGGTAGAGGTTGGCACTATCTATACCGGGAAGGTAACCCGCGTGACAGACTTTGGTGCCTTCGTGGGAATCCTTCCCGGCAAAGAAGGACTGGTTCATATTAGCGAACTGGCTGACTACCGGGTAGCTAAGGTCGAAGACATAGCCAAGGTCGGCGACGAGATTACGGTTAAAGTAACGGAGATTGACCATCTGGGCAGGATAAACTTGTCGCGACGGGCTATATTTGATAAGCTATCTCAAGCGCCGGGGGCTAAAGTAAGAGATACAGACTACCCATTTCGAAGGCAAGGTGAGGCTCACCCACCCCAGCGCCCTCACCGGAGTAAGGAACGTTAGGAATTAAGCCATGAAGCCAATAAGAGTAGTAGTTCGGGGAGCATTAGGCAGGATGGGGCGAGAGGTGATTAACGCCCTATGCCATGATCCGGAAATGCAGGTGGTAGGCGCTGTGGAACTTCAAGTTTCTGAGGAACGCCTACCCTTACCTGATAGCTCAGGTACGGTACCACTTTCTTCTGATTTAGCCCATATTCTCACCACCTGCCAGCCTGATGTGCTGGTAGATTTCACCATTGCTAAAGCAGTTCTGCCAGCAGTGCGCATAGTCACCGAACAGGGGGTTAACCTTGTAATAGGAACCACCGGATTAACCAGTGACGAACTCAGTGAAATTGACAAGCTAGCAAAAGCTCACAAGGTTGGAGCAGTAGTAGCACCAAACTTTGCTCTGGGAGCAGTCTTAATGATACATTTAGCCAAGGTAGCGGCCAAATACCTTGACTACGCCGAAATCATAGAATTACACCACCACCAGAAAGCTGATGCTCCTTCAGGAACTGCCTTAGCCACAGCTAGAGCAATGGCTCAAGCTAGAGGTAAGCCATTCTGCCACCCCCAAGAGCAAAAGAAGACATCAGCTAGCCGGGGAGAACAAGTTGAAGGGATTACTATCCACAGCGTACGCTTGCCTGGTCTCATGGCACACCAGGAGGTAATCTTGGGTGGACCAGGGCAGACGCTAAGCATACGACATGATACTATAAATCGGGAATGCTACATGCCTGGCGTTATATTAGCCATTAAGGAGGTAATTAAACGCAAAGGGCTAATCTATGGTTTAGACACCGTGCTTGGCTTATAGGAGGAAGCAATGAAGGGGTACAATGTTGCCATTGTTGGTGCCACCGGGCTTGTAGGACAGGAGTTCATCAAGGTACTGGAGCAACGTAATTTTCCCATGACTTCTATCCAGCTCTTCGCCTCAGACCGTTCGGCAGGCAGGAAGTTGTTTGTCACCCATCAAGAGATTGAAGTCAGAGAGACTACTCCGGAGTCCTTCAAGGGAATAGATATTGCCCTCTTCTCTGCTGGTGCTGAGACCAGTCGTTATTTCTCACCTATAGCCGCCCAATCAGGAGCTGTGGTTATCGATAATAGCGCTGCTTTTAGGATAGACCCCGGTATCCCCTTAGTAGTGCCTGAGATTAATGTTGAAGACATAAGGTGGCATAAGGGGATTATCGCTAACCCAAATTGTTCCACCATTCAAATGGTGGTAGCTCTGTATCCATTACACAAGGTTAATCCCATCAAGCGCATTACTGTTGCTACCTATCAGTCGGTGTCAGGCACCGGTTCAGCAGCAATTGATGAACTAACTTTACAAGCCAGGCAAGTTCTAAATGGGCAGACCACTATCCCTCATGTCTATCCGCACCAAATAGCCTTCAATTTACTGCCAGAGATAGACGTTTTTCTGGACAATGGCTACACTAAAGAAGAGTGGAAGATGGTCGAAGAAACACGGAAAATAATGCATGCTTATGATATAGCCGTCTCGGCTACCTGTGTTCGGGTTCCAGTATTTATTGGGCATAGCGAGGCAGTCCATGCGGAGTTCTCCCAGCCCATGTTTCCTGAGGAAGCACGGCGCATCCTTGCTCAAGCGCCCGGGGTCAAGGTACTAGATGACCCCACTATTAGTCTTTATCCCCAGCCCTGGTCAGCAGCCGGCACCGATGAGGTTTTTGTCGGACGTATTCGAAAAGATGCGGCTCATCCCAATGGCTTGGTTATGTGGGTCGTGGCTGACAATATACGCAAGGGAGCCGCTCTAAATGCGGTACAGATTGCTGAAGAGATGATTAAAAGAGACTGGATACATCCACAGAGGTTAGAAAGTGAAAAAGCTAGGACGATTGCTGACAGCCATGGTAACCCCCTTCAATGAAGAAGGGGCAGTTGATTATGAGCAGGCAAAGAGGCTAGCTTCAGCCTTGCTCAACTCAGGTAGTGATGGGGTGGTGGTTGTAGGCACAACTGGAGAGTCTCCCACCCTTGTCCGAGAGGAGGAGTTGCGCCTGTTCGCCGAGGTGAAATCAGCCGTAGGCAAACGGGGGACAGTCATAGCCGGCACCGGTAGCAATAGCACAGCGGAAGCCCTGGAAGCAACCAAGGTGGCAGAGAAAATTGGGGTTGATGCCTGTCTACTTGTCGTCCCTTACTATAATAAACCTACGCAGGAAGGCTTGTATCAACACTTCAAGATTATTGCCGAGAGCACCAGCTTACCCTGTATTCTTTATAATGTGCCTTCACGCACCGTTACCAGCCTGTCAGCCGACACAGTCATTAAGCTGAGCCACATTGATAACATTATCGGCATTAAAGAAGCCAGTGGGAATCTAGGTGAAATTTCTAAGATTATCAGTAACACAAGAAAGGATTTTCTGGTCTGGAGTGGAAATGATAGCGATACCCTACCTATACTGACTTTGGGCGGCTATGGCGTTATCAGTGTTGCTTCCCACCTTGTTGGTAACCAAATTAAGGAAATGATTGATGATTTTATTGGTGGTAAAATAGACAAAGCTGCGAAAATACACAATCACCTTATGCCCTTAGTTAATGCCCTGTTTGTTGTCTCCAACCCCATCCCAGTTAAATATGCGCTGAACCACATTGGCTTCCATGTGGGTAAGCCACGCCTACCTCTTACTGAGCCTGATGAAAAATCCGCTACCCTTATCAAAGAGACACTGAAAAAATATAAGATTGACCTGCCAGTGTAAGGCTACAATATAGGACTCTTAAAGATAGTCTGGTCTCGTTTTTCCCCCACTGAGATGATGTTAACCGGGCAAGCAATAAGCTCTTCCAGTCTAGCTATATACTTGCGAGCCTGAGTAGGCAACTTGTCATGTTGCCGAATGTCCTTGGTGGGAGCTTGCCACCCCGTCAGCTCCTCATAGACAGGTTCACATCTACTCAGGTCGGCAAAGTTAGCCGGGAAATAATCAATTTTACGCCCACCTAGCTTATAGCTAACACATATCTTTAAGCGAGGCAAGATATCAAGAACGTCAAGGCGGGTAATTGCCACCCCGGTAAAGCCATTAATTCGGTTGCTATAGCGAGCAGCAACCGCATCAAACCAGCCGCAGCGACGCGGTCTACCAGTAGTAGTGCCATACTCATGAGCCACCTGCCGAATTAGCTCACCGGTTTCATCTTTTAGTTCAGTCGGCATCGGACCACTACCAACCCTGGTGCAGTAAGCCTTAAACACACCCAGAATGTGATTAATCCTGGTAGGGCTAAGACCGGTGCCCAAGCAGCCTCCCCCCGCCAGCGGCGATGAGGAGGTGGTATAAGGATAAGTGCCGAAATCGGGGTCAAGCAAAGCCCCCTGGGCTCCCTCTAAAAGAACCAGCTCTTCTCTAATCAATGCCTCCTCGAGCATTATAACTGTGTCTCGAATATAGGGAGCCAAATGCTCTCCATACTGACAATACTGACTATATACCTCGTCCAATGATAAGGGGCTAATCCCATAAATCTTGGTCAAAATGGCGTTCTTGTAGTCAAGTATTGAACGAAGGCGCTCTAAGAATGCTTCCTTATTCAAGAGCTCACCAGTTCTAATGCCTAACCTGGCTACCTTATCGGCAAAAGCTGGACCTATACCTTTGCCAGTTGTGCCTATTGCCTTACCCCCTCGTGATTTCTCCTCCAAACCATCAAGAAGAACATGATAGGGCATAATCAGGTGAGCCCGGTCACTAATAAATAGCCTGCTGGTATCAACGCCACGCTTATTTAACTGGTCTATCTCCTCAATTAGCACGGCGGGATTAATCACCACGCCATTACCAATAATACAAGTAGCACGTGGAGAGAAAATACCAGAAGGGACAAGGTGTAGTTTAAACTCACCATGGGGATTAACTACAGTATGCCCAGCATTATCACCTCCTGAAAAACGGACTACTACCCCTGCTTCCTGCGCAAGCAGGTCAATTACCTTGCCTTTCCCCTCATCCCCCCACTGAGCTCCAATTACTGCGATAACTGGCACTATTTCCTCCTAAGCTATTTAATTTTTGTCTGCTGCCACACATAAATCAGTCTCTGTCCAAATGTGAAAAGGCTTAAAACCACGATAATAGCCAGAGCAATTATTAAGGCATTAAAAATGTGGTTTAGCAAAAGACCCAATGCCAGTAAAACTACCCTCTCCGGTCGCGTCAATAATCCCCCCTGGCACTCCAAGCCTAATCCCTCTGCCCTAGCCCTGATATAGCTCACTAAAAATGAGCTAACTAGAGCAACACCAACCAGTAAAATCGGGACAAATGCTTGCTCTCTAGCATATAAAACCAAGACACCAAATAGCAGTACTGCCTCAGATAAACGGTCAAGTGTAGAATCAAGGAAGGCACCAAAGCGGGTAACACGATCGGTATGCCGAGCCAATGCTCCGTCTAATATATCAAAAAAACCGGCAACAAGCACCACAAAGCCAGCAGCAAATAAATGCCCAGTAATAATAAGTGCCGCAGCGCCAACAGTTACCAGAAAACCAAACCAGGTTATAACACTAGGTGTTATTGATGTCCTAGCTAAAAGCCCCAGCGCTGGCTGGGTAAGGTATGAGGCTAGGGTTCTACGAAATCCAGACGACTTTGCCATTGACTGCTGCTTTTCTCAAATAACCTATCTAAGCTACCCCTTTTTACTTAAACCGAACTTGACATAACTTCAAGTTCTGAAAAGCGTTTTTCCCACGGAGGTTCGCTAAGCACTCTAATATAATAATTCATTACTCTTTTGGCAATGAGCTCCCACCCATACTCCTGCGCTTTAAATTTCCCCCTGGCTCCTATCTGCTGACGGAGTGTCTGGTCGGTCATAAGGGAGGTTAGAGCCTGAGCCAGTTTTTCTTCGTCTTTGGGTGGCACCAATAACCCCTCAACGCCATGGGTTACCACATTGGCATAGCCTTGTATATTGGACGCAACAACCGGTTTACCCATTGCCATAGCCTCAAGCAAGACCATACCAAAGCTTTCCCAACCAGTGGCTGGAGCACAAAAAACATCCGCAGTCTTATAATATCTAGGCAAATCATTGCGAGATACGTAGCCGACAAAAACAACGTCCTTTAGCTTGCTTTCCATAACTTCCGTCTCATATTTACGGCGTAGCCTAGTACCTGGACCCACTACAATAAGTCGGGATTCTGGAATATCCCGTTTAACCTGCTTATAAGCCTTGAGCAGATAATTCAGACCCTTCCGCTTTTCCAGGCGACCAACAAACAGGATATTCATTTTGCCATCACAGAACTCATCAATCGGAGGTACATCGGGTGAGAAACGCTCTAAATCTATTCCATTAGGGATAATATTGTAGTAGCCCCGGAAATACTTACAGACATACTCCATGGCTGGTTTAGATACGGCAATCTTGCCATGAAGCTTGCGAAACCACCTTCTTAATAGTATAGTGCTAAGCGGCTTGCCAAAGTTATACCCCATAAATTCATGCCTAGATGGGGCACAAAAGGCATGAAAGGTTCCTATATTCGCTGTTTTAGACAAGCGAAGCACAGTAGTGCATAACATTGGCATTAAGGGTTCATGAAGATGGACGATGTCAAACTTCTCTTCCTCAAGCACAGCCTTTATTCTTGAGGACAACCAGGGGGAAATAGTAACCCTAGCAATGGAACCGCTGATAGGAATAGGCCTGGGTTTACCTATAGGTATAAGCCTGTCATCAAGACTAGGAATGATTTTAGAAGCAGGAGCAATCACCTTAACCTGGTGTCCCATCTTGGTAAAGTGATGTTCCAGTGCTGAGATATGATTGATAACACCACCCGGGAAGTTAAAATCATAGGGGGAGACCAATGCTATCTTCATTAGTAGCGCCTAAAACCTCCCCACAGATTTACTCAAGCCTTCTCTGGAATACTCTGCCCTGCAACTTCTCCAGTACTGGTAATGAACTCTTCCACCATCTGGCGACTTTCATCATCTGTATATTGAATAGGAGGAGACTTCATAAAATAGGCGGATGGGGCTATCAATGCTCCTTTTAATCCTCGGTCTAAGGCAAGCTTACAGCACCTTATAGCATCAATAACCACTCCTGCTGAGTTAGGACTATCCCACACCTCAAGCTTTAACTCTAGGTTCAGAGGAACATCACCAAAGGTTCGCCCCTCCATCCTGATATGGCAAAACTTACGGTCAAGTAACCAGGGAACATAGTCGCTGGGACCCACATGAATATCATCAGGGTTAAGTTCATAGTCAAGCTGAGAGGTAACCGCATTGGTTTTGGATATTTTCTTTGACTCAAGACGCTCGCGCTCCAACATATTGAGGAAATCAGTATTGCCACCAAAGTTCAATTGATAGGTTCGCTCCAGCTTAACCCCACGGTCTCTAAATAATCTGGTAAGCACCCGATGGAC
>Ga0315289_10008010_pt1 | contig 15317 bp, 10 predicted proteins | sample YL17G11_40_MG_FD_203452 | JGI IMG/M metagenome (GOLD analysis project Ga0315289, IMG submission 203452) | Sediment microbial communities from Yellowstone Lake, YNP, Wyoming, USA - YL17G11_40 | ecosystem: Environmental > Aquatic > Freshwater > Lake > Sediment | place: USA: Wyoming | collected... | reverse complement strand
TGCAGAAGCTGAACGGCTTCGTTTCGGTTTCCGGCGAGCCGGGCGTGGCCGTCAAGACCGTTGCTTTTGATGGGCTGACGGAAATCCCGGCGGCGCAACTGACGGAGAGCAAGGCAGGCGGGACGCCCGCCCCACTTTCGAGTGGCGCGCTGGCGTTCAAGTTCGTCGCCACCGAACCGCAGCCCGCCGCCGTTTGGAAACTGGAGGTCGCGACCGAAACACTCGCCCCGTGGCTGCGCGCTGAAATTGCAAACACCTTCACGGTCACGGAAACTCTGGTGAGCGGACGCGCGCTGGTGCGTTACGACATCCAAAACGCGCCGACGAAAGAATTGCGGCTGAGAATCCCCGCCGCGTTCAAGAACGTGGAAATCTCGGGCGCGAACATCCGCCGCAAAGAAATAATCGTCGGAGGGCGAAGCTCCGCGACGCCCGCGAATGAGAACGAGTCAGGGTCTCCTGGAACTCGCCCCTCCGGAGCGGGCGCGAATGACGTCGTCTGGGCCGTCGAGTTGCAAAGCAAGGTCCGCGGGTTTTACACGCTGACGGTGACGTGGGAGCAACCGCGCGCCGCGAAGTCGGGTCCGCTCGAGCTGGCGGGCGTGAACGCGGAAAACGTGGAGCGGGAAACGGGTTTGCTGGCCATCGTGGCGCGACCGCCGTTGCAGGTGACGGAAGCCGCCGTCACCAACCTGCTCCAGGTGGACACGCGGGATTGGCCGGAGTGGGCCGGGCGCGCCGACGAGGCGACGGTGCTGGCCTACCGCTACCTGCGGCCTGGCTACAGGCTGGCGCTCGACGCGAAGCGTTTCGAGGAGGCCGGGGTGTTGCAGGCGTTGGTGGAAAATTTGCAGATGTCCACAGTCGTCGCCGACGACGGCCAGATGATGACGGTGATGACGCTGGCGGTGCGCAACAACGGGCGGCAATACCTCGAAGTCGGCCTGCCGCCGGGCACAACAAATGTTTGGTCGGCGTTCGTGGCGGGCCAAGCCGTGCGACCCAGCGTGCAAGGGGGCAAGTTGATGTTGCCGCTGGAACGTTCCGGCGCCGAGGGCGCGCCGGTGTCGGTTGAATTGACTTACGTGGGGACGAATCCGTTCCCGCAAAGGCGCGGCGCGGTGGCGTTCGTGTCGCCGCAACTGGATTTGCCGCTCAAGAACGCGCGGTGGGAACTGTATCTGCCGCCCGACTACGACTACACCGATTTCGGAGGCACGATGAAACCCGAGCGCGTCGGCGTGCCGGAGCGCGTGAGCTTTTCCTTCGGCGAGTACTCGCAATTGGAATCGCGGAACAAGGCGCTGTTGGAAACGGGATTGAGGTCCGAGGTCAGCCGCGCGAAAGGCAAGCTGGCCAGGGGCGAGGTCAAGGCAGCGTATGAAGATTACAACCGGGCACGGAACGTGTATTACGGCGACAAGGAGGGAAAGGACTTGAAGGAACTGGGCGGCGAATTGCGGCGCATCCAGGCCAGCAATCTGGTGCAGGCGCAAAGTGATTTCAGCACCGCCAACGCGCCGCAAATGCCGGCACAGGCCGCCGGCCCGCAGCAGCGTGTCACGCTTTACGACAGCGAGGCCGCCGAGGCGCAGTGGACGAAATTGCAGCAGGCGCAGGAAGCGGCGGCGGCCCGGGTGATGCCGTTGCGCGTGAATCTGCCCACGCGCGGTTTACGCCACGCCTTCACGCAGGTGCTGCAAACCGAGATCGGCAAGCCCATGACGATCCAGATGACGGCGGTGAACACCAAGTCGGCCAACTGGCTCAGCCGGGTGGCGCTGGCCGTGGGCGGGTTCCTGGTCTTGTGGATTATCGTTGCCGCGATGGCGAAGCGCGGCGGGGTTAGAAGCCAAGCGGCCTGAGCCAGACGGTCACAGGATCCCAAACAACTTTGCCGGCGGACCCCCGTAGGCAGCGGCGCGCCGCCTAAGCAGACTGCGGCGTTCGGCTTGCACTTCGCCCCTGCCATCGTCACTGCCCTGCCGCCCGACATGCCAGCCGAAGGGCCTCCACAAAAAGCTTTACAACCGGGCCCTTCTTTGCTACACAAGTATCGTTCCGAAAGAAAAGTTGTGTGAACCAAAAACAACAAATCCATTCTGCGCAAGCACCGCTTGCGCGAAGAATCTGAACTCGCAGGAGGGAATCATGAAACTGAGCCATATTCTAAGAAATCGCGGTGTTCAACCCCGCCTTCGTCTGGCGCGTAGCTGGCTAGGCGCGATGGTCGTTCTGGCCAGCTTGGCGGCAACGTTCCCGGCTATGTCAACCGATTGCATCCCGGCTCCAGCCGGCCTGATCGCCTGGTGGCCCGGCGATGGGCATGCAGAGGACCTTGTGGGCACCAATCACGGAATCCTGATGAACGGTGCGACCTTTGAGACGGGCAAAGTCAACCAGGCGTTCAGCTTGGACGGTGCTGATGACTATGTGCGAATACCAAATGCGCCGGAATTGAACCTCGGAACTCAATTCACAATTGATCTGTGGTTCTTCCAAAGAACTTCCTCTAGCGGTGAGTTGGTGGACAAAACGTACGGTTTTGAAGACGGTTTTGCGATGTTCGGTGGCGAAACGTTAGCGTTTGTGAGGGGACAGATACCCCCTTGGCCGTGCAGCGGAATCACGAACATCAGCCTGAATATCTGGCATCATGCGGCGGTCACTTACGCCAATGACACGTTGACCTTCTACCTGGATGGTCAGCTAGATAGTATTTGCACGCCATTTCCACCACCAACTGCAAACAACTTAGACTTGTTCCTTGGGGGTGGCCACGGCTGCTGCTACTTCGATGGACTCATCGACGAGGTGTCCCTCTATAGCCGCGCCCTTTCCTCCAACGAAGTTGCGGCGATTTACGCGGCGGGCAGCGCGGGCAAGTGCAAAGGCACGCCGATCATAACCACGGCCTCAGAACTTCCAGAGGCCGCTCTAGGCCAAGCCTACTCGCAGCAACTGAGTGCGGTGGGCGGTACACCGCCTTATAGCTACTCTCTGGCTTTGGGCACGGTGCCGCCCGGATTGAGCCTTTCGACGAACGGGTTGGTAAGTGGCACGCCAACTTCAGGCGGCATATTCACGTTCACCGTGCAAGTGACCGATGCTGCAACCAACAGTTCCCAGAAGGAATTTTTGCTGCGCAGCTTTGCGGTGGGCACGGGCAACGGATTGTGGGGACAATACTACAACAACTCTGACTTCACAGCGTTGGGATTGGAGCGGATTGATGCCACTGTTGATGTTTACTGGGGCTTGGGTTCGCCCGATCCGGCGATTGACGGGGACACTTTTTCCGTGCGCTGGACGGGCAAAGTCGAGCCGCGTTATTCGGAGACTTACACGTTTTATACCCTGGTTGATGACGTAGTCAGGCTGTGGGTCAACGGCCAACTGCTCATTGATGCAGGGCCGGGGGAATGGAGCGGTACCATCGCGCTGACTGCTGGCCAGCGGTACGATATCCGGATGGATTACTGGGAAAACTTTGGTTACGCCGAGGCTCACTTGAGCTGGTCCAGCGCCACCCAAGTTAAAGAAATCATTCCGCAGAGCCAGTTGTACGCTGAGATTCCCCCGACGATTACCACGCAACCGCAGAGCCAAACCAATCTTGTGGGAGACAACGTGACCTTCAGCGTCACGGCGAGCGGTGTTGAGCCGCTCAGTTACCAATGGCGTAAAGACGGTACCAATCTGTTGGACGGTGGCAACATCAACGGAGGGAACACGCCGAGCCTGACCGTCTCGAATGTCCAAGCCAGCGATGTGGGCAATTATGATGTAATGGTCACTAACAGCTACGGCGCGGTCACGAGCCAGGTGGCAGTGCTGAACATTGCCGTCTGCACGCCGCCACCAGACGGCTTGATTGCCTGGTGGTCCGGGGATGGCCATGCGCTGGACCTGATTGGCGCCAATCACGGAATCCTGATGAACGGGGCGACCTATGCGACCGGCCGAGTCAGCCAGGCGTTCAGCTTTGATGGCGTGGATGATTTTGTAAGCGTACCCGGCACGTTTGGAGGCGGGCCTGAGGTGACGGTCGAGGCGTGGGTCAAAACTCGCGCGGTCACAGGTTACTTCCAGGAGATCGTGGCCTCTGGGAATTATCCGGTTGGGGAGTTCGTCCACCTGCAACTATGCGACTACGGGAACATCGGCGTTTACACCGACGGGGGAGGCGTTGTCTTCTTGCCCGTCATCTCGCCAAGCCCCACGGGTGTTTATCGGCACATTGCTTTGTCGGTTAAACCGGGCGATACCAGACTTTATCTGGACGGGAATCTCGTGGGCAGCAATCCGCAAACATTCTCTTTCATCGTGCCCACCACTAATTTGCGGATTGGATCCGGCTACGATGGCAGATTCTTCAACGGGGACATTGACGAAGTCTCCATCTACAACCGCGCTCTTTCCTCCAGTGAAATCGCTGCCATCTACTTGGCAGGCAGCGTAGGCAAGTGCAAGGGCCACACGCCGATCATAACCACCGCCTCAGAACTCCCGGAGGCGGTTCTGGGCCAAGCCTACTCGCAGCAACTGAGCGCAGCCCTGGGAACACCACCTTACATCTATTCTCTGGCTTTGAGCGCGCTGCCGCCCGGATTGAGCCTTTCGCCTGACGGGTTGATCAGCGGCACGCCAACTTCAGGCGGGACATTTGCCTTCACGGTGCAAGTCACCGATTCTGCAACCAACAGTTCGCAAAAAGATTTCTCGCTGCAGGTTTCGGTTTGTATTCCGCCACCGGACGGCTTGGTCGCTTGGTGGCCCGGCGAGGGGGATGCCCAAGACCTTGTTGGCACCAACCACGGAACCTTGATGAACGGCGCGACCTATGCCACAGGCAAAGTCGCACAGGCGTTTAGCTTTGATGGAGCGGATGATTATGTTAGCATCACCACCGGTGCCTTCAATTTGCCCCTTGGAACCAGCCCGCGGACCGTTGAAGCCTGGGTGAAGACCACCACGATGGGCGGATTGGAGGATGTATTCTGCTACGGAGCACCTGGAGCGGCTTTTCTCTTAGGTATTTTGGACGCATCTATCTTTGTATCCAACTGGAATTCGGGATACACCGTCCCCGCCAATGTCAACGACGGTGTTTTCCACCATGTTGCGGTGACTTATGACGGAACGAATGCTTCAGTATTTTGCGATGGGGTATTGCTCGACACACGTGCCTTTTACGTCAACACGGGCAGCGGCGCGGCAACCATAGGCGCGCGGATGGACGCCGCCACTGAGTTCTTCAACGGGATTGTTGATGAAGTTGGGGTTTACAACCGCGCGCTCTCCGACGCCGAAATCCTCGCCCTCTACAACGCGGGCGCTGCGGGCAAGTGCGTGACGCCCACGCCGCCGGTTATCCTAACGCAGCCGACCAACCAAGTGGTGACGGTGAGCGACGATGCCACGTTCACCGTATGCGCCGTTGGCTACAGTCTCAGCTACCAGTGGCAGTTCAACGGCACCAACCTGCCGGGCGCGACCACGGCCAGCCTCGCGTTCACAAACGTTCAACTTGCCGACGGTGGCGTTTATGCGGTGGCGGTCAGCAACGCGGCGGGAGGGGTGGTCAGCTCCAACGCCACGCTCACGGTCAATCCGCTGCTGCCGTGTGTCCTGCCGCCGAGCGGCTTGGTGGCCTGGTGGCAGGGCGACACCAACGCTCTCGACTATTTGGGCCGCCACAATGGCACGTTGATGAACGGCTGCGCGGTGACGAGCGGCAAGGTTGGCGCGGCGTTCAGCTTTGATGGTGTGGACGACTATGTTGATTTGGGGAGTTGGACTGTGGGGAGCACCTGGACGCTGGAGGCGTGGGTTCGGCCGTCACAGGCTCCTTTGGATGGAAGACGAAGAAACATCATCGGCAGTTTCTCGGACTGCCGCGATTGGGGAATAACCATGGTCAACGGGGAGTTTGGTGTGGTCGTGCGACCACCAGGCGGATGCACTCTCACCATTGGCTCGGGCGTGCTGGCATCACCAAACAGGTGGTATCATCTCGTGGGTTCATGCGATGGGCAAACAGCGGCGGTTTACGTGGATGGGCAGAGACGCAACTCATCGGCAGTCGATCCCAACTACGCAGGCACGGCTGCGGGTCTCCGCATCGGCGGCGAAGTCTGTTGTCCGGGGAATAACTTCCCTGGTCTGATCGACGAGGTCGCCATCTACGACCGCGCCTTGAGTTCCAACGAGATTGCGGCGATTTATGCCACCCGCTGCGTTGGCAAGTGCATGATCACCGTCATCATCACACAACCACAGAGCCAGCTCGCCTTCTGGGGCCGGAGCGTGGCTTTCAGCGTGACGGCCAACGGGGAGCTCCCGCTGGCTTATCAGTGGCGGGTCAACGGCGCACCAATCCTCGACGCCACTAACGCCACGCTGGTCCTCACGAACCTCCAGATGACGAACGCGGGCACCTACACGGTCGTTGTCACCAACCTCCATGGCAGCGTCACCAGTTCGCCCGCTTACCTGACAATGAACCCGGCTGGGGTGTCCATCGCCTTGTATGCAGGCGTGACGATTGACGGCGTGGTGGACCAGACCTACGGCATCCAAACCACCACCAACCTCAGCAATACCAACAGTTGGGTGGGTGTCACCAACCTCACGCTGACCACACCGGTAGAGATTTGGTATGACTCCCAGCCTGCGACCCTGTCGCGCCGTTTCTATCGGGTTGTTCCAGGGCCAATTCCCATTCCTTGAGGGATATTCGCCTCGCGTGAGTAGGCTGGGCGGGTTTTTGGTTTTGTGGATTATCGTTGCGGCGACAGCGAAACGCGGCGGCGTCAAAAGCCGGACGGCCTGAGAGGCGTTTTTACTTTTCTCCGCCCGAGTGGGAAAACTCGGTCAGGAATCTCTCGATTTCTGCGGCGTTCACCTGCCGGGGGTCTTTGCTGATGAAAAGCCCCAGACCCCGCTGGTCGTTGCGACAAACACAGTAGAACGACGCCTTCTCAAATTCCCAGCGCAGCCATTCGGCGGGGAGTTGTTGGAACCTGAGCACGGCGAACACATCTGCGGCACACTTCACGGCATGTTCAATCGCCGGCGGCTCGAAATCGGGTGACAGACTTTGGACCGTAACAGCGCTGTCGGAGCGATACGTGGCCGCCGCCAAAACGCCGGGCAAGCGCAAGCTTTTGTCGAGCCATTGGTTGGTAGTCGCGTTCATACCACACCGCTACTTCTCCTGAACGTGGCGGGCGCGGACAAAGACGGCGCGTTCCGGCCCGATCCGGGTCACGGTTCGACCGTCGGCGCCCCGTGTCTCCACGCGCTCCAAGTGACCCAAGGGGAGGCCGTGGCCAATTTGCCTTGCCTTCTGGGACAGGAATTCCAGGAAGTTGATCCGCGACTCAGCCTGAGCGCACTGCCATTCATACACCACTTCGCCTGCCGGAGAACAAATCAGGATTTCCTCAATCTTGGGCCGCAGTTCCGGCTGGGATTCAGCCAAGCCGGGCGCGGGCGTCAGCCCGGTCTTTGGGGGTTTTTGCCCCTCAGCCGGCGCGCCTGTGCGAACTTCCGTTTCCCCAAGGAGCTGGGCCGCGGTCGCCTTCGCGGGTTGATCCGGCGCCTGAGGTTCCTTCCTCCTTTGCTCGGCCTTCCAGCGCGCCGCTTCCGTCAGCAGGGCCTGCCATGAAGTGTCAATCGTTTGCGCGTCCGGCGGGGTGAATGGGTGCAAACGGGATTCCGCCCCCGTCAGCGCCAGCAGGTGGAAAGCGGCTTCCTCGCCCCGCAACTCGCCGGTGACGGCATGCACGACCTTGCCGTCTTCGATGAAGATTTTCCCGCCGGTTGGTCCGCTGAAGACCTCGAGAACGGAAGATTTGCCCGCCAGACATTCCATCTGGAGCACATCCTGCATCCCAACCGCGCGGAGCACGCGCTGGCTGCCCGCGCCCCGAGGCTGGAACTTGACCAGTTCGGCCAAGGCGGCGTAAATGCTTCTCCACCCACCCTCGACCTGGGGTTTTTGCAAGTACAGCTCCGCCCCCGCCTCAAGACAGGCCCCGCGCTCCTGGTCGGAAGCGTCGGCCGTCAGGATGACTTTGAGCAGGTCGGGGAACCTGCGCTGGAGCAGTTTGAGAAATTGCAGGCCGCTGACGGTCGGCATGTGCAGGTCAATCACCAACAGTTGGATGCCTTGCTCCTGCAAGATGGACAGCGCGTCAACGGCGTCCGGGGCCGTGTAGATCTCCCACGCGTCGTTGGAGTAGTTGGAGATCACCTGCCGGAGCAGCCCCAGCAATTGGGTGTCGTCATCTACAAACAGGATTTTGGTCCACTTCTCTGCCATGAGCTTTGCTCGCAACTCGCATCGCCATTTCTGCTTCACCCTGCCCGCCACGGGCGGGCATTGCCACGCGACGGACGCCAATTCCCGAAAGCATACGGCCTTGGCCGCCACGAATGTGGCGCGAACACTCCCGCCTTGCCCGGAAAAGGGCAGCACCACTTATCCCCGGCCCGTCGTTGGGGGCAAGAAACCGCAACCCATCTAGAGTTGGTATGGTGATACTATTTCCAAAATGTTCAAGAGGCCAAGAGGAAAAAAATCGCAGTCCCGTCGCACAACTGGAATCGGAACCCGTGCAAACAGGCTGTGCCCGGCGACAAACCTCCAAGCCCCCCCGGCGCGCGCACTTCTCCACGCTGGGCGCGCGCCTTGAGCCGTGTTTGCGCCCTGGAAGCAAGGTGTCGAAGCGGCCGGCATGTTGCGAATGGCGGAAGGGAAATTGGTCAGGCGGCGGTTCCCCAAGCCCCGTCACGCGCTGGCAGGCTGCAAACCCAGTTTCGCAAGGGCTTGACTCGCCGCCGCGCGCACCCAACGGTCGGAGTCCTTCAACAGCGCCACGAGCGACTTTGACACCGCGCCATCGCCAATTCGCGCCAAGGCTTCCACTGCGGCCAACCGCAAGTCGCGATCGCGGTCGCCCAATATTTCTACCAGCGTCTCCACGGCCGCATGCTCGCGTTTCCGGAACGTCTCAGTGGCGGAAACCGGCTTGGGTTCGGCCGGCGCCGCGTCATTGATCTTTGCCAGCACACGATTCGCGGACTGTTGCTTCCAATGGTCGCGGCTCTTCTGGGCCTTTTCCAACTCCGGCACGGCCTGGCGCGCGGCATCAGTAAGCCACCATTGCGGATCGGCCTTTTGTATGGTTTTCTCGGCGGCCTGGCGCACCGATTCGTGCGCGTCCGCCAAAGCCACAATCAAGCCTTCCAGCGCGCCGGCGTCCCGGCTCCGGCCCAGCGCCTCAACCACCGTCTGGCGGACATCGTGGTCCGCGTCCGCCAACATCGGCCTGAGCCGCTCGACGACCCGCTCGCCCCTCAACCGCCCCAACGCCTTGACCGCCGCCTTGCGCACTTCCCAGTGGGAGTCATCCAGCAACTCGGCGACCCGTTCCACGCAGCGTTGGTCGCCAATTTTGCCCAACGTGCCGGCGGTCGCCGCGCGCACCCCGGCGAAGTCGTCGCGCAGGCTCCGCACCAACGGGCCGATCGCCTGCTCGCCCTTGAAATTGCCCAACGCTTCAGCGGCTTTGAGCCGCACCATCTGATTCGCGTCTTTCAGCGCCTCCGCCAGTATCTTGACCACCTGCTGATCTTCGATCTGGCCCAGCGCCTCTGGAATCTTGAGCCGATTCGACGAGTTGGGGTCCTTCAATGCCACGGTCAGGGGTTGGATCGCCGCGGTGCCGATGGCCGCAGCCTCCTCGTAATCTCCCGTCGCGATGCTGTAGGCGATGGTTTCCTTGTCGTCGCGCGGTTTCCATCCCAGCCCCGTGAGGGCGTGGGCGGCGCTCCCGCGAACGGTCGCGTCTGAATCGTCGAGCGCCTGGACAAAGCTGGGAATTGACTGCGGGTCGTGCAACCGCGCCAAGGCGTTCGCGGCGGAGCCCCGCACCTCGGGTTCTGTATCGGTAAGGGCGGAGGTCAGGACTGAGAGGGCAGCTTTGCCTTCAAATTTTCCCAAGGACAGCAGGGCGGCGCGGCGAACGTCACGATCATTGTCTGACGCCAGGAAACGGATGGTTTTCGCTGCTCCGGGGGTTTCTCGGTAGATGAGATCGGCAATAATCTGAAGCTTCGCCTTGGGCTTCTTGAATCTCAGCCTCAGTCTCGTCCACCAGTTCATAAACAGCATAACTTGGGTGCGAAGACACTTTCGCGTCTAATTTTCAGCCAATCGCGTGCCGTAACTGGATGCGCAAACCGTTTTTAAGACAAATAATGCGCTAACCGTCCGGCAGGGCAAGGGCGTTGCCCGGGGCCACGCTGTTTCCTGAAATGATTCTCGCCGCGCAGGCCGGACCTGCCCAAGTTCTGGACGCGACTGTCCTGTGACCGTCCAGAATTGGTCGGGCACAACGGCGGGTTCGGGCGGCGGCGTGATTCCGCGGGCGGTTGCCAGCGTGTTCGCTTAGCCCGCAAAGAACTTCTGCACTTCGCGGATGACCTCGACGAACCGCAAAACTATCAAGTGCTGCGCCCGCCGACGTGATACCGGCGAAACAACGCCCGCGGCGCGCCGGGAAACACTTCGAGCACGGCGCTCATCGGTGATTACGGACTGATGTTCATCATCGGAAAAAATAGCCCAACGTTTTTTGTTTGTCGAAATCAGTCAGTCAGCCGAACCTGGCGATTCAACCAATCTGCGCGGCAAATCCCGCGCACCGTGCATCAACCGCCATGCTTCCAAAATGTTTTCTGTCGTGCGGTAAAAGATCAGGATGTTTTGAAACGGATGTTTCACCTGAAACGAACGAAGGTCGTGCAACTTGAGATGACGAAACTTTCGGCGGCGTCCCAAATCAGATTGTTCGGCCAGCAATCGCAACGTGACCACCACTGCGTGCAAAAAACGTTCGGCCACTTCTTCGCCAGCTTGTTCCAGATACCAGCGATATTGCCGGTCGAAATCGGCGTTGAATTCCCCGGCGCGACGCAGCAGCAGTTTCATTTCTGCCGCTTGGCGCGATGTTCGCGCAATGCCTGATCCGCAATTTCCCGGAGTTCACTCTCGTGGTAAGGCGTGAACGGCCCGTTGGCCGCCTTCAACAATTCCGCTTCCAGTTCCGGGCTGTCTTCCTCCAAATCCAAAGTCGCGCGCGGTTCGAGCGTCACCTGATTGTCGCCGTCCGTCAGCACAATCGTTTCGCCGCGACACGCCTCGGCGACAAGCTGGCCAAGCTGTCCTTGAGCTTCCAGAATGGAAATCGCTTTCACGTCGGCACTCTAATCTTTGGAGCTTGACCCCGCAAGCGGCTTGATGGCGCGAAACCCGCAACGGCTGCCCTCGCCGATGTGATAGCGGCGAAACAACGCCCGCGGCGCGCCGGGAAACGCTTCGAGCACGGCGCTCATCGGTGATTGCGGACTGATGTTCATCATCAAAGAATTATCCCAACCCACTTTCCCTGTCGAAATCAAAGTCGCCAACAATGATTATTGGCCTGCCTCCGGAAAAGTGGACGATTTGAAAGTAGCGTCCTGCGAGGTAAAACGAGCCGGCCATGCAGAAGCGCCCATACCGCACCGCACAGGCCGTTGGGAGATTGCGTGCAGCCAATGGGGCGACCGTTCCCGAGGTCTGTCGGCGACATAATGTGAGCCCGGCCACGTTCTACAAGTGGCGGCAGAAGCATGGCGGGGTGGAAGGCAGCGAGGCCCAGCGGTTAACCGTGAAATTTCACACGCTGTAGCCGCGAACTTTAGTGCGCGCCTGTCTGCCGGCAGGCAGGCCGGGCCAGCACAACGTCTGTCCAAGAATCGCAACCTGAAGGTTGCGGCTACACGCCGTGGGCCATTCGAGGCGCGTGTGAAATTTCCGGGCCAAATGGGGTCAGGCCAAATCCATAACAGCGACTACGAATCAGTTGCAGAATGCGTCGCGGCTACCGACCGTCACTTTGAGGAACGCAATAATTACTTCAGAGAGAACCCAAAGCGAGCTGGCCAGAAGATTTGGGGAAAAGAACTAGTTGCGGCAAGCTTTCAAGAGTCCAACAACTGCAAAGATCCACGCTGGTGATTGTGCCTTCCGCCTTTCCTTGGCATTGCACTACGGGCGAGATTTGGGAACACTTTCGCCCGCGAAGAAAGTTTGTCGTGACACGCAAGACTTCAACTCGACAACGCGCCGCCTCCGTCATGGTGCTCGGCGTCGGCTCGTTCGCGCACAGCATCGGGACTGCGCTGGCGGACGCGGGGGCGAACGTCTCGACTTACCTGACGCGCAATTACGGGCATTATCCGCCATCGCTCGTCGGGCCGGCTTTTTCGCGCGCGGCGTTTCCCAGTCCGTGTCCGCTCATCAAGGCGCGCGGTGTTGACCTCGTCATCCCGCAGTCCATTGACTGGGCGCAAGCGTCGTGGGCGGAGGAATTGTTGCAATCGGGTGTTGGCATTTTCAGTCCCACGCGCGGGGCGATGCGCATCGAGCGCGAGCGCGATTTTGCCCGGAAGCTTTGCGCGGAGTTCAAAATCCCTTTTCCGCAGGCTTACGTGGCGTCGAACCGGTTGGAGGCCGAAAAGATTTTGGCGCAGCATCCGCAGCCGTTCGTCATCAAGAATCCGCTTTGCTCGCCGACCAGCCCGATTCACACGATCCTTTGCGAGACGGCCGAGGACACGCGCGCGTGGCTGCGGCGGGCCAATTACGCCGAGGGCGTTTTCTTGCAGGAATATCTCGGCCACGCCGAGGCGGGGCACATCGTGCTGGTGAGCGGCGGCGAGATTTATTCGCTCGTTACGAACCAGGAATACAAGCGCGCGTTCAACGGCAACATGGGCATCGTGGCCGGCGCGCCGCTTGGCGGACTGGTCGAGCGCGACCCGGACGATAAATACGGCCTGGCGCGGCAGCTCATCCATCCGCTGCAACCGTGGCTGCGTGAGGCAAAGTTCAATGGGCCGCTGCAAGTCACCGCCATCAAACGCGACGATTCGGTTTCGGTGGGGCGAGGCTACCGACGAGCCGGCTCGCGGGGACGCTCGCCCCACCCAAAATGGCGCGTCATCGAATACAACATCCGCATCGGCATCACCTCCGGCCCGATGATTTTGCGGATGCTGAAAAATCCGGTGGAAGTCGTTTTGCGGACTGCGCAGAACGAAAAGCTGAAATTGCAGTTCAACGAAAAGCTGAACTTCGGCTGCTCGCTCACCCTGGCCGGCTACGGCTATCCGTTCACGCAAGTGCGCGGGCCGCAGTTGCCGCTCGATGTGGACGGCCAATTCGATTGCGACGTGTGGTGGAACGAGGTGGCGCGCGCCGCCGACGGGCGGCTCGTGTCCACCGGCCACCGCATCGCGGACGTGATTGCGCTTGCGCCAACGCTCGATGCCGCTATTGCCAAGGCTTACGCGAACATCCGCAAAATCCGTGCCGTCGGCAGTTATTTCCGCACGGACATCGGGCAAAGCCTGTGGCCGCCGGGAAACTGTTGACACGAATTTCACGAATTGACGCGAAGTTTCCAAAATTGAATTCGCGTAATTCGCGTCAGTTTTTCATTTCCGATTTTTCGTGTCATTTCGTGTGTTTCGTGGTTAAACAACTTTCGATATTTTGATGGATTTTGATTCGACAACTTTTCCGCTGCGGCCGGCGTGGACCGAGATTGACCTCGGCCGGCTGCGCCGAAATTTGCAGCTCATCCGCCGCGACCTGCCGCAAGCCGTAAAATTGATGGCCGTCGTGAAGGACGAGGCTTACGGCCACGGCGCGCTGGACGTCGTGCGCATCGGGCTTGAAGAAGGCGCGACCTGCTTCGGCCTGAGCACGCTGGAGGAGGCGATGGCGTTGCGCGACGCCGGCATCACCGCGCCGCTGCTGTTGCTGGGCGAGCGGCAGGAAGCCGAGTTGCCTTGGTGCGTCGAGCATGACCTGACCGTCTGCGTCAACGAGGCGAACACCGTTCGCAAACTCGCCCGCGTGGCTGCTGCCGTCGGCAAGCGCGTTCCGGTACATCTCAAAGTCCACACCGGCATGAGCCGTTACGGCGTGCGTTGGGATGAGGCGCTGCCGCTCATCGAACTGATTTGCTCTGAGAAATCGCTAAGGCTCGAAGGTGTAATGAGCCACTTCGCGCAGTCGGATGAGCCGGACAAGACGTTCGCCAATCTTCAGGTTTCGCGCTTCGACGAAGTCCTGCGCGGCATGGCTGAGCGCGGCATCGCCGTGAAGTATCGCCATCTTTGCAACAGCGGCGGCTTCCTCGATTTGCCGCACGCGCACCTTGACATGGTTCGCATCGGCATTTTGATGTATGGCGTTTTTCCGTCGTCGGCCTGTCGGCGGATTCCCGGCATCGAACCGGTCATGTCGGTCAAGGCGCGCATCGCGGGCATCCAGAAACTCAAGCCTGGCGAAGTCGCCGGCTACGGGATGCGTTACACCGCGCCGTCGGCGAGGCGCATCGCGGTGCTGCCCATCGGCTACGGCGACGGGTTCCCGCGCGTGCGCAACCAGGGCGGCGCGCTCATCCACGGCCAGCGCGCGCCGCTCATCGGCGGCATCGCCATGGACGCGCTCATGGTGGACATCACGGACATCCCCGAAGCGCAGATGTGGGACGAAGCCGTCATTATGGGCTGCCAGGGCAACGAGGAAATCACCGTGCATGACATAGCGAAATTGAAAAGCTCGGTGAGCTACGACGTGTTGACGAACTGGCGGTTGCGGTTGCGGAGAAAATCGGTGAATTGCTCGAAACAAGACGAGACACAGATTGCACGGATTGTCACGGATTCAACCGAAGCAGAATCAATTCATGTTAATTCGTGAAATTCGTGTCAAAGTTTTTTCAATGAAGCTGCTTTTCTCCGAACAGAAGTCCGATTACGACCATTACCAGTTTCCCTACGCCATCTGGGCCGTGCCGGAGGCGGGCGAAACGCCGGCGGACATTTTCAACGCCGGCTTCCTGCCGTCGTCGCGCGACCTCGACCGCTTTTACCTCTGCCGGCAGGTGCGGGTGAACCTGGCCAAGTTCAAGCCGTCGTCCGAAAACCGCCGCATCCTGCGCAAAGGCGCGGGCATTGAAGTGGAGCTTGTCGCCCGCGAAAAATACGATTACACGCCGGAGCGCCGCCAGTTTTTCAAGACCTACGCCGACATCAAATTCGGCAAGGACGTGATGACGTTCGAGCGGCTTGATGCGCTGTTCGGTTCGCCCATCATCTCGCATCTGCTCGTGTTCACGGACACGCGGACCGGTGCAGACGTCGGTGCGGCCACGCTTTACCTCGAAGGCAAGGAACTCGCCTATTAC
>Ga0315289_10008009_pt1 | contig 15318 bp, 12 predicted proteins | sample YL17G11_40_MG_FD_203452 | JGI IMG/M metagenome (GOLD analysis project Ga0315289, IMG submission 203452) | Sediment microbial communities from Yellowstone Lake, YNP, Wyoming, USA - YL17G11_40 | ecosystem: Environmental > Aquatic > Freshwater > Lake > Sediment | place: USA: Wyoming | collected... | reverse complement strand
GGGGGGTGTTCACCGCAGTCATGTTCGTCGGCACGCTGCGCATGAACCGAGCGTTGCAGTTCGTCTTCGCCACCTTGGCCCTGCTCTTCTTCATGCTGGCCCTGGGCAACGGCCTGAACGAGCCGAACATCATCCAGACGGCGGGGTACCTGGGCATAGTGTGTGGACTATCAGCCATGTACACGGGCCTGGCGCAGGTGCTTAACGAGGTCTGTGGCTATGAGCTGCTTCCTCTGTTCGGGGTGAAGAAGACGGAGCTGGCACCGAGCCCGGAGATGGACATAGCGGGCAAGTGATGAAAGGAAAGCCAGATACCACTGAATCCGGTCTCCCCTCATCCCCGAGATATCAAAACCTTTATTAACGCGCCTAATATAGCCACCGAGCATGGAGATTCAGCTCATCGAGAAGGACAAGGATTCCATTAGGATCCAGATCAAGGACGCGGACATGACCTTGATCTCTCCCCTGGTGAAGGAGCTCCTGGATGATGAGCAGGTGAGCGAGGTGAAGTACACCACCGGCCACCCGGAGCTCGACATACCAACATTGTACGTGCGCGTCAGCGCCGGCAAACCACAGACCGCGCTCAAGCGGGCGGCCAAGTCCCTCTCCAACACTTACAAGGAAGCCAGGGACAAGCTGGTCAAGGATCTGAAGTGATCCATGCCTCGGGAAAGCCTCGGTCCGGAAAAGGCCATAGGACTGGAGCTTTTTCTTACTGATAGCCAGGGCATAGCGGGCGCGCTGAAGCAAGTACCAGAGGACTTCGTGGTGGACGAGGTCTCCCGTTTTCCTCCTCAAGACGACGAAGGCGGATTCGTCATCGCCACCGTCACCTCCACCAATTGGGAAACGAACCGCCTGGTGCGACAGCTCGGGAAGGCGATGCACATGAGCCGGAACCGGATCACCTTCGCTGGCACCAAGGACAAAAGGGGAGTGACCTCCCAGCTGATGTCCTTCGAGGCATCCTTGGAGGCGGTGCAACAGATTAGCGTCCATGACGTGTCGATAACGAATGCTTACCGCTCGCGCAAGCACATTACTATCGGCGACCTCATCGGCAACTCGTTCCGCATCTGGGTGCGCGGTTGTCGCGTGAAGGAGGATGAGCTGAGACGAGAGACCGAGGATACTCTGCAGCAGCTGAACCTCTTGGGCGGCTTCCCCAATTTCTTCGGAGTGCAGCGCTTCGGCTCCCTGCGGCCGATAACGCACATCGTGGGCAAGCACATCATCCGAGGGGACATGGAGGGGGCCTGCATGGCGTATGTAGGGGAGCCAGTGGAGCAGGAAAACCCCCAGGCCAAGGAAGCCCGCGGCTATGTGGACCGGACCAGGGATTTCCAGGGCGCACTGCCTCTCTTCCCCCGGGTGCTCACTTTCGAACGGATGATGGTCGGATATCTGGCTCGCAATCCAGGTGATTACGCCGGGGCCATTGGCGTGCTGCCGCCGAACCTGCAGATGATGTTCGTGCACGCCTACCAATCCTATCTCTTCAACCGCATGCTGTGCGAAAGGGTGCGCCGGGGGCTGCCCCTCAACGAGCCTCTGATCGGGGACTTGGTGCTCCCGGTCGACAAGGATGGGCTACCAGACCACGAGAAGCCGGTGCCTGTGAACCGGAGTAACCTCGATTTGGTGGCACAGCAGGTGCGCAATGGACGGGCCTACGTCGGCGGATTGCTCTTCGGTTCGGAGAGCCTTCTCGCCGAAGGAATTCCAGGAGAGATCGAGCGCCTGGTGCTGAGCGAGGAGCGTGTCGAAGCGAACGATTTCATCGTTCCCCAGCTCCAGAAGTGCAGTTCCCGGGGCAGCCGACGGGAGCTGGTGGCGAAGTTCGACCGTTTCCAGTGCTCGGTCGAGTCCGATGACGCCTGCTTCTCATTCGTCCTGGGAAAGGGCTGCTACGCCACCTCCCTGCTCCGGGAGTTCATCAAGACCGACCAGATCGAAGCGGACCGCGCCGCGTTCGCTGTTGCCGACGAGGAACGACCGGACGAAGCGCGATGATCCAGGCGTCTAGAGCCTGCTCCAATCCCGAGGCTGCTCCGGGCCTTTCCCCTCTGACCTATCGCCCTTCTCTGATGAGCCCTCCGCGTCATCCCGGGGCTTCTTCACCGGTCCGGTGCCCAATGGCGCTTTGCACCGAGGGCACGCTCCCGAGGATGTACACTCTTGGCACAGGACGGAATTGCAGGAGGGGCATTTCATCACCGCCAGCCCGCCGTGGAACAGGCAGCGCCTGCCCTTGACCTCAGGGGCGCCCTCTTCCTTAGGCTCGACCTCCTTCTTCTCCCGCTGCGATCTGACGTAGAGCTCCGGCGCCTCGTATGGCGAGGGCTTCCTGGGCGGCGGCCTGGACTCCGCCTTCGCCGCTCGCTCCGTCGCCCGGTCCACTAGGTCTTTCTGGGGACGGGGTTCGAGCTCCACCTTGTCCTCTTCGCCGTGCAGCTCCTTGACCCGGACCGGCGCCGCCTTGTACCCTGCGCCGTGGAACTTCTGGATCATGACCATGAGCTTGCGCGCCGTGTATATTCCCACGCCCAGATTCTCCATGATGCCCACTGCCGACCGCTTGTCGTCCGGGAGCGCGAGCGCGGTGCGCAGCAGCTTCTCCGTCTCGGGGTCGGGCGGGCCGGTGCGGAACTCCATCTCGTTCACCCGCTCCACGTAGGAATGCACCTTCTTCGCCACCGCTATGTCCCGCTCTGGTAGGTTCATGAGCACATCGGCCAAGCGAAGACCGTGCCTTGCCACGGATGGATTCCGGTAGGCGGCCATCAGCACTCGGCGGGACATCTCCTCGTACTCGGAGAACTCCGCCTCGCCCATGGAGTTGATGTCCATGGGTTCGGGCTGCTCCAGGTAGGTGAACACCTCATCCAGGTGCGAATAGGGCACACCGCACTCCCGGAACGCGTCCTCCTTGGATATCTCTCCGCCGGTGCGGTATTCCGCCTCCAGCACCTTGAGTGCAAAGCCGGCCACCTCTCCTTCATGCAGCTTGCGGTCCACGATGCGCCGGCCCTCGGTGGCCGATTCCATGGACGGGTTAAGCTCCAATGCCTTCTCGAACGACCGCTTGGCCAGGTCGTTGGACCCGAATCGCAGCAGCACCATGCCCTTGCCGTTCCAGGCGAAGGGGTCGGAGGGATCGATGCCGATGGCGCTATCGTAGCTTTTGAGCGCTTCCTCGTTCTTGCCCAGCTTCTCCATGAGATCGGCTCGGGCCATCCAGCCCTTCTGGCTCCTGGGGTCGATCTGCAACGACCGGTCGACGGCCGATGCGGCGCTCTCCACGTCCCCCAGCTTGGCGTAGAGCCCTCCCACTCTGGCCCACAGCTGCGCGTCCTTGTCATCGTATGTGAGGGCTTTCTGGTAGCATTCCATGGAGTCTTGGACCCGCCCAAGCTCCTCCAGGGCGCGCCCTTTGGACTTGTAGACCGCCTGGTCCTCCGCCCCATGATCGATGGCCTTGTTGAAGCAGCCCACCGCCTCCTCGTGGCGGCCCAGCTTGAACAGCGCCGTGCCCTTGTACTTCCAGGTCTGCCCGTCGCGCTTGTCCATCTTCAATGCGGCGTCGAACGCCTCCACCGCCTCGTCATAGCGCTCCAATGAGGCCAATCCCCGTCCGCGATCGCTTTGGTACTGAGCGGTGTCAGGGGACATGTTCACGCAGCGCTCGAAAGCTTCCAAGGCTTCCTGATACGAGTGTAGGAGGAGCAACGCCCTTCCTTTGTTGTCCAGGGTGCGGGGGTCATCCGGGTCCAGGCGGTAGGCGGCATCGAACGCCTCCACCGCCGGACCGTATCGGCCCAAAGCGATGAGCGCCAGCCCCTTCTTGTTGTACAGTTGTCGGTCGTTCTCGTCCAATTGCAGAGCGATATCGAACTCAATGACCGCCCCTTCCAACTTCCCCAGCTTCTCCAAGGCCAGAGCCAGGTCCACGTGAGCGCTCTTGCTCCGAGGATCGATCCGGAGTATGGAGGTGCAGACCTCCACCACCTTCTCCATCTCCCCCTTCCGCAGCACCGCCGCCTTCTTGAACTCTAATATCTCTAGGCTTTCCGGCTCCAGCTCCAGGGCGCGGTCGAAGCAGCGTTCCGCCTCATCCAGGTCGTTCAGCTCCTGGGCGGAAAGACCGCGGTCCACCCAGGCCTTGGAGTTCTTGGGGTCGAGCTTGACGATGCGCTCGGCCACCTTCATGACCTCCTCGTGCCGTTCCAGGACCTTGAGGGACTCCTTCTTGGATTCCAGCACCTCGATCTCCTTGGTGCCTAGTTCAATGGCCTTGTCGAAGGCGACCACCGCCTCGTCATGGCGCTCCAATTTGGCCAGTACTAGGCCCCGACGCACGTGGGTGAATGCGTTCTCCGGGTCGAGGGAAAGCGCCAGATCGTAGGATTTGAGAGCGTCGTCGTAGCGTTCCAGCCATTCCAATGCCACGCCCTTGGATATCCACAGGTTCTTGTCCGTGGAGTCCATCTGCAAAGCCTCGTCGTAGCAGGCGATGGCCTCCTCGCAACGATGCGAGGCTTCCAACGCCAGACCTTTTGAGTAGAGCAGGCGCTTGTCGTTGGGCTTGAGCTCCACCGCTTTCGTGAAGGCCTCCACCGCATCGCCCGCCCGTCCCAATGCAAAGAGCGCGTCGCCCTTGATCATCCAGAACAGCGGGTTCTGGGGGAACCGCTCCGCTCCCATGCTCGCCTTGTTCAGCGCCTCCTCCTGCTTCTCTTTGGCGAAGTAGGCCACGGCCAGGTCGGCCAGGATGTCCTCGTCGTACGGATCTATCTCGATGATCTTCTCGTACACTTCGATGGCATCGTCCTTCTTTCCCAAGCGGTCCAAGGCGATGGCCTTGTCCTCCAGAGCATCTTTGTTCCGCGGATTGAGGGTCAGGATGCGATCGCAGGTGCTCAACACTTCCTTGTCCTGGTCCAAGTGCTTGTAGCATTCCTTCATGGCCACCAGGGCACTCTCCTTGTCTGGCTGCAGTTTGAGGGCTCGCTCCAGAGGGCGGAGCGCTTCGTTGTACTTGCCAGTGAGGAAGAAGGCCATGCCCAGGTCGTAGAGCGTGCCGGCGTCCTCGTCGTGATAGGTGATTATGTCCCCTGCCACCAGAATGACCTCTTCGTGCCTACCCAACTCTTTGAGCACTGCCCGCTTCCTCTCCAGCAGGTCGCGGTCGCGAGGCGCGATCTTCAGCGCCTCATCGATGGCGGCGAGGGCATCCTCCAAGCGGCCGAGCTTCACGAGCGCCCCGATGAGCATGGAGTGCATGACCATATCGTCCTTCTTCAAGGTCAGGATGCGGGCGGAACAGGCCACCACGTCCTCCTGACGGTCCAGGGTGCGCAGGACGCTGCATTTTCCCTCTAGTCCGGGTATGAACTCCGGATCCAGTTCCAATGATCGCTCGTACGCCTTGAGCGCCTCGTCGTTGCGGTTGAGGGACTCGAGCAATGAAGCCACCTCCACCCAGGTGTGCTTGTCCGCCGGGTTGGAGCGCAGCGCTTCCTTGTAATTCTGGATCGAGCCCTGGAAGTCGTTCTTCTGCCTGAGGGCCCGAGCGCGATTCAGGTGGGCGAAATAGTTGCGCGGGTCGAGCTTGAGCACGTCCTCGTACACCACCCCCGCCTCATCGAACTGATTGAGGAGCATGAGGCCCTTGCCCTTCTCGATCATGACGTTGACGCTGTTAGGTTCCGCCGCCAGCGATTCGTCGAAGGCCACCACCGCTTCTTTGTGCATCTCCTTGGCCATCAGCGCCTCTCCTTTGCGCTTCAGCCAATAGGGTTTGTCTCGCGTCTTGTTGGCCAGGACATCATAGATGTAGATGTCGGCCGGATCCAGTTCGGAGGCTTTCTTCCAACAATCCAGGGCCGCCTGCCCTCTGCCTGCGCGATCCAGGATCCAGCCCTTCTCCATCCACAGGCCCTTTTCCGACGGGCTGCGGTTGATGGCCCAATCAAGGGTGCCGATGGCATCATCCACAGAGCCCAAGGCTGCGATGGCTCGGGCCCGGACCAAGATGGCTTGCACGCTCTCTGGCAGAATCATGATGGCCTTGTCCGCCACCTGCGCGGCCTCTGTCGGGACGCCTGCCCGAAGAAGGAGGTCGCTCAACCTGGCCAGTGCGTCGGAGTACTCCTGCTTGTGTGCAAGGTTCGCATCGCTGGCGTTCTCGAACAGCGCTTCCTTTGCCTTGAGCAGATTCTCCACCGTGGGAACGCCGCCCTCTGGTACTTCCATGAGCTTCTGTGCTTTCTTGAGTGACTTGGCTTCTTTGTCAGTAAGTGAGTCGAGGAATCCCACGGTGGCACCCCCATCGAACGAGCCTCCTATCGATTATTACCAACAAATAACTTTTCACCCGCCTCATGTGTCTGGCTCTGGGAAGATAGAAGGTGATTGTCGGACGACTCGCTTCTCGAATGACCCAGATTGATGGAATATGACACTTGCCGATGTGAAGACCCCGTGCTGGACAGTTCAGAAGAAAGGATTATATAGTGTATGACACAATTACTCAAATCGTCTGACACAAGTCGGACAAACACACAAATAAACCCCTTAGGGATGGGATGCACACAAACACCTTAGGGATGGGATGCGACGATGAAGCTGCAAGACGTGTATATCGTGGGAATGGAGTTCGAGCCGGGCGTGGAGGCTTGGATGAAGACGCACACCGTCGGCGAGGTAAAAGCGCTGGCGCACGAGGTTGAAGAACACGGAGAGGGCGCGGAGGATCTCGAGGAATTCTACCGAGAGCTGCGCTCCATCGAAAAGGACTTCGACAAACACAAGGTGCACGGCCACTACGCAAGGGCCATGCCGGCTGAGCCAATCCCAGCCTAGAGCTCACGATCAAAGGAGGGGACCAGCCACCTCTGCCCCCTCCTTCCGAACCTTTATCCGGATACGATTTTCGTAATCATCGCTGCAATTAGTATCTATTTCGTTGATTGTCGGCCCTTCTTTCCGTAACGGTTATATGAATATCGGTCATACATCCCTACGCCCGCGAACGACTTGCCGATGCCTGGCAAGGACGCGGGGGTAGAACGCCAGCCGGAGGACCGAGAATGAACGATGGTAAGACCATTGAGTCGGTGATGATTGAGGACCGAAGGTTCGAACCGTCTCCCGCATTCAGGGAGAAGGCCAGAATCAAGAGCATGCAGGAATATGAGCAGCTGTACAAAGAATCAATCGCCGACCCGGTAGCGTTCTGGGAGAAACTGGCGAAGCAGGAACTTCATTGGTTCTCTCCCTGGAGGACGGCGTTCTCATGGGACAAGGAGAACGCGGTCATAAAGTGGTTCGAAGGAGGCAAGCTCAACGCCAGCTACAACTGCCTGGACCGTCATCTGCAAGGGTCGAGCAAGAACAAGGCGGCCATCATATGGCAGGGGGAGCCGGAAGAGGACGTTCGCACCTTCACCTACCAGCAACTTCATCGCGAGGTGTGCAAGTTCGCCAACGTACTGAAGAAGATGGGTGTGCGGAAAGGGGACCGGGTATCGATCTATTTGCCAATGATACCGGAACTGACGGTCTCCATGCTCGCCTGCGCCCGCATCGGTGCCGTGCATTCCATCGTTTTCGGTGGCTTCAGCGCCGACTCGTTGCGAGATCGCATCAACGATTCTGACTGCAAGCTCCTCATCACTGCCGACGGCTCCTATCGCAGCGGCAAGAGCATCGCTTTGAAACAGAGCGCGGACGCGGCCTTGAACAAGGGCACGACCGTGGAAAAGGTAGTGGTCGTGAAACGCTCCGGCCTAGATGTCAACATGGTCTCTGGACGTGATTTCTGGTGGCATGATGAGATGAAGGACGCGTCCGCCGTCTGCGAGGCGGAGCACGTGGACGCAGAAGACCCTCTTTTCATCCTCTACACCTCGGGATCCACCGGCAAGCCGAAAGGAGTGCTGCACACCACCGGCGGCTACATGCTCTTCGCCACCGCCACCTTCAAGTACATTTTCGACTACCGGGACGAGGACACCTACTGGTGCACCGCGGACATAGGCTGGATCACCGGTCATTCGTACATCGTATACGGGCCTCTCTCCGCCGGCGCCACCTCGATCATGTTCGAGGGCGTGCCCACCTACCCCCAGGTAGATCGCTTCTGGCATATCGTGGAGAAGTTCAAGGTGAACATCTTCTACACCGCGCCCACGGCCATCCGCTCGCTCATGCGCGACGGGGAGAAGTGGCCCGAAATGCACGACCTATCGTCGCTGCGTCTGCTGGGGACGGTGGGCGAGCCCATCAACCCCGAGGCCTGGATGTGGTACCATCGCAACGTGGGCCACGAGAAGTGCCCTATCGTGGATACCTGGTGGCAAACGGAGACGGGGGGCATACTCGTGACTCCCTTGCCAGGGGCCATCACCACCAAGCCGGGTTCCTGCACCCTGCCGTTCTTTGGCATCGAGCCGGCCATCTTCAAGGAGGACGGGACTGAGGCAGGGCCGAACGAAGGCGGCTATCTGGTGATCAAGAAGCCCTGGCCAGGCATCATGCGCACGGTCTACGGGGAGCACGAACGCTTCAAGGAGATCTACTACTCTCGCTGGAAGGGCATCTACTTCACCGGGGACGGAGCCCGAAAGGACCAGGATGGATACGTCTGGATCATGGGACGGGTGGATGATGTCATCAAGGTCTCCGGACACCGCATCGGCGCCTCAGAGGTGGAGAGCGCGCTCGTTTCCCATCCCAAGGTCGCGGAGGCGGCGGTCGTGCCCATGCCCCATGAGATCAAGGGCGAGGCCATCTACGCCTTCGTCACCCTGAAGGCGGGAGTGGAGGATTCGGAAGAGCTCAAGAAGGAGCTGGTGAAGCATGTGCGGACGGCAATAGGTCCGATCGCTTCTCCAGAGGTCATCCAGTTCGCTCCCGGGCTACCGAAGACCCGCAGCGGCAAGATCATGCGCCGTATCCTCAGGAAGATAGCCACGGGGGACCTGGACAACATCGGAGATACCACTACCCTCGCCGACCCGTCCGTCGTGGACAGGCTGGCAGAGAACCGCATCAGCGTCACGTGCGAGCCCAAGAAGTGATCAGAAGAGGGCACGCACGTCGATGACATCCTCCACCAGCTTGGTCTCCACCTTGAGACCGGAGCGGTGGAATATGTCCAGCATGCGGATGTTGGTGGGGAGGATCTCCGCCGTGAAACCCTTTATTCCCACATCTTTTGCGTATTCCACGAGCATGCCGAACATCTTTGTGCCCAGCCCTTGTCCTTGGAAATCGTCCCGCACCGCGAAGGAGGCCTCCGCCAATCCTGTCACTGGGTCCGTGTCGTAGGCGGCGATGCCGATGGCCTCGCAATGTCCCTCCTCGCGGATAAGGGCCACGAAGACCATTCGCGCATCGTAGTCCAGATTGAACAAGTTGCGGATCTCCGAAGGCATGATCTTCTCGTAGGAGAGGAAGCGCTCGTGCACGCTCTCTTCCGACAGCGAGTAGAAGAGCTCCTTGAGGATCTCCTCGTCCGATGGCTTCAGGGCGCGGATGCGCACGCCGATGCCCTTGGCCTTGGTGATGAGCTGCCGTTCCGCTGGATACGGCCTTCCCGCATAGGGGGCGGCCGAACGCTCTCTTCTCAAGTAACCAAGACGCTTGGCCCCCTCCAGCAGAGAGGCGCGGAACTTGGGATGCGCGACATCTATCAGTTCCAAGGTTCGCTGCCCTATGGTCCTCCCGCGCAGCTCCGCGATGCCGAACTCCGTGACCACGTAGTGCACGTCGCAGCGATTGACCGTGACCGCGCTTCCCTCCGGAAGCACCGGAACGATGCGCGAGACCTTGCCATTCTGGGCCGTGGAAGGAAGGGCGATGATGGACTTGCCACCTTTGGACATGGAAGCGCCCCTCATGAAATCCGCCAACCCTCCTATGCCGGAGTAGAACTCATGCTCCAGCTGGTCGGCGCACACCTGGCCCGTGAGGTCTATGGAGAGGGCGGAGTTGATGGCGACCATGTGCCGGTTCTGCCTGATGGTGCATGGACTGTTCGTGTAGGAGCTGGGATAGAACTCGAAGGTGTCGTTGCGATCGACGTAGTCGTATAGCTTCTGACTGCCCAGGACGAACGAGGCCACCACCTTGCCAGGGTGCAAGGTCTTCTTGTGTCCCGTGATCACGCCGGCCTCGATGAGCTCTATCAGCCCGTCGGAGAACATCTCCGTGTGCACACCCAGATCCTTCTTTCCTATCAAGGAGTGCACCACCGCGTCCGGGATCGAGCCGTAGCCGATCTGGATGGTCGAGCCGTCCTCCACCAGCGCCGCTACGTGCTTGCCGATGGCCTGCACCTCCGGCTCGTCCTCCCGCGGTCTCTTCCATTCCAGGAGCGGCTCCTCCTGATACACGAAGGCATCGATCTCGGAGACGTGGACCATGGAATCGCCCCCGGTCACCGGCATTCTCGGGTTCACTTGAGCGATGACCGTCTCCGCCGCCTTGGCGGCGCTCTTGGTGATGTCCACGCTCACGCCCAACGAGCAGTTGCCGTTCTCATCCGGGGGAGCCACCTGGATGAGCGCATAGTCCACGTGGATGATGTTGCTCTCCAGCAGGTCAGCGATCTCAGAGAGGTTGGCGGGAGTGTAGTCGGCCCGCCCTTCCTGAACTGCCCCGCGGACCTCTGGACCGACGAAGAGGGCGTTGAGCCGGAAACCGGTCTTCGAGCGGTCATGGTCCACCGGGGAGAGGAAGAGGGACAGAGCCTGGATGATCTCGTTGTCCGCCATCTCGTTCGCTCTCGCCCCAAGCTCCTTCACCAAGGTCTGAGGTTCCCCAGCGGCGGTGCCGATGAAGACGGTCTTGCCGCGAGCGATCATGTCCACCGCCTCGCGCGGGCTGACGGCCCTACGCTTGTACCTCTGGAAATCGGATTCGGCGGGAACGGACATCCTTTTCGGAAATGGGCAGGCCACGACTTAAGCTTGAGGAATTGGTTCTCGAGTTCGGTCTTGACCTTGATTCAATAGTGGGATGCTTGCCCTCGAAGATCGGAGGCAAGCGAGAAGATGCAAAGGGGGTGAAGCCAGATTGGATCCTTCCCGGAGGTGGCACGAAGAAGCTTTAAAATGAGGAAGTGTGATAAGGTCGCCCGCGCAGGTGTAATCTAGCGGTTAGGACTTTAGCCTTCCAAGCTAAACACCCGGGTTCGAATCCCGGCACCTGCACTCTTCGCGCATCGCTCCTCGCGCAGTTCAAAAGGCGTTGATCCTTCGATCCAGTTCTCGATCTAGAACCATCTATCCATGGTAGAAAAGTCGGTGGGGGGAGTGGGGCTACTCCCCGGCTCACCGTGGGATGGCTGTGCATCATGCATCCGAACGAGAACACCATAGAGGTGATAGACATCCTCCCAGCTGTAGTGTTCGGCATCCGTATCCAAGACGCATCACTGTTCTTGTGAACGTCGCGCCTATTTAAATAGCGGAGCGGGAGAGGTGAGTGAAAATCGAAGAGGAAAGAGCAACTGGCTATTCCGAAAGTGCTCGGACGCGGAGTCAGCTCTTGCGCTTGTGCCGGACCGCAACCGCCTGACCGCGCTCGCTGGCAAGCATATCATCCGCGCAGACCGCGGCCACGCCCACTGCCTCCAGCTGCCCTTTTCGGAGGACCAACGCCTCGTCCCCCGCCCGGATACCAGGGTCGACCGAACGCACTCCCTTGCAGAAGAGGTTGCCCTTGAGATTGAAATCCTCCATCTCCACCCAGTGCTTGCCGATCGGCTGTAGTCGCTCTCCGCCATCCAGCGTGAGGGAGATCATTCCCCGCTCCTGGGTCAGCATGCCCATCTGGACACCCTGGCTCATGATCCTCGAGTAGGGATAGTTGCCTGACACGGAGCATCCTTCGAGCAGACGCTCCCCGCCCTCTCCGAACTGGCAGCGAGCCGCCGAGGCTAGGGACGCGGCACGTTCCGCTCCTCCGGACACGTTTTCGTAGGGTTCACAGGCTTGACGCAGGGCGCTCTCCAGCGCCGCCAGGGACGTGGACGAGGTAGGCCGGCCGTCGGATGTCTCCGTGCAGTCCACGACCTCGCGCACGAACTCGCTCTCTGGACCGAGGTGCGAGATGATCTGCTCGAAACCGAACGAGGAAACGTGCCTCACCAGTTCCTGCACCATCTTCTTCTCTTCCAGGTCCCAGTGACCGGTGACCGGGATGTCATACTGGGCCGCGGGATAGAAGAGCTCGAGCTCCCTCGGTACAACTCCCAGCGGCGAGGTCACGATGAGCTCCTGTACCACTGAGTGGTTGGCAACGCTGGTGAGGACCGATCGGAAGGCCCGGTGGCTCTTGGAGGTGAAGTAGGGTTTCTTCGCCGAACAAGGGAGGAGCAGAAGGACCTTTTTGTGCGGGGCGGGCCGGAAACGCTCGCAGATGCGCTTTCGATAACGGACGACATCCGGCCTGTTCAGCGACTGCTTGGAGTTGGCGTAGAACCTTGAGCCGACCACGGCGGCAAAGCGCTCCTGCAGATCGTAGCATTGCAGGTCGAGAAGGCGGAGGGCCGCCACGTTCCAGGGGGATGCGTTCGAGCGTATCTCCACCAGCTCCCTCAATCTGCCCGCCTCGATCATATGCTTGACCAGTTGGAGCTCCTTCCACGCCGAGCTCAGGTTGAAGGCCACCTGCTCATCGGGCGAGGCGCTGGAGACGAGCCAAGCCGCCTTGTCCGCCGGCAACCATCCCTCCGGCGTGGAGAGGTGTCCTCTAAGGCCCTGATACGTGAGCAAGGACGAATCGACCAGATCGACCCCGGCATATGCTAGAAGGGCTAGGTTCGAAACGTCCGCCATTCCAGGGGCGAATATCAGAGGTCTCGGTCCGACCTGCTGCCTTAGGGCGGTCACCTGGCTGACGAAGGAGCGGGCATCGCGCCGCAGTTCGAATGCGCCTTCGAGGACGACGAACTCCCTTCCTCCCTCATGGGCTCGTCCCTCATTTCCCTTCTCGGTCTCGTCCTGGATGGAATGACGTGCGTCCTCTTCTCTCTCGCTGTCTTCGAAGGCCGGTGGTGCATAGAACCGTTCCGGGAACTCGAACAACGTGCTCTCGCCATCAGGAAGCGTCCATCGGAGCCCGTTCCCGGCCAAGGCCACTATCTCCGCGCCCTCCGGTGCTTTGATGCTCTCGCTCCGCAGGAAGACCATGTTGGGGGTCGTGACACGGTGATCGTGCACGGTCCAGGTCGTTCTCCTGGCGAGACCTGAGCGGGAAAGGTTCTCAATCATCTAGTCGCCAATCACCGCTCCGGATTAATAACTTTGCAGATAAGAGATGGGATATGGCCAGCTCTTCGCCGGTCAGAGAGAACGGGTCTCAGAAAGTGGTTACCAACGCGTGGTCCTTGATTATCGTTCGAGCCTGGTCCCAGGTGACCTTCTTCACCCCTTCGAGGACGGGCACGTCCCCCACCCGGCTCTTCAAATCCTCTTCGACCACGAAGACCTCCCCTTCGAAGTCCGCTAGGTCACTAATGGCCTCTGCGTTCGAAGGCATGCCGATGGCGGTCGGTTCCTGCGTTGCCACAGCGTTCAGGGTGCCGTCTCCCACCAGCAGGACGCTCGAGCGGCCGACCAGACCGCTGGCAAGCATGGCCAGCGACAACCTCAGCCCCGCGAAGCCTTCTTCCGTTCCGTAAGGCGCCCTTGTGCACAGGATGAGAATGCTGTCTGCCATCTTGATCACCTCGCGAACGTTATCATGCGGTCCGCCTCGGACACGAATTTGGAAAGGTGGTTGGTCAAGCTCCCTATCTCGGAGCCTTGGATCTCTTCGCCTCGGTGGATGCCCCGAGCGGCGCAGCAGGTCCCGCACACCACGACGGTCGCCCCTCTCTCAGCAAGCTTCTTCAGCTCGTTCCCTACGTTGGGGAAACGCTTCGGGTCCTGACCCTCCTTGATGACGGTCACTCCCTCGCCATATCCGAAGAGACGTACGTTATACCCTTTGTCCAGGGCAGCGGACATCAGCTTGACCGCGCAATTCGAGTCCATGTTCATCATGGAGCCCGATCGTAAATGGATCAGCAGCGTCTTTGGCAACTCTCTCACCTCAGATGGTCACCGACCGGTCGTATCGTTCCATGATGACGTCCACGGCCTGTTGATAGTCGATCTCCTGGAACTTACCGGTGGCGCAGCCCTTGAACCCTCTGGCAGCCAGATCGTCCTTGAGCACGAATACCTCGTCCGCATGTTCGGACAGATGCTTGCCCGCCTTCTTGTCCACGGCGAAATACACGGCGTCCTCGAAGAGCATGACGCCTTTCTTGTCGCTGCCGCCGATATCTGGTATGAGTTCCAGGCCGGTGGACTCGTGAGGTGACCTGGTCATTATGAATAGGACGGAGGACAAACGATCACCCGATGAAGTACTGCATGTCGCTATCCGCCGCGATATCGAGGAAGGCCGCCGCTCCCAGGAGCTTGACCCCTTTGTCCAGTTCCTCTTCCTTCACGTGCATGATGGACATGGTGGTGCTGCAGGCGTACATATTGACGCCTAGCTCCAACGCCATCTTCTTCTGCGCCTCGTAAGCCTCCACGCCCACCGCCAACATCCTCTTCTTGAACATGCCTGTGAAGAGCCGGTACATGCCCGGCGCCTTCGGGTTCGCACCCTTCTTCAACAGGCTCAGCCCGAAGAACGTGTGGAAGATATGGACCTCCATTCCCATGCTCGCGGCGGTGTTCCCGATCATGAGGGACATCATCGCCTTGTCGAAAGTGCCCTCGGACACCACGATCACTACCTTCTTTGCCTCTGCCATAATGAATCACCCCTGTTCTATGTCGCTGAGTTCCCAGATTAGGCCGCCTTCTTCCGGATGTAGAAGTAGAAGGCCTTTCCTTCCTGCCTCATTTCCGCAAGCTCGTTCCCGGTGCGACTGCACCATGCAGGCACATCCTCCTTCGAGCCTGGATCGTCCGCCACCAGCTCCAAGACCTTGCCCACCTGCATCTCCTTCATCTTCTTTGCTAGCTTGACGATGGGCATGGGGCACATCAGCCCCTTGCAGTCCAAACTCTCATCCTTGTTCATGTGATCACCGTTAACGGTTTTGCACGGTTGTGCGACAACTATAAAAACCTCTTCGCTTATAAGTCTTTCGAACAAGAGCTGACAAGACACGGAGAATGATGTTCCAATGTTGCCTGAGAAGATGATCGGTGAGGTGTCCAATTGCCACGACCTGGTGCAGTGCGCCTTCTCCTTGGGAGCTTTCGAGGTGGAGGTCTACTACCAGTTGACGGAACT
>Ga0315289_10008008_pt1 | contig 15319 bp, 15 predicted proteins | sample YL17G11_40_MG_FD_203452 | JGI IMG/M metagenome (GOLD analysis project Ga0315289, IMG submission 203452) | Sediment microbial communities from Yellowstone Lake, YNP, Wyoming, USA - YL17G11_40 | ecosystem: Environmental > Aquatic > Freshwater > Lake > Sediment | place: USA: Wyoming | collected... | reverse complement strand
ATGCAACGGAAAGGAGAGAGGAATGGATATCGCGGTTCCAGCACGATCTCGCCAGTGCGGATGCCAACGATCCGGCGTTTTATCACAGCTTGAATGTTCTTGGAGATCTGTACGAATCGACAGGCGACCGCCGTGCCAGCATTCAGGTACGCGCGAGCCTCCTGGATGACATCAGGGCCCCTGCTCTCATTCGAATGGACGCAGGAGTGAAAGCGATTGGGCTAATGGAACGAACCAGTGGTAAGCCGTCTCTGCTGCTGCAAATGAGCAATCAAGTACGTGAGGTCTTTACAACACGCGAGTTAGGCTATAGTCGAGATGCGTTTGTTGTTCCCATTCAGAGGTTACGTCTTAGAAGTGCACAATGGACATATGCTGCTGGGAAACAAGAAGCGGACGAACTTGTACAGCAGTCGCAGACTGCAGAAGCGAACACACGGCTTCTTGCCGCGATGACAAGGGCCGACGTGATTGCGAACGAGTACATCTCAGAATGGGCTTCCCTGCGAGAGGCGCCGCGAAACCAACTGGCGACTTTGAACGCCGGCCTCGAATCCGCAACTTATCTGCGAGGAGAGCTTGCGGAGGCAATGAGTCGCATATACACGCAGCAGGGTGAGGCAACGTTAGCTGCCGCGACACGGAACAAAGGGGAGCAGATGCTCAACGTTCTGTTGGAGCAGTATCCCAAGAGCGTCAGATATTCGCAGCCTGCGGCAGTGTTGTTGATCCAAATGAAACGAGTGGCGGGTGCGTCTGATACGGATATTGTCCCGTATATTCGTGATCTTATGTCCCGCGTGGTGCCGGGACATGCTGTCCTGAATCTCCTGTCCGACTTTGCCATGGAGACCGCTAGAACACCCGAAGGGGGTGTACTAGCCGATAGGTTGTTCCAACTTCTCTTGCAACAGGAGGAGGCGTGGTTTCCTGAAACGTACCGCCAGCACATCAACTATCAGGTGTGCTTGCTTGAGAGTACGGTGAATCTGATCAACATGGATAGGTTGTCGGAGGCCGGCGATCATATCCGAAAGCTGTTAACGCTCGGTATAGCTGACGCAAAGTTGCTGGAGCGTCTGGATCAAGTGAAGAAAGCTTATGGTCGGAAATTCTCGGGGGCAACGGCAGCAGACATGGAAAAGCTATACATGCCCCCGGCAGCAGAGCCAACGACTTCCGTTGGGCAAGCGAGAAGAGCGCCCGGTGAGGATACAGTGGGGACAGGTACCGGTTCAGAAGGCCGTGACGCAGCGATACCAGACAACGACGTAGAGAGGGGTGAGCAGAGCGTGTGGTGTCACCCGGTATGGATAGCCGGTGTGTGTCTATCTGGAGGCGTGGGGATGTGGGCAGTACTGAGAAGACGCTTGGCGAGGCGCAGATCTGTGAATACTCCATCCCAGCAGTGATCGAAGGTATATGAGGAGCATCTATTGATGTATGGTGCGCCCCATCGAGGCTCAGTCGTTCTTGGTACATTAGGGGACAGACATATGCCAAAGCATCCTTTCTCGCTAGTCAGAGTGGTAATCATGTTGCTATTGCTCGGGTGTGCGCAACTCGCCTTGGCGGTTGCGTCCGGTTCGGAAGAACAGACTTCGTCACGTGTGATCCGATACGATTTCGGCGTTGTTCCGGCTGGACGGGCAATAGAGCATACGTTCCATGTTGATAACCCAACAAATCGGGATGTTGCTGTGGCCGCCATTCGTGCCGCATGTTCATGCACGACCGTCGGCGAGAATCCAAAGGTTATTCCGGCCAACAAGGGAGCGGACTTCCACATTCGCGTTCAGACAAATGACGCCATAGGAGAAAGACAATGGACAATACGCCTCGAGTTAGTGGGCGAGTCGCCTGTGACGCTCATTGCGCAGGGGAAAGTAGTGGCGCTGTATCCGAAGACTGTGCAACTGGGAGCGATGAGGCGAGGCCAGGAGGTTGTGAAGGAATTTGTCGTGCGTTGTGTGCCGGGTGATCGTCTTCGCATTATAGGGGTTGATTACGATGTGGATGAGGTGTCCGTGGGGTTCTCACGGCTAAATGAGGCAGAAGTGTCAGTGTCGGTCAGAACCAAAGTGATCCCTGAAGGGCCGTTTGATATCCCGTTGGTAATTCGCACCTCGGCGGAGCCATCGAACAGTATGTCAATACGATTGCAGGGTAGAGTGCTGAAACGGCTCGAAGTGGAGAATGGCCGAGTTGTGCTCCGTGGTACGCGCGACGATAATGTAATACGCGGACAGTTTAGACTGTACGCACCGTATGGAGACGGTATCACCGTACAGGAGGTTTCGTCGTCCAATCCTGCCCAACTTGATGTGCGACGTGTTGAGCCGTCGAAGAAGGACGGTGGTATTATGATGGAGGTCTTGTATCGCGTCAGCAACACTGATGTTGATGCGTTCGTGCAAGAACGAATTGTCGTCAAGGCGATTGTCGGTGGTGATCCCTATTCCGAGGAAGTGCTGATTCTCGGTCTCGTTCGCAAAGAAGCGGGTGCGAAGATACCCGAGAAGGTCCATCCGTAGCTGCACCAGACACGTGTATTGATGCCGTTTCCGGGCAGCGTTACGGTTCGATGGCAGGTCAATACCAGCTTGCGGCCGTCACCCGGAGAGAGCTTGACATTCTCCGGAAGGGTGATAGCTTGACCGAAAACCATGGTCATGAGGATTAGTACGACTTGGATGTTCGTATTGGTGTACAAAGGAGGATTCTGTAATGAATCGGAATTACAAAGTCGGAGTTCTTGTATGGGTGGCTAGTGTATTGGCAATCTGGGCTATTGTCGCGGCGTGGCGTCCACGCTACGAGATAGCAGCAGGCCCCAAAGGGGTTTACATCGTGAATTGCTCAACGGGGGAGGTATGGATTCGCACCGACACCTGGACAAGTCTCGGCAGACCATGACGGGAAGCAAAGCAAGGGGCAGTGTCACGGGGCGCGTTAAAACCGAAGGTGTCCCGGTTGCCGTGGGAATTGGGCTTGCGGCCGGTCTTGGCCGTGCGTTTGGGCAGGATAGGTTCGACCACCTGCTATTGTTCATCTGAAGCGATCGATCCGCAGCCGGAGAGCGCGCCGGACAGGCGGGCGCGTCGCAAGAATGCGGACCCAGCGTCCGAACCAAGTGCGGTCAGCGCACGCCCCATACATCCGCCGATTGCAGGCAAATCGCATCTAGCTTATCTTGGACCGTCGGTCATACGTGCAACGCCGTCTGTGCCTGTCTTCCAGTAGCTAACAATGATCCAGCTCGTTCCACCGATCGCGAACGCTCCCCAGATGGCAAACTGCCACCATATCGAATTGGAGAAGATCGGGGTTCTTGACAACAAGAAGACGAGCACCTCGTAGGGAAGGCACAGAACGAGTGCCAAGATCACCCACCTACTCAGTTGCCTCCAGAACTCTGGCCGTTTGGGCTGGTCATTTGTGGTGTTCATTGTGTGTCCCTTCAGAATGGATTACTCATACATCCGTTCGAGCCCTGAGACGGCGAGCGTTAACCCGCTTGGCGCTTGAGAACGGACAACGAAGCACACTATCGTCCTCCTGCGGACCACGGGCGGTGAAGAACGACGCGGCTATACCAAAGGTGTCGCCTAGAAACAAATCTGCACTTCTTCAAGGGTGATAGTATCAACGGACTGTTCACTTGTCAACACGAAATCACACAGAAAGTGGAGAAATGTGGGACGAGATCGTTGCCTGGCCGGACTGGATATTGGAGGAGGCTGGCGCGTCCCGGAGTCGGAGCAACAGATGACGTAGAATCAGTTCCGCTTTTCATTGCGCTTTGAATAGTTGAAGCAAATCGCTGGGACGGGTGGATAACATGGAACGAATGGAAGAACTGGAACATCGAAGCATCTATATCATCCGCGAGGCGTACGCTTGTTTCCAGAAGCCGGCGGTGCTGTGGTCGATGGGGAAGGATTCCACCGTGTGCATTGCCTTGTGCCGCAAGGCCTTTCTCGGGACGGTGCCGTTCCCCGTCATTCATATTGACACGAGGCAGAAGTTCCCCGCCATGTATGCCTTCCGGGACAAGTGGGCCAAGACATGGGGACTGAATCTCCTGGTGGCAGAGAATGCGGCGGGCTTGGCCGGGAGCGTGGACTGTTCCGACAAGCTGGCTTGCTGCACCGCGTTGAAGACCGAGGCTCTGAAACAACTGATTCAAGCGCAGGGTCTCGACGCGATTCTGCTGGCCATCCGGCGGGATGAGCACGGCGTCCGCGCCAAAGAGCGGCACTTCTCGCCCCGGAACACGGATTTCCAGTGGAATTATCACGACCAACCGCCGGAATTGTGGGATCTCTTCGGGGCCAGGGCGGATGACAATACTCACGTCCGGGTCCATCCGCTGCTCGACTGGACGGAGTTGGACGTCTGGCGCTACGTCCAGCGGGAGAACCTCCCCGTCGTGGACCTGTACTTCGCGAAGGAGGGCAAGCGGTATCGCAGCATCGGGTGCGCGCCCTGCTGCGAGCCCGTAGAGTCCGAGGCGACCACTCTGGAGGACATCCTTCACGAACTCGAGACGACACGGATCGGAGAGCGTCAGGGCAGAGCACAAGACAAGGAGGCCGCTTACGCCATGCAACAATTGAGGGCACTGGGATACATGTAAGGAACACAAGACATGGGTGATCTTCGCATCGTTGTGGCCGGTCATGTGGACCACGGCAAGAGTACCATCATCGGCAGGCTGCTGTATGACACAGGGTCCCTGCCTCGGCAAGTGGCGGACAGGCTCGAGAAAGCAGGCGCGTCCGACCCTGCGGCTTTGGCCTGCATCACGGACCAATTGTCCGAGGAGCAGGAGGGCAGTTTTACCCTGGACACCGCGCAGGCACACTTTCGCACGGCCCAGAGAGACTACACGCTGATCGACACCCCCGGACACCGGGAATTTCTCAAGAATATGGTGACGGGGACCACCCAGGCTGATGCGGCCCTTCTGGTGGTGGATGCCGCCGAAGGCCCCCTTCCGCAAACATACCTGCACGCCTACCTGATCGCCATGCTCGGCATCCGGGAGGTGATCGTCGCGATCAACAAAATGGACCTGGTCTCCTACGAATGTCACCGCTTCCATCTTCTTTCACGACAGATTGCCGGTCATCTCCAGAGAATAGGCGTGGTACCCCGAGCCATCATTCCTGTCTCCGCCCAGGAAGGAGACCACGTGGTCAGACCAAGCAGCAGAATGTCCTGGAACCTTCTGCCTACCCTTATGCAGGCGATGGAGGAGCTAGTCCTCCAGGAGCAAAACGGCTATCGGCCGCTGCGCTTCCTGGTCCAGTGCCCCTTTCCGGCAAACGGCCGCCAAGCCATTTTAGGTCGGGTAACCTCCGGCCACCTCCACCAGGGCCAGACGATCGTCTTCGACCCTGGCCATCACCAGACAGCCGTGGTTTCCGTGCTACTGGGACAGCAGGAAGTCCGTATGGCCTCGGCGGGACAATCCGTGGGACTGCTTCTGGAAGACCCGACGCCGGTAAAAAGAGGGCAGGTGGGCTCCAACGTCGATGACGCTCCTGTAGCCACCAATCGGTTCTCGGCCAGAGTATTCTGGATCAGCCCACAGTCCCTTACAGTGAAGGACAAGATCGAGGTTCTCTGTGGAACTCAGAGCTGCCGTGGCCACATTGAGAGAATCGCCAAGGTGATCGATCCCGTCTCCCTGGCGGCCGTCAAAACAGATGCTGCCCGCCTGGACGACTCTCAGGTCGCCGAAATCGTCATCCGGACAGAGTGGCCCGTGTGCATCGATCCTGCGGATGTCGTTCCAGAACTTGGGCGATTCGCTCTCCTTCGGGACGGCAGGATTGGGGGAGGGGGAGTGATCGTCAAATGACGAAGGGCGGTACGATCATCCGGCGTGTAGCGACCCACAAGACCAACGGATTGGTGGTCCGTTGCTCGTGCTGGGGGACAATGGGTCGCGAGGGTTGGATCGGGCACACACGGGAAGTCGCACGGGAGCATTTCATGAGCGTTCCGGCCGAGCACATCGCCCGCGCCATCGCGGGAGAGAGCACGCCGGCCGGGGGAGAGAAAAACGCACGAAAAGCGGCACAGTCAGTGCACGCAAAATCTCGGCGAACGTCGCAAGAGCCAAAAGGGAACCAACACGAAACCGCGTTTTTCGGCCCAAAAAAAGGTTTGCGGCTCCGTGCGAGTACACGAGGCCGCAAACCATACCCCCAAGGGGAGTCGAACCCCTGTCTCCAGGATGAGAACCTGATATCCTAGGCCACTAGACGATGGGGGCACACACATAGCGGCGGTCGGATTCGAACCGACGACCCTGGGCTTATGAATCCCATGCTCTAACCAACTGAGCTACACCGCCAGGTTGCCTAAGCTCTACCATTGTAATGCCTGCGCCGCAGGCCTGTCAACCGCGAATTCTTTGCTTTGTCAAAGGGATCAACGGCAACAAAGCTGGCCGGCAACGGCCTCACCGATACGCCCGGCGCAGATGGAATGTTTGACCTCCGAAAACGTTTTGGCGGCAGGCAGCGGCACTCATCGCCGGGGCGGATGAGTGCCGCTGGGGCAGTCGCAGGGCGGCGTGAAACGGGAACAAGGCGACGGGGCAGCGAGTAAGATAGGTAGGTTGGGCTGCTCCAACGCAACGTTTCGCGGTTGGAGAATCTCTTGGATCGTGGGTCTTTTGTCTGTTGGGGCCTTGTGCGGATGATGGATGGTCTGGAGCGGAATGGCTTGCCCGGCGGGATGGGCGAGGTTCTGGAGTTGGCCCAGAGCCGGCTCAACGGCAGCCTCAAAAACCCCAATCTGTTCGTTCTGCCCCAGGGCGAGGTCAGCCCGGCGTCCACGGCGCTCGGCCGGCAGCTCTGCGACTGGCTGGGCCGGGAGTTCCGAATCGCGGCGTTCGATCTGGCGCTGCCGCCGCGAGACATGGCTGGCTCTATAGCCCAGTATCTCTGCATCGCCATCGACTCTTCCCAGCCGGAGACGGTCAGGGATGCCCTCAAAGAGCGGCTCTGGCCCGCCAGGCCGAAGATCCCCCCGCGGGCCATGCTCGACGACATCCTGCACGGCCGCCACGAGAAAACGGTCCCGGAATTCCGGCTCGAAGAGTACGGCCTCTTCGTTCCGTTCCGCACTCGGCGGCACGCCACGATTCGGACCCATTCTTTCGCGCACCGGCCTGCCTTCTACCGGTACCGCGTCGCGTTGGCCCGCACCGCCGAACTGCCCGATCCGATGACGGACTATCTGCAGGCCCTGTTCACGAACTGCCCGAACCACCTGTTCCGCGAGACGGTCTTTCGCGCCTCCGGCGTTGGGCGCGGCCGGCTCGGCGTCGAGATCCCGCTGACGCGCGTGCGCGATCACGGCATCATCGCCCTGGCGGGCCGCAGTCACGGCTTCCGCGAAGTCAGCAGCCGGCACGAAAACCTCCAGAAGTACTTCCTCGAACACGACCCCGCCACGATCGCCTGCGAAGTGCCCGTCTGGATGGAATCCTGGGAGTTCGTGGACTATCAGCGCATCCTGGGGACTCGCGAACCTCTGACCGGCCACATCGACGTCCTGCGCCATGAGGACAATGGCCGGCTGGGCGTCTGGGACTACAAGCCGCACGCCGCCGCCGAGCGCCACGCCCACATTCAGGTCTTCCTCTACGCCCTGATGCTGTCCCTGCGCACGGGCCTGCCCCTGTCGGCCTTCCACTGCGGCTACTTCGACGAAGACGACGCCTATCTCTTCCGCCCGGCCCGGGCCACGCGGACGCCGGAGTGAACAAGCCGGGCAGAGCCGGTGCGACCCTCGTGGTTTCGATAATCACCATTCGCAAGGACCTGACATCGTCCTATCACCGGAGTTCTACCGAAGCACGCACCGTGAGAAAAGGGAAGCGAGCCCCCTGTGGACTCGCTTCCCCACTTTCCTGTAGTTCGAGAGATACGGACTCGTCGGTTTACTTGAAGTTCAGCGTTACGCCGCCCATGGGGCTGTCGTGAATGCCGGGGAGTTCATAGATGTCACTCCCGGAACCCTTCAGCGTGACATCGACATTCAGCGCGTGAGTCCCGGGCCGGCTAACTGCCGTGTTCAGGTGGAAGTTGGCATTGCCCTGCCCGTTGGTCTTCACGGTCCCGACCTTGCCCGGCGTGCCCCAAGTGTCCACGCCGAGATAGATGTCATATTCGGTATTGGGCTGCACACCCTTGAGGGAAAGCGTCATCACCAGGTTGTTGGGGCCGGAGGTGTTGTTGAAGATCACAAAGCCCCCGCCCGGAGGAAGAGGAAGAGTCGAGCCGGGCCCGTAGGTCTGTACGCACGGGATCAGGTTCGTCTTCTGTGCCGCCGCCATGACGGGCACTGCGATCACGGCGACCACCGCCAAAACCAGAGCTATTTCCAAAATCGTCTTTTTCATGTTGTTCCTCCTGAATCTGTTTGCCATTGGCTATTCCTCGGACACAACGATCAGTCAGCCTCTGCCATGTTTGTTTTCTTTCATCTCCTTTCTGCGCAGTCAACCGCAAGACAGCACGAACACGTCACCTGGTTCCCCGGTGGGGAGCGATTTCGCTGGCTGCCTCCATCCCCAGTATTCTGCGATTCATCATTTCCCCCCGTGCGGCGGTCCTCCCACGGTTTCCTTAAGGCTCCTTCCGGGCAAGCAAAACACCGGCAAGGAAGCGCGGCGGCAGTGGCCCAAGAATGATATGTCACGCGAGTCCGGGATCGCCCGCGTCTGAGTGGCCTCCACCACAAACCCCGCGCCGCAACTCCGTGCGGCGCTGCACAATTGCACGCCCGCAACTATGCCGCACGCGGGCGCGGTTGTCAAGAGATAAGTCCCCGTTTTCTTCAGGCGGCGAGAAGCTCCTTCTTCGCAGCCGTGACAATCCGGTCCAACTCGCGCCTCGTGGCGGCGTCGAGGGTCGGCGCCGATTGGCTCGCCACCAACCGGCGCCAGGTTTGGTCGGCTTGTTGGAGAATGCGCTCGTCCCCGCACGGGGCCGGCTGCGTGTGGTCGAAGTAGCTGCGGTCGAAAAGCCGGGGATTCCACCCGATGTCCCGGAAATGGGCCAGGGTGTGTTCGTTCTCCAAGTAGGTCCCACGCTCGCAGAAGAGCATCTCATGAATCAGCTCGACCGCGCAGGTGTCGGCGCTGACCTCGATGCCCCGGCCGAGCTTGTAGATCGCCTCGTTCATTTCCAGGTCGATCATGGCCTGCGTCGGGGAGAAGGCGGCGGCATTGTCCAGGGCCCCGATGGGCAGCGGCAGGCTGACCGTGCTGCCAAAGGCCATTTGGCGGTAGGTCTTCAGGAACGCCGCTTGCAGGCCGGGGACCTTGGCCTCGACGTAACCCGGCTCGACGTTGTGGACGAGACCGTACCGCCGGCGGAAAAGCTGGTGCAGCGCGACATCGGTGAGGATGGCCGCAGGCGTGCCATAGCAGACCTGCGTGGTCTTCATATCCATCTCGCCGGTGATGCTCGTGGAGAAGTAGTAGACGTCCGGATTGATCAGGCTCGTCGCCGTCATACAGCCCAGGATTTCCGCCGCCGCGACGATCGCGGCGCCGGCGGGCGTCATCGGCGCGGTCGCGCCGAGAATCGGCATCGGGGCGAAGTTGACGGGAAAACCGTACTGGAGGGCCTCCTCGAGCACCCCACAGGAGCGGGTGTCCAGCTTCAGCGGGGACGTCGTGCAGTACGCGGCGACGAAGATCGGCGGCTGCGTGCGCAAGGCGTCCCGGTCCCCGCCCACGGCCAGGGCCGCCAGTTCGGCCAGGTACTTGACCTCGCCCGCCGCACTGGTGCCGACCCAGCCCGGCTTGCGCGAGTTCAACAACAGCAGCCGGGACGATTCGATCGTCTCGATACGCGGATCGAACTCGCTGCAAATCAGCGGCGCGTTGACCGCTTTGACGCTCGGCAGCGCCTCGCCCAGCCGGATCATGTCCACCTGGTCCTGCACCGTCGGCTTGCGGAACCGGCCCTGGGGATAGTCGTAAATCCACGGCGCCCCGTAGCCGAAGTCCACGATGAACTCCTCCGGCATGGCAACGTCATCGGTGGGCAGGCTCCGGCAGAACGGATACCACAGCGAGGAGCGCACCATCCGGTAGCGGTCCCGTTGGGCGGCGATCTGCCGCTCGACCAGTTCCGGCGGGAACCACGCCCGCCGGGCGGCAAAATCCACGCGACAGCCGGCGTCGGCCAGGGCCCGGAGCAGGAACTCGCCTTGAAGGCGCAGCCCGGTCCGCTCCAGCACCTCCAGCGTACCCCGGTGCAGCCGCTCCATCTGCTCAGGCTCGATCACTCTCAGGAAACCCTTGAGCATCGCATATTCCCGTCGCTGACTGACCAGCCAAGCCGGGTGCCATGTCTACGCTGGCGTAGACATGCTTCCTTCGATGGGCAAGACATGCTTACGCAAGCGTAAGCATGGCACCCAAGACAGGCGACCAGTCCATTCTGCTACAAACCTTTCGGCTCGGTACGATACCAGACGAGCTCGATGTTTGCCCCGTCGGCCGTCTGGTAGAAACCGGCCACCGCGAACCCCGCGTCGAACGGCTCCAGCAGAACCTTCATGCCCTTGCTCAGCTCAGCGATCTGCTCCACCTTCTGAACCCGGAAGCCCACATGCGGCTGGTCGTGGAGCGGGCCGGTCACGGGACTATCCGGCTCGTACCGCAGCCACTCCACGCGGAACGGATGGTGATGGGCCTCGGTGATCCACACCCGCGTCGCCGGCACGAACGTCATGCCCGGCTTGCTCTCGGTCGTCGGAATCCCGACATGATCGAACTGCATCGGACTCTTTGCCATAGGCTTTTCTCCCTATTCCCTGGCCACGGCGGCTTGCCGGACCGGCCGGCGTATGCGCTTTGTCATCCTGCGCGCTCTCTTTCCGGAAGGACTGCCAGCGGGCCGTGCGTGACCTGGACACCGTCTGCCCATCATAGCGTGCGGGCGTCCTTCCGCAAGTCCGGATAGCCGGGCGAGAGACGAACGTTCGGAGCGGGACCGCGTAAACGCGGTACTCCCAACCCCCGACCCACAGCCTCAAAGCCCGTAGGGGCGAATCATCATTCGCCCTCCGCCATCGGGAACCTGTCATTACGAGCCCGTTCCTCCTTGACCGATCGCGACCTCTTCCGCTGCTAAAGATAGCGCCGGACGCGACGGCAGTAGTCCGCGTACTCTTCGCCGAACACTTTCTGCAAATGCTGCTCCTCGGCCAGAACGATCCGATGGTGGACGGCGACCACGAAGACGCCGGCCAGGAGCACCAGCGGGTTCAGCGTGTAGAGCACGCCGGCCAGAATGGTCGCATAGGCACCCAGGTACATCGGGTTGCGGCTGAATTGAAACAGGCCGCCCACCTTCAGATGGGTGCTCTCTTTGGGCGAGCCGATCCGAAAGGAGTCCGCCAGTCCCAGCCGCCCGATGAACAGCAGCAGGAAGCCGCCGATCCACGGGACCAGCGAGACCCCCCGCAGCCATCCCGGCGGGCTCACGAGAGACAGGCGGACGCTCCAGCTCTGCACCACCATGGCGGCCCACAGAACCAGGATGGTATACTTGCTGATATAGAAGATCCGCCTGTCAATCGGCGGCTCGCCATCCATATCGATGTTTCTCCGCCGGAGCAGCGCCCCGCCGCCGAACAGGAGAACCAGGAACAAGACCGGAAATATCGTGACAACAATTGACTCAACCATCGCCGTTCTCCCCTAAACCGACATTCGCCGTTTCGCGCTGCCCGACGGCAGCGCATGGCGTTTCGAGAATCAGGATAGTGCCCCGCCGCAAGATTTCAAGCCCGAATGCCCGCCTTCCGCAGAGGATTCCCTATGGAGCTTGGCCGAAAGCGCAGTAGAATGGCGGGATGCTGGTGTTGCCAGTCAGGAGGTGTCCGGCAGCGTCTTCGAAGAAGGAGGAGAATTCATCTCCGCAAAGGAACGGCTACGATGCGCAGAATCGCAGGCTTCACGCTGATTGAATTGCTGGTGGTCATCGCCATTATCGCCCTGCTGATGGGGATCTTGATCCCGGCCTTGAGCAAAGCGCGCAAGCAGGCCTGGGGCGTCACGTGCGGCAGTAATCTGCGGCAGGTCGGAGTGGCCGCCAACGTGTTCGCGCAAGATCACGACAGCAAGATTCCCCGGGCCGACGACTTGAAGCTGTTGAGTGGGCACGCGAACGAGGAGACCACGCGCTGGTTCAAGGCCTTCATGGCGTACCTGGCCCAGAGCGTCGTGGACGGGGATTACCGCCACGTGAAGATCTACCGCTGTCCCGCCTATCCCGAGAAGAGACACACCGTCTGTTTCGCCGTGAACGGCTGGAAGGACGGCGTGAACGTGGTCGTGGGGCTGACGCGACTGATGGACATCAAGCAGCCGGGGGCCAGGATCTACCTGGCGGATTTCGAGGACTGCACCGAGCAGTATATTGTGGCCAAGGAAACCGATGAGGGGCTGGGAAGGACCGATGTGTTCATCCCGAATCATCTGAGTGCCTCGGACGTTCCGTACTCGATCTGGTCGGGTCGCCGTCTCCCGCAGAAGCGCCACCGGCAAGGCTACAATGCCTTGTACTTGGACTGGCACGTCGGCTACCTCAAGGTAGAGCCGGACGACCCGGAGTTCCAGCAGCAGGAAATCAAGCTGTGGAACGTCACGAAGTAGGCCGCTACACGCAAGACCGGAGGCGGCAGGCCGTAGGGTGGTCGGGCTCCCAAACGCAATTCTTCGCGTTTGGGGTCCCGCTTCGCCCATCAATCTTCCGCCTCACACAAAGGCACCAAAGCCTGCCCCGTTCGCCGGTGCTCAGGGCAAGCTCTGAGCGCAGTCGAACGGGACACGAAGGGCAGTGTACGGAAATGCCTCCCCTGACACCTTAAATTCCCGGGCCTGATTCACTGAGCCGGACACAGAAGGCTTGCAGTTGCGAGGCGTTTCTGCTATAATGCCTAGTTGATGCAGGGATCGCCCCACGACATTCCAGGGAGGCCGGCAGTATCACTCGAGTGAGGGGGTTGGCAAATGTGGGTGATGGACGACGGCGAGCGCGTATTGACAGGAAAGCGGGCGGCGGCCTTCGCCGGAGCGGCGGGTTATCTGCTCGCCACCCTCGAGACGAATGACGGCGAGTATCCCACGGGCATCTCTCCCTTCGACGATCTGACCTACGGGCAGAAGGTGTCGTGTCTGGATGCGGTCACGCGCGGACTGCTCCGGAAGGACGTGCCGGCGATTGAGCCCGCTCTCCCGCTGGAAGCGGCCATTGTGGGGGTGTACGGGGAGCTTTGGGTACTGGTTTCGATCGAGATCTACGATCCCCAAGCCAGTGGCACCGTGTGGCGGCAATTGGTGGTCCAGGCCGTGAAAGAGAGTGCCGTGGAACACGCCCATGATCTGGCCTGGGTACCGGACCCCGCGTCCACGGATGAGCGGCTGTGGCTGGAGCGGATCGCCGGTCTGCAGAGGGAGATTCTGGAAGATACCGACGAGGTGGCCGTTGAGTCTGTCGCCGATCTGCCGGGCAACCAGGCCAGAGCGATACGAAAAATCCTGGGCATCTCGGATGAGTATGCTCTGATGGTTCCCGACGATCTGAACGATCGGCAGATCGAACAGCGGTTAACGGAGTTGCACCGCTTACTTCGCTCCGTGACCTCCTGATGTCCCCAAAATGTCGCCACGGGGATTCAGGTACGCGGTTCCTTTTCGGATTCAATTGAAGGTGTCCGCTACGAATGGCATGAAGATAAGGTATGGGAGGCCAGCCAAACCGCGGTTTTCGGCCTCGGAACGCCATCATCTGTGCGGAGAAATGGCTTAACTTCATGCCATTCGTGTCCGCTACCTTTGTTTTGTGCCTTAGATTCCTGGAGGTGCGAAGGTCGAGGGATAAATAAGACAAGACAATACGGAAATAGGCGACTGCCCCGCGGTTTCCGTCCCGGGGTTCCCCCCTTTCATGCTCGGGACAGCTTTTTCCAGTCCATGTTCCATTGTTTTTTCAGCTTCTCTTGAAGTTGCTGCGAACTGGTTTCGTAGGCCTCGAGGAGTGCCTTGATTCCTTCCAGGGAAGCTTTGGTCCATTTCTGACGCTCTGCGTATGCCGCAAACTGAGTCTCATGGACCTTGCGCCGGTGCCCGTCCTTCATGTAGTCAAACTCACCATCAGGTCTGCAATGGCTCCTGCCTAGAGTTGGTGTTGTCGGTACACAGGGGCCATCGCAATACTTGGTTCTGGCTTTGGAGATCAGGATGAATCCCGCCAGCTTATCATTCCACGGCTTCTCCCTTCCGTTCGAGACCATGGCTTGGGACTCTACGGAGCCGGAAGGGGCCTTCTCGGTTGTTGTGAGTTCGGCCGCCGTCAGGAACCATTGCTCCATCCGAAGGAAATCGTCCAATCCCGCAACATGTCCGTCGGCCGGGACAGGCACTTCCGGCAGATCACGGTCGTGGTAATAGGCGCGAATCTCCAGAGCAGCATCGACCGCTTCCCGCATCACCTTCTCGTTCATCGAGTGATAGCCCTGGAGCATCATGTTCCTGCGGTAGTAGTTGACGTGGTCGTAGGTCTTGAGTGCGTATTCGGGATCGTAGGTGAAGTCGTAGAAGACCTTCGCTGCGTCCTGCATCCTTTGGAGGGATTGCTTCAACTCATCCTTGTTCATAGTGCACCACCTATAAGAGGCAGCCGCCCGCGTGACGCCGGCGCCGATCCCAACGGACGGTCTGCCAAACCTTCATTATACCACGAGGGGATCATGCGCACAAGCGCGGTTCGGATGTCCGGCGCAAGCCCCGGCCAGGCGGCCACGATCCGGGCCGGTATGTGCAGGATGGGCGTGGGTCCCCCAACGCGGCGGTTGGCGTTTGGGGTCCCCTTTAGCCCATGCGGGTCCTGATATTCCTCCGCAGATTTCCCAGCCCGGCCTGCGGCCGGAACCAAAATCAACTCACACAAAGGCACGAAGCCACAAAGGGAAGATCGTATCCAGGGACTCCTCACTTCGTACTACAAAGGCGTAACCTCTTGTTTTTCTGACAAGCATTTTGAACGGAGGTCGGGTAAGTCCGCGGCACGAAAGGACAGGGAAACAACGAAGGGCACGAATCGCACGAATGGACAAGAGAGACGAACAGATCGCATTCGTGTCATTAGAAACTATCTCAAAACTCGATCAAAGGCTGAAAGCCATTCGTAGAATTCCTTGGAAAGGAGTTGCGAATGGCGAGAAGAAAACAAACTGTTACACCGTTGCCCACGATTTGGCACGTACCGGATGA
>Ga0315289_10008007_pt1 | contig 15320 bp, 12 predicted proteins | sample YL17G11_40_MG_FD_203452 | JGI IMG/M metagenome (GOLD analysis project Ga0315289, IMG submission 203452) | Sediment microbial communities from Yellowstone Lake, YNP, Wyoming, USA - YL17G11_40 | ecosystem: Environmental > Aquatic > Freshwater > Lake > Sediment | place: USA: Wyoming | collected... | reverse complement strand
AATTAATAAAAATCCGTATTGCAAATGTTCAAAACGTTATTTCCTATGTTTTGAATTTTGTTCATTTGAATCCTTCGGCTTCGCTCAGGACAGGTTTGTTTAGGATTTAGGATTTAGATATTAGGATTTTCTCGTAAGAACCTTTATATGCCTGGTTCATCTTCCTGCCGGCACATTCGCTGATGGGCACGGCGCTGCTCGGTAAATGCTGCAAAGCCCGCTGAGGTTATCTGGCGCCCAGAAGCCACTCTTCCGCAAATACCGCCACATCGCCAATATCGACACTTCCGCTGTGGTCCAGGTCCATTCCAGCACACCAGTTCGGCGACGAACACAGCTTGCGCCAGTTGCTGGCCAGCGTCGCCCAGTCAGGGAAGTTGACCTGTGCATCGCGATTGAAGTCACAACTGCAGGTAACTATCTGCAGCCCGTCGTCCAGTTCGCACTTAGCGGCCTCACCGCACGGCGGTGTCACAATCACGTTCCACGTATCGGGTTCAGCGCCCGTCAGGTCAACCTGACAGTTGATGGTGTTCTCATTAGCGACCACAACGTTGGTCGCGTCAATCTTTATGACGTTATCGCGGAACACGACCAGTTCGGCATCCACGTTAATCAACCGCTGTTCGCCGCCGGTGGAATTGGTCTGGAATAATTCAATTTCTTCTCCTCCGCTATTCTCGAAGTAGTCGAGCACCATATAGTAGCTCCCTGCAGCCGGAAAGCTAAACATCATCGTGCCAGCGGTTCGGTTTTGCATACAATCGGTCGTCGCAGGGGAACGGCCATACGCATATTCCCCGACAAGCTCACCATTTATCCATAAACTAAATCCGTCATCACTGTTTACGCCGAAGTACCGAATCCCGGGCGATGGGGCGTAAATATACCCGGAGAACCGGACTGCGAAGTTGCCCGGGTCGCCTGAGTTGAACGGTAGCGCAAACGCCGCACTGGGGGAGAAAACGCCCTCATCACCAGTCTGGTAGAGATTGATAAACTCATGGACGCCATACACAGGGTCGCCGATGCCGTCCGTGGGGTTATCTAACAGCAGTGTCGCCACGCTAATGGCATCAAACGCCCGGCTGTTCTGGACATAGAGTGCGTCAAAACCAATTTCTTCCGAGGCACTATTCAGTGCCACTGATGTTGTCGAACCCGGCTCAAAGCCGCTTCCATAAATTGTAAGCTGTGCCGCGCCGCTGTTACACACCGGGTTTGGCGTGGCGTACGCTATCGCACAAGGTGGTACGCGGGTTACCGTGATGAAGTCAATCGCCCCGCCCACAGGATGGCCCAAACTATCAAGCCCCTGAAGGACAAGCAAATTCTCGCCCAACGCCAGCGCAACTTCCACTTCAAACACATTGTTGCCCGAGAATTTCACGGGTACAGGTGTGCCGTTGACCGCAATTCCCACCACACTCAGTGGGGCGGTACCATTGATTGCTATCATCGAAGCCGCTATGCAGAAGTCCTCGCCGCTATTGGTTGTGATCTCAAAGACCACCGGCGGAATCTGCGTCAGGATATAGGCCCGCCGGTCGCGGACAAACGCTTTGATTCCGTCCCGTCGGCTGGCGTCGCCTCCGTCGGCAATCAAGGCATTGGCAGCGTCGTCCAGAAACCTGTCGAAAGCAGTCGGTGGATTGGCCGTTCCATAAGACGTCTGCCACGGGCCGCTCACAAGCTCTGCGAACGCCTGCAGGTACATCCGCCGGTATTTGGGGTAGTTCAGAAACTGACTGACCTCCGAGAACTGACCGCCTATGTAGAACAGGTCCGTGGTGGCCCCATGACCCGAACCGAGCGTAAAGTCGATGTCCCAGGGCAGAAGATACCACCTGTCCTCCTGTGGAGCGTAGTAGAAATAGTTGTTCTTCCCTCGATTGTACCCATAACTGTCCCAGTCGCCGACAGCGTGGCGAAGCGCAAGAACCCGGGCAAAGTGGTTGGGGTCGATGACCGATTCGATGGTTGCCTCATACGCTGGATTGCTCGACGGTGTGTTCATCGCAACCGCAAAATCGAACAGATGCTGCCAGTTGTCGTCTTCGCGATGGGAACGCTTCTCAAAATGCCACCGATAGGTCTCCTTGAGCAGCGGGTGCTGGGAGTTGTATAGCAGTCCTTCATCGAGGTTTGTAAACCCTGTGCCGTCGGCTGAATACTCGAAGTAATCGTCTATCTTATGAAGATACCCCTCGGCATCGTCGGGAAACCACATATCAACGTAGTCGCCTTCGATATTCTGGACGTCCTCGTAGTTGCCGTAGTTATTGCCGTTGATAATCAGGCGCACGTACTCCTGCATTGAGTATTGCAGACCCATTTGCCTGTAGAACCAGTACGAGGCGCGCTCCTGGAGGGGCCCCCGGCTTCCGCCTTCGGTCCAGTCGAGATTAATCTCCTCACAACTGCGGAATCTATGGTCCGGGTCGAAGTTGAGCCGGTAGGCATAATTGCCGCGGGGGTCGCGCCCTGTGCCGCTCCGGATAAACGGACTGCCGTGGTGGCGGATACCGGCATTGTAGAAAACCTCGGTATTATTATAAACGAACGTGCAATCCATCAATTCGTTTGAGAGACCAGAACGCGAAAGAAACGTGTTTATCACGTCAGTAGAGAGCCAGACGCGGTAGGTTGCAAGCTGCGTGTTCAGCATTGCATCGCCGATGCGAACTAAGCAGGTCCGGTTAGGGACATCAGCCGAAGGTTCCAGCACGGTGGGAAACCGTGTCGATGCCGAGCCGTCAAAGGCCTCGATATAGAACGCCCGCATTGTGCCGCTGGCTGCGCCCGGGATAGTAGCTGTGAAAATGCCGTCTCCCGCAATCTGGTCGCCGCCGGACCCGTTGTCCACCATTGATGTGCTGGTAAATGCAGTAGTCCCCTCGGAGCGGTAGTATAGCGTAACTGAGCTGACGCCGTCATTGTCAATCACACGGGCGGTTACGACAATCGGCTTACTGTCGAGGGGCAGCACAGGCGTGTGCAGGACATCGAGGATGTCGGGGCCGCGGTTAGAGACAAATGCGGTATTTTGCCGACCGGGCGTGCCTAAATTCAGCGGCATAGGCAGTTCAAACGTACGGGACGGTCGCGGGGGCTGCCTGGGCGTATTCGGTTGCGTTACCCGCAAGAGCAGGTATCGGGTCCCCCGTAGCCATCGCGCCCAGCCGCGGAACTGCACCGTACCGCCGGTCACACTGGTAATCGACTGGTTGATACGATTGGCGCCGGGGTGCCATGACCGGTTGAAATCAGATGCAGCGACTGTGTCCCCAAGTGACGGTCTGTCGTGGTCACGAACGACCGAACGTGATTGCCGAGAATTCGCCAGCCCGACTCGCCGCTCTCAAAGCCATTGTTAGTAGTGAGGCGGTTCGTATTGTTGATTAACAGTTCAAGGTCGTCTAAAAGCACCTCGCCGCGATTGAGCAATATAATATCGAAGACCGTGACCGTATCATGAGTGTATTGCGAATCATTGCTGTTAATGGTGAACGAAAATTGCTGCCACGCGGTCTTGTTGCTCTCGTCGCTATCGGCCACCGGCCGCCGTCATAATAGGTCACCTCGTCTTCCGTAACCATTAACGTTTCGATCTGGTTAGTGTCCGGATTCAATTCCTGTATCGGATACGAAAATCGGACCCGCTCACTGTGGTCGCTCATATTCCCCGTGTATGGCCCGACCAGATTCGACCCGACAACCAGATTGTTATAAACAGTTTTGAGAAAGTTCGGGTCCTTGGCCACCACCAGATACGAGCCGGACGACATCTGGGTATAGTCGTTAAAGTCGTAGCTAATGCCGTCGGTAAACGCCCAGCCGGCCAGCGAAACCGTGCTGGCACCTTTGTTGTATAGCTCGACATACTCATAGCGGTCATCGTCAGTCGGGTGATGATACATTATTTCGTTGATAACAATGTCGCGAATCAATGGCTTGGCGTTCGGTGCCCCATAAGTAGCCGATGTCAGAGCAACAAAACAGTCGGCCCCGTCGGGGAACCGACCGAGGGTTCTGTCTGGCTCCACAGGTCCAAAACGTACAGCGTCCAGAACGCGGACCGGCTTTGGCACCGGGTCGCTTGTGGCCGCCGTCAGAAAAATCGTCTCGCCGGCAACTGCCAGCCCGAAGGGAAACCCATCGGGCGGCGTGCCTTGCAGGCCGGCCCAGAACTGGCCCGGTTGCAGCACGACCCCGCCAGGAATTTTGTACTGTAGCAGGTCGAACCTGCCGTCGCTTAAATAAACGTTGTTTAAATCAACCGCAATCGGTCCCGGGTTGTATATCTCAAGCCAGTCCGTGCCAGGCGGCGCGTGACTATTGGATAGAAGCTCATTGATGACCAAACGGGCGAGGGGATTACCGCCCCCGTCCGGCCCCGCCCGGCGTACCGCCGATATACGTGCTGGCAGACCAACTGGATGCCTCCTCCGGGTCGCCGCCAAGCTTCGCAAGAATCAGCGAGTGCCCTGTCCCATCGGGTGAGTTCGGCCAGGGCCACGTGTCGTTGTATCGGAATGAGATGATAATCTCGCCGTTGGCGTTGGACAGCTCTATCCGCTCGCCATCGTTGTCGAGCCGACCTGTAAAAGGACCGTACACAACGCTGATACCATATGCCGCCTTAACAGCATTCGGCTCGCGTGCTACCACAAGGTACCCCTTAGGCCCAAGGATTGTTCCGGCAGCGAACGTGTACCCGATGCCATTGGTGAATTCGTATCCGGAGAGGTCTTCAGAGGTGGCCTGGTCATTATATAGCTCAACAAACTCGAGCCTCTCATCTCCTGAGGGTGTATTTCCCTCCTCGACTGGCTGGTACATCAGTTCACTTACCACCAGTCCCATGCACGGTCGCGCAGCACATAAGGCAACCACGCAACTCATCGCTAACAGAACGCACCAATGCCGTCTTTGGTCTTTCATAAATGTCTGGTCCTTTCCCCAATGATGGTGGTCAAATACCTTCCCCTCCAAAATATTCGTATGAAATCCCTAATAATACCCATAATATACCATTATAGCGATAATCCTTAGAAATCTCAAGTTAAAATTTCCCATTTCCCCCATTTTGAAACACTTCTGGACATTGACCGCTGCTCCCCAAATGTGCCTGGCTTTCTTCACCACCCAGTCCCATGCTTATCACTCCAGAGGTCGGTCGCCCAAACTCAGTCTCAGCTCGAATTAGACGGGTTTCCCCCCACAGAACCGACACGCCTCGGCAAGCGTGAAAACCATTTCAGGCGAAAATGAAACTAACACACCAAAACGTGAAATTCCAAAAGATGTTGCTCCTTACAAATCGAGTTAAAATAGGCCTCGAGACAATTGTTTTTGGGTACATTTGCTGTTATTTATTTACTCAAACTGACCGATACGACGACATCAGTAATTATAAGTCCTTTATTTGTAAGAGAACATAGTAACTTGTCATTCTGAGCGAAACGAAGTGAAGCGAAGAACCTGGTCATCGAACAAATAGTTTTTTCTTCTGCTACGGCCAGATGCTTCGCTTTCGGCTCAGCACGACAATAAAACCAGACCTATTAGTACCCGTATGGATAACGGTATCGTGGAACGAAGTAAAACGGGTCAACCAGCCGCCTGTTGGCTTCAATCCGGTCGGCCAGCACGTTAAATTGCCGGGACATCTCCTGTCCCATTACAGAGATGCTCTGTTCGAGCTTTTTGTGATTATCCTGCATCTCTGTTATAAGCTTATCAAATCGCCCTGCGCTCTCGCTAACTTTCTGACTGCCGGCGTTAACCTTGTCCTCAAGCTCTTTGAACCTTTTTTCAAACTCTGCCTGGAATTCAAGCTTCTTCAGTTCAGCACGCGATTGCACTTCTCTTGTCCAGACCTCTCTATCTGCCTGCAACTGTTTTATTCTTTCGTTGATTTGCTCGATTCTTTCGGTGTCTGCCGCTTCGCTGCCCGATGCCGACTGTTTGGCTTTTTCATAGCAGCGAATTGCTTGTATGAAATCGTCCGGGTCATCTTTAAAGTCCCACGTCCTTCCGGAAAAATATTCGGCCAGGTCCATATAGTATTTGTATTCGGGGACGGCCCTGGTTTGCAGTGTCCGCGGGTCGATATCTCTTCTGCTGTAGGTTGATACAACAATCGTGCTGCCCTCTAATTGTTCGATGGTAATTTTATTCCTGTCTTCCAGAAGCAGTTTCCCAAATACCAGCTTGCCGTCCCTCATGTAAAAATCCGCCATCTTTATAGCAGCCGTCCTCGGCTTCAATGTTTCAGTATTCTGAGGAATCTCATCTGGCTGTTTTGTTTGGGCTGCCATTTTGAGATATTTCTGAAAGATAGGAACTTTTTCGACAGCGCTGGTGTTTGGATTTGACTGTGCGTAAGTGTTGGAAAAACCCAGGGCCAGAACCAATAACAATGTCAGCGCTGTGCTTATGATACCGGTGATTTTCATTGTTTTATCCTCCCATACTAATTTAGTTTCTTGGCTACCACTGTCTGAATTATACCATTCATAAAAATTAATGGCGCTTTACATCATCAATATGTATGTTTAGGAATGGTCAATATGTCATTCCCACGAAGGCGGGAATCCAGATTCCCGTCTGGACATTACGCCAATGGCAAATTATGCCGAGCGCAAAAATTTATTATGATTGGTATTATACCAGATTTTTAGCCGGAGGACAGGAAAAACTGGGGGAGTTAGTAGCGATGAACAGATAAGGTAATCCCTGGAATTCGCTCTGGATTACCGGATTGCCAATTGATGATTTCCAATCGACAATCGTAAATCGAAAAATGTGATTTTTAGCTGTTTATCAGGTAATATGCCCTGATAAGTTCAGCCACGCTCCAGGCCTGAGCGATACACCCTCGCGGCGTGTGAGGGAGGTCGCCATCGAATATCTCCGATACGCTTCCTAAGCAGCCGTCTTTGGTCAGGTGGTCGAGTAAAGGACTGAGGAACTCTGCCGCTTTCTTTTTGCTTTTTCGGCTAAACCCGTTGACCTTCAGGAAGCTCTCTACAAACGGCCCTATCAGATAGGGCCAAACCGTGCCCTGATGGTAGGCCTCGTCCCGCTGCTGTTGCGGGCCTATATAGTGGCCTTTATAGCGACTGTCACCGGCATTTAGCGTTCGCAGCCCATAAGGCGTCAGTAATTGTTTTTGCACCACATCTACCACTGATTTTTGCTGCTCGGCTGATAATGGTGAAAACGGAAGTGAAACGGCGAATATCTGATTTGGCCGGATACTTGCATCAATAGAACCGTCAGGCAAGATGCAGTCGTTTAAGTAACCGCCGCTCTGGTTCCAGAACCCCGCACCAATTGAACTGCCGAGGCCGTTTGTTGTCGAAAGTTTGGGGCTGATTGCTATTGACCGGTCAATTGGTGCGGGGCAGAAGCTGACTCTGACCTTATCTGCCATAGATTCGTAACGCTTCGCGTTCTCTATGTCCCGGCGGGCATAAAAATGAGCAAGCCAGCGAAGACTATTGTACCAGAGGGCATTAACCTCAACCGCCTTTCCGTATCTGGGCGTAAAAGCGATACCGCCACATTTTGCATCCATCCAGGTCAACTGCGTTTGGCTGTCGCCTGCTGTTATAAGCCCATCGGAGTCGGCGTGAATGCCAAACCGTGTCCCCTTATGGTAGGAGTCTATAATCCAGCGAATTACAGGCATAAGGTCCTGCATAAAGGTTTTTGAATCGCCCGTAGCGATTAGATATTGAAAAGCCGCATTGATAAACCATAGAGAAGCGTCAACACTATTAAAGTGGGCGTCACCCCTGTCGTCGAAGTGGTTAGGAATCATACCCTCATCCACAGCTTCGGCAAAGGTGGTCAAAACCGACCTGGCCTCGTCAAACCTGCCGGTCGATAGTAACAGACCCGGCAGAGCAATAAAAGCATCTCTGCCCCAGTCTGCAAACCACGGATAGCCGGCTAATATAGAGGTCCCGCGATTGTGGTTCGTTTGACGTTTCACGATAAACTGGTCGGCGGCCATACAGAGTATTTTTAGTTTCTCATCTTTATCCGCCAGATGTGCGGCGGATTTATTTTTTTTAGCAGCAGTTGTAATGTTGCCCTGGTGTTTCCGCAAGTCCTCACGAACCGCATCAATATCGGCATCCATCAAATGCTGAGGCTTAAATCCCGCACCAATTGAACCATCGTAACGGATTGACCCGAAATTTCGTCCGACAAACGCTTTCGTCCGAACAATTGGTGCGGGACTGAGGGTTGCCCAGAGGATGACTTTGGTCGGTAAATCTATACGGCACTTAAAAAAGCCGGGCGTCCACAAATCCTCCATAAAATCCTGGCCTCTTTCTCTGTCGCTGCGATATACGAAGTTAAACCACCACTGCGGGTCATTCTCAAAATTTGCAGCCGGACAGCTCAAAAACAATTCGCCCGCCTGCGGCGGGCCTCCGCTATCATAGTGAACCAGCAAACCATCCCCAACCCACCTTGAACACAGTGGAGCGTAGGATTTTTGCAGTGAGTGGAAATCCCTCAAACCGATAACCGGCCGCAAAATGAACTCCGCTGGCTCCTGAATGCTCCTGAAATTATACTCTACGGCAACCGTATCTGTATCACGAACAAGATATATAGATTTAGTCAATTCGAGCTTGTCTAATTGGTAATCAAAATGCACTCCGGTGCCCTGATAAAATTGCTTGATGTAATTGAAACCTGCCGGCGCGAATTTGTCGCCGAATTCAAAGGTGGAAAGATTAAATCCCCTTCCTCCAACTATCACCATTTCCAGACAGTTGGCCAGCGCCATTATCCTGTTGGTCGGCGGCTGGAGCGAGCCGATAAGCAGGCCGTGATACCTTCTTGTATTGCAGCCGACGATTGTCGATGATGCGTAGCTGCCGCGACCGTTGGTCAGCAGCCATTCTTTGGCCAGTAGATTCTCAATAGGCTGTTCGCTGATTTGTGAAGAGATAGTTGCGGCGCCTTTAGCTTTTTGCAGGGTTAGCACAATCTTACTCCAGAAATATCGCCACGGTAAAACCTCACATCGCTTTTAGTCCCGACAAGTGGGGGTCGGGTCATTTAATTTACCATTTGTAAAACCGGCGGGTTTTTATCCCGGTTTATCGGGATGCCTCCCCACTTACCCCGTGTCCCGGCACGCCGGGACAGAATCAGGAGCACAACGGCTTCGCAGATTATCCAGCACATTCATAAAGTTTATATAGGAGTCATAAGGCGAGTCGTAAGGGTTGAAGTATTTATGCACATCGCCGTCGGCGAAATATTTCGTGCACATATAATAGAAATGGTCGGATGCCTGCAATTTCCGCCAATCCGAAATGATTTCTTCGTCCCTGGTTTGTTTGATTTTCTTTTCAAGCCGATAAAGCTCGTGAATAGCATTGGATTGCATAGCGTTCCCAAGCCAGGCCGACAGGTCCCTTTCGGTATCGGCCCAGCTTATGATATGCGGCACATCAACTGTGTCGATGGGCTGATAACATTTGACTGCTTCGCTGGGCGTCTTGAAATTGTTGTCGGGATGTTTGAGAATCTCCCCAGGCAGGTGCCGCATAAAATCGAATATGCCGGTATCCTTCCATTGGTGCTCGCCGAATGTCTCGTAGTCCATAAACAGATTCACCACATTACCGTTGCCGTTGATTCTGTTTATCCATCTGGCGAACTTATCCGCCGTCAATGGCCACTCCAGCCAGTCATGGTTGGAAAATCTAAATGCAATATCGTCGCTGAGCGAATAGTTTTTCAGCAGCAGTTTCAGTTTGTTAGAGTTCTTGGGCCGATAGAGGAAATTAGGACTTCGGTGTCCTAATATGTGGTCGGCTCCTTCGGTTATTATCGCATCGAAGGCGCCCATTGACTCAACAAGGACGGCCAGGTCGTTGTTGTATATCAGCTCTGTATTTCTGAACACACGGGGCTTCTGGCCGAAAAAGTAGTTAATAACCTCGATGTGCTTGTTCACCTGCTCTACGAATTCGTCTCGCGAGTACAGAAAGCTTAGACTGTGATAATACGTCTCGGCCAAAAACTCTACGCACCCCGTTTCCGCCAGCGCGTGAAAAGTGCTTATTACTTCCGGCGAATAATGCTCTAATTGCTCTAATAGTATGCCGGTTAAGCTGTATGCTATCTTAAACCTGCCCTTAAATCTGCGTATCATATCCAGAATTAGCCGATTGGCGGGAAGATAGCATTTATTCGCCACCTTTTTGCATATAAAGGCGTTTTTTTGCTCGTCAAAATACCGCTCGTCTTTGTCAAATACCGTGTAATGCCTCAGCCGTAATGGCTGGTGCACCTGGAAGTAGAAACATACCGAAGGCATTTTGAAAAAAAACCTCTCTTGAGTTCGTAGTTCGTTGTTCGTTGTTCGTTGTCGATGAACTATGAACTAATAACAAAGAACTAATGACGCTTCGCTTCAGACAGCCACCAGCATCTCTTCATAAATCTTCGCACACTTGGTGGCGCTATCCTTCCAGCGTAGTTTTCTCACCTCAAAACCGCCGTGGTCTCGCAGCGTAACCTGCAACGGCGGATACTTCAGCACCGCTACAATCTTGTTGGCAATCTCATTGACGTCCCAGAAATCAACTTTCAGAGCGTGGGTCAAAACTTCTGACACGCCGCTTTGCTTGCTTATTATCACAGGCACATCGTGGTTTATCGCCTCCAGCGGCGCAATCCCAAACGGTTCTGATACCGAAGGCATCACATACAAATCGGCCATCCTGTATATCTTTTGGACGTCTTCGCCCCGCAAAAAGCCCGTGAACAGCACTTTCTGCCCGATGCCGAGTTCGGCCGCCATTTCGACCGCATAGTGCATTAAATCGCCTGACCCGACCATAACAAACTTTACGTTATCCATCACCTCCAGGACCTTCTTGGCTGCCCGAAGAAAATACTCCGGGCCTTTTTGCATCGTAATCCGTCCCAAAAACAGGACAATTTTTTCGTCCTTGTTGATTCCGGTATCATCTAATGACCAGTCGCTATTGTTGTTACGCTCCACGGCGTTATGCACAACTTCTACTTTTTCACCGCTGATGCCGTACCGGCCGATTATGATGCTGCGGGTATAGAAGCTTACGGCGATTACCTTATTCGCCCGCTCCATACCTTGCCGCTCTATGTCGTAAATCATCTGGTTGACGTGTTCGCCGCTGCGGTCGAATTCCGTCGAATGCACATGCACCACCAGCGGTTTGCCGCTGATTGCCGATACCACTATTCCCGCAGGGTATGTCATCCAGTCGTGGGCATGGACTATGTCAAACTCCTCGTTTTCGGCCAACTCTGCGGCAAGAGCAGCATAGCGATGCACCTCTGCATACATATCGCCAGCGTAGTCTATTCCACCAATAAGCTGGCTGGCTGAGCTGATAGTGCCGCCGTGCATTTTTTGTTTTTGCCTCAAAATTTCTTCTATCCGTCGCCGGTAAACATCGGGGGTTGAATACGGCTGCAGAGGTGAGTCAATTGTTCGAAATTTCACATTCTTCAGCTCGCTAAATGGCGGAGATGTTGCTGACCCCTCGGCTTGTGGGGTTAGCAGCTTGACGTGAGTAGTGTATCTGCTCTGGACTATTTTTGGCAGAACAAAGGTTACTTGTATGCCAAGCTGGTCCATCGCCTTGGTGAGTCCGTAGCAGGCTGTACCCAAACCGCCGGTGATAAATGGTGGGAACTCCCAGCCTAACATGAAAATCCTCATATCGCCACCCTTGGGTTCAGCCTTATAATCCCTTATTTAACAAGACCTTCCCCTCGATTTTTCTTCTCGTAGAATACCGTCATAACCAAATCCATGCAGAACCGCTCTGGCAGCACAGCCTGCTGGCGCATTGCCTATAAACTCCTTAATCGGCAAGAAGTAACACATTCTTAATTTGAAGCTAATAAAAATACGATTCTGCTCGAATTTCTACCATATAAATCGGGGTTTTCGCTGTGTTAAGTTAAATAAATTTTCCAAAAAATGTGAATTTTGACGCTGATAACCTGTATTTTATGGGCTGATAGCCTGTCAAAATGCTATACGATTTATGGATTCGACCATCAGCTTTTAGGCCTGACAATGTATTCGAGTGTCCTCTGCGCAGATAGTCACAGGGGAGCAACTAGGTATGACAGAAATACCCTGCTACTAATCAAACGGTAACACTAATAAGTGAGCCGTTCCACCACTACGAAAAGGGCGGAACAGCTCACTTTAATAGCGCTGCTGCAAACGTAAGACGTGTAACCCAAAAATGTTAACGCATAATTTGCTTACAGGTCGTGTGCTCTCACTGTGCTGCGGCGGTTAGCCTTCGTTCGTTCAGCGGCGGCATCGAGCATACAATAAACCTTATTATTGATTGCCTCGAGCATCTCCGATGAGCTCATCATCTTTTTGCTTCTGATGTGCGCCTTTACTTTACTGGCTACAACCAAAGACTCTCTTTTTTTTGCCATTCCAAAAATCCTCCCTGTAAAAAGTTAAATTGTAGTAGGCCGGCTCAACTCCCTGAGCCCAGCACGTTATCGAACGCTGTTATTACACATAACCGGCAGAATTTGCAACAAAAAAATACGCTCAAATACTAAATTTTTGTAATTATAGAGCCGATAGTCAAAAAGTGGTTACGAAAACTGAACAGACAAATAACGCTTTTCGGTATTAAACGAGCGGCTTGTATAACCCAGGCCGTTTGCTTGCACAAAAATCAAGGGTTTATGCCAGTGTATCTTAACAGATAGAGGGTTTTTCGGAGAAATAAAAAATGGCAAAGCGTTCCAAGAAAAATCAAAAATCGCAGTCCAAACTGCAAGGGTTTGTCGCTGTTGCTTTTGCCAATGATTTGGAGCAGGCCAAAGAATATGAAAGTCTGCTGAAGGTCAACGACATCCCTGTCTTAATCGACCAGCAATACGAACAGTCAACGGGTGTTAAAGAGATTGTAGTGATGGTCCCTGAAGATTGTATCGACGAAGCACACGTGGTAATCGAGTCGCAGGATGCATACGACGATTTCTGCGACCTTGCCGTTGAAGGTGAGGAAGAAGAGGATGATGTTGATTTCGACAGCGACCTTTCCGATGATAACTTTTGACCTCCGGTGAATTGATTCGGCCGAAGGGCGGGGCATAATTCTGCCGGCTCGTTTATTCTGTTTTAACTGACAAATAAAATACAGGTGTAATACAAAAATGGATAGCGAACATCCAAGAGAGCGTCGTACGGGCGAGGACCGCAGGCAAAGCGTGGTGGACAGACGCCTGTGGCTGGACCGCAGGCGAGGACCCGGCAGGCGGTTGACCGATGAGCGAAAATCTGCCGAAGAAGGACAAATGTCCGACGAGCAATTCGAGTTCCTGATGGCCATCGATGAATATAAACGAAAAAATACAAGACCATTTCCGACCTGGACCGAGGTCCTTGAAGTGATAAAGGCGCTGGGCTACCGCAGAGTGGCCGAGCCGCAGCCTCTCACGCAGTTTGGCAAGGACGCCGAACACGACCAGGTGTGTCCGGAAACCCCAAAAGAGTGAAAGCAAGCTCGCGTTGTAAAATAATCCCGCCTTACAATCCAACCGCGTTTGGGGGTAAATCACGGTATCGCCTTTGTCTTATAGAGCCATAGCCAAAAACTAATGCACTATATTGACATTTTCCCAGGATTATGTCATCATATCTACCAGTGTTGTGGCAATTATTCGGCAAATTCCGACTCAGTATGAGGGATAATGCCAAAACTGACTCGAGTTCGAAAGGAGAAGTCTATGGAAAATGGTAAACTCTCAAGAAGGGCTTTCATACGAGATACCTCTCTGATGGCTGCGGGGACAGTCGCAGGTGCGTTGGCAACCAGAGCAGATGCTCCCACCAAGCCCGTCGATACGTCAAAGATTCTCAACTACAACCCGAAGATGAAGTATCGCCGGCTGGGTAAGACAGGGCTGATGATTTCCGAGGTTAGCCTAGGCGGCCACTGGAAAAATCGCAACGCCGGACGATACTGGGATGATTTCGCCAATGAAGAGGTGCCTGATGATGTCGCCAAAAACCGCACCGAGGTTGTCAGCACCTGCATCGACACCGGCATCAATTATCTCGACATCACCACCGCCGCGGAGTGCATTAGCTATGGTGTGGCCCTCAAAGGCCGCCGCGACAAAATGTATGTCGGCGCCGATATCCATCATCTGGGCCCGCGGACTTCGGAGTTGTGCAACGTCAAGGACCAGACGCACAACGTCGAAACCTGCCTGCGTCTGATGAAAACCGATTATCTGGATATATGGCGTCCACAGGCGAAAATGGATGGAACCAACACAGACGCCGAAGTTCAGTCTCTGCTCGAGACCTTCCAGAAGCTCCATAAAGCCGGCAAAGTCCGGCATCTGGGTATGTCCTCTCATTCCCGTCCCTGGTTCGAGCATATTCTTCGGACCTTCCCCGAGTTCGAAATGATAATCTTCCCCTGCAGTGCCAAAACCAAAGAGAAAGGCAAACCCCCAGCAAAAGACAATGCTGAGGAGGTTAATCCGGGCTACGGTGACCAGACCCAGAGCATTTTCAAAACGGCCCTCGAGAAAAATGTGGGCATCGTAACGATAAAGCCATACTTCGGCGGCAACGTCTTCGCCAGTTGCGGCAAAGACAAATTTCCGGTGATGGGTGTCGGCAGCAAGGAAGAAAACGACCTGGCACGACTGACGCTGCAGTGCATTCTTGCCAATGAGGCCATCACGGCTACGGTACCAGGGTTATCAACGGTCTATGAGGTTGAGAACGCCGCTCGCGCTTCCTATACCCGTCTGCTTGCTATGACGCCTGCCGAGAAACAGTGGCTTATGCAGATTACCGAAGAGCGCTGGGCCGCGCTGCCGCCCGAATACGCCTGGCTCCGCGACTGGGAAGTCGTCTAACTCTCCGGCTGCAAATCAGCGCTCCGGCAACGGACAAAATGGTAGTAACAGACCATCCTGGCAGGTAATGCACTGTTTAGCCCCCGAGGGCCAGAGAATTTGAGATTTCAAATTTCAAATTTGAAATTGTCGGTAGTGCGCTCGACTATGCGAACGGTTTTGTGTCCTGCAGGCCGGCTGAAGGCCGGCTTGCTCAAACCCGCCTTCGGCGGGCTTGTCTTTGTAGCTTTTGTCTGTGTCTTTGCCGCCTGTTTTGCCGGCCAGTCGCAGAGCGAAAAACCGTCCGGTGAAAAATCAAATGGCAACAACAAGTGTTACGTTTGCCACCCCGGTATGAAGACAGAGGAAATCACCACAGTCCATCTGGA
>Ga0315289_10008005_pt1 | contig 15323 bp, 12 predicted proteins | sample YL17G11_40_MG_FD_203452 | JGI IMG/M metagenome (GOLD analysis project Ga0315289, IMG submission 203452) | Sediment microbial communities from Yellowstone Lake, YNP, Wyoming, USA - YL17G11_40 | ecosystem: Environmental > Aquatic > Freshwater > Lake > Sediment | place: USA: Wyoming | collected... | reverse complement strand
GAAGCAAGGGACGCCGCGGCGGCGCTCGTCCGGCGGCTCTCCTCTCCCTCTCCCGCCGCCGCCGCCGCCGCCATCTCGGCCCTGGCTCAGGCCGCCGCGGCCTCGACCTCCTCTCCTTCCTCGCGGGGCTCCTCCAGGGGTCCCGCGGCCGTCGCAGCCATCGTCCCAGACCTCTGGCGCGAGGCGGCGACGACGGCGGCGAGGACGACGGCGACGGCGACGACGGCGGCGGCGGCGGCGGCGAGGGCGCTCGCGCTCGTCGGGCGTTGCCGCGGCGCGCCGGCCGACGCCGTCGCCGCCGCCGCCGCGGGCTCCCTCTCCCTGGGGGCCCTGACCTTCTCCTCCGACGGGGGCTCGAGCGACGACGATCCTCTCGCACTGGCCTCTGCGATCCGGGCCGCCGCCAGGGGGGCCGCGAGGGCGAGCTCGAGCCCGGGGGCGCTCGCCCTCGCGGCGCTCGACGCCGCCGCCCGCTGCGCCGCCGGCGCCGGCGGAGGAGCGCGAGGAGCTGGACAGCCCTCCCCCTCGCCGCGCCGCCCCTCCCCCGCCGTCGTCGCCGCGACGGCCGAGCTCGCCCACGCCGCCCTGGCCTCCGCCGCCCCCGGAGACCCCCAGGCCCCGCTCGCGGCGCGCGCGGCGGCCGCGGCGCTGGCGGGCGCGGCGGCCGTGCTCCCCTCGCTCGAGGACGGCGGCGGCGGGACGAGCCCGGGGCCGCCGCTCGAGGGCGGCGGCGACGAGGCCGCCGCGGTCTTCGCCGCCGCCGTCATCGCCTCCGCGACCCTCTGCGGGCTCGACCCGCGCGTCCTGGCGCGGGCTATCGAAGACCGGAGCGGCCTCGTCGCCGACGCGTGCCTCGTCGCGGCGGCGGCGCACGACCCGGGCTCCGCCGCGGCCGCGGGCGCCGCCGCGGGGGCCGTCGCCGCCTGCTGGAGCTGCCGCGGCGGCGACGACGGCGACGAGGGGCTCCTCTCCGACGTCCTCGACGCGGCGCTCCCTCCGCTCCTGGAGGCGGCGGCGAGCGGAGGCGGCGGCGGGGCAGGGCCCGCGCTGGCGGCGGTCGGTTGGCTCGCGCACGCCCTCGCACGCGGCGGAGGAGGGAGCGGAGGGAGCGGGAGCGGCGGCGCTCCTCCCAACGCCGCCGCGGCCGCCGCAGCCGCCGCCGCAGCCGACGGCTGCTGGAGGGACAGGTGTCTCCCCACCTTGGTCGAGGCCCTCTGCTGCAGGAGCGGGGGCGCGAGAGAAGAGGTCGAGGAGGAGGAGGAGGAGGAGGAGGAGGAGGCGAGAGCCCAGGCCCTTGCCGCCTTTGAGACGCTCGTCCGAGGGGGGGAAGGGGGTGGGGGCGGAAAACCTTCGCTCTCCCCCTCCTACTCTCCCCTCTCTTGGACCCCGCGCCTCCCCCGCGTCCGACCCCGGGTGCTCTGGCGCCAGAGGGCCCTGGCAGCGGCGGTCTCCTCCCTGGACGCCAAGCTCGCGGAGGCGGAGAAGGGAGGAGCCCCTCGCGGGAACGGAAGGGGGAGCGCATCGCCGTCGGCTTCCTTGTCTCCGAGGGCCCCCTTGCTCGCGGCGCTCGCCCGGGTCTCTTCCGCCGCCGCCGCCGCCGCCGCCGCCGCGGCCGACACGACGGCCGGGGACACCCTCCTCGCGGCGCTCGCGGCGCCGCTGGCCTCGCGGCTCGCGGCCGCGCCCGGGCAGCTCGGCCTCGCTCCCTCCGCCTCCCCCTCAATCGCTTCCTCGGCGGAGGCGGCGTGCCTCGCCCTCTCGGCGCTCCTCAGGAGCCGCGCCGGCGTGGCCGCCCTGCGAGGGGAGGCCGCCGGGACGGCGCCCGTCGTCGCCGTGGCGGCGGTCTCGCTCGCGGCGGCGCTGTCTTCCTCCGGGGCCGCCGCTGCCCGCGCCGCCGCCGCGGCCGCGCTCGCAGACCTCCCGCGGAGGCTGCCCTGGGACGAGCTGCACCCGTCGAGCCGCGTGGTCCGGCGGGCGGTCGCGGCAGCGCTGGACGACGGGAGGAGGAGCGTGAGGCTGGAGGCGACCAGGGCGGCGCTGGAGTGGGAGGCGACTGGGGTCTGAAGAGCGATGGAAAGAGGAGAGAGTTTTTTCTTTTTTCGTTTTGTTGTCATTCGCGGAAAAGAAGCTTTCTGTCTCTCTGTCTCCCCCCCCCCCCCCGTCATTCCCCGTTAGTCTGCCTTTCGGTCTTCACACGCGGTTTTTTGTTCTTGTCTCAAAAAAGATTAAAAGGAGAGAAGAACAAAAGGGACGAAGACGAAGGAAGAAATTGGAAGGAGAAGAAAGAGAGCTCCCTCTCCTCTCCTCCCTCACCTCGCCCTCTCTCCCTCGGCTTCCTCACTCTCTTTTTCCATATTCCCTCTCTCTTCTCTATCCATTCTACTTGACCTTCTTCCCCTTGCCAGCGGCCTCCCTCTCGACCTTTTTGTAGTACCTCGCCCGCAGCCACTCGTGGAATTTCAGCAAGTAAGCATTCGTCACCGCGAGCGGGGTGTCCGTGACGGCGGCCCACATAGCGCCGTGGTACCAGTAGGGGCACGACGTCGGCTCGTAGCCGATGGCCCTGACCGCGGCGGAGACCCACTGGGCCGGGCTGGGAGCGTCGAGCGTCGGCTTGCGGATCTTGGACATCTTGGTCGCGACGTAGGCCGGGGCCTGGTTCTGCACGTGGACGTTCCACCTGGCGCACTCGAGGTCGAGGCTCTTGGCGAACATGTCGACGTAGGCCTTGGTGCTGCGTTTCGGGTTTTGTTTTTTGGTTTGGGAAGAGGTGGTTTTGATCGATGAAGGCGAGAGCGAAACAAAGGTGAGTTTTTTTTCACTTTTTTCTCACTTTTTTTTTCGACGACAAGGGGGGGGGAGCTCTCTCTTCTTCTCTTACCCGGCGTAAACGGCGTAGAGCGGGCCCGAGGGCGCGACGGTGGCGGCCGCGGAGCCGATGCAGACGACGGCGCCACGGCGGCGCTGCTTCATGCCCGGGAGGACGATGCGGGTCATCTGAAAGAAGGATAAGAGATTTTTTTTTTGGAAAAGAGGTCATCGTCGAGGTGAGACAAACGAGACAGGCAGAAAAACAACAGCCCGAGAAAGAAAGAAAAACTAACTCACCTTGTTCGTCGCCTGGATGTTGATCGCGATCAGGTCGTCGATCAGCTTGTCGTCGATCGCGTCGTAGTACTCGGCGTGGTCGTACGACATGCCCACGTTGTTGACGAGGACGGCGACGTCAAGGTCGCCGATGACGCCGGCGATGCGGCCGTAGTCCGCGGCCGTCGCGGCGCCAAAGTCGACGGCGACGACCTTGGTCTGGACGTTGTACTTTGCCTCGATCTCGGAGGCCGCGGCGGTGAGCTTGGACTCGGTGCGGGAGAGGAGGGCGACGTTGAGGCCTGGAGAGTGGAAGGGGAGAGTGACGGGGAGGGCGGGTGAGAGAGGGGGAGTTGAAGAGGTCGAGGTCGAGGTTGAGGTTGGCTTTCCGTTCGCTTGTTTTGGGCGCTCCTCAACAGTCAAAAAAAGAAAGACAACCCCAATCTCACCGGCCTTGGCGAGCGCGTTGGCGTAGGCGCGGCCAATGCCGTCGGTGGCGCCCGTGACGACGCCCCACTTGCCTGGTTGAGGAGGGGGAATTGGAGTGGTATTGAGCGAGCGAGCGCGGGAGGAAAGAGAGTGAGAAAGAAGGGAAAAAGATGGTCCCGATTCGATCGCTCGCGCGCATCGTCGCCGTCGTCGTCGAGTCTGTCTTTGTTTCTCGCAAGCATGGCGCTTGCCGCTGCTGCTCCCGCTCTCTCGCCGATTGTCTATCCTTCCCCCTTTCGACAGCGCGTGAAGGACGCTCTTCTCCGATCCCCAGCGGGTCGAAACCGGGCGATCCGACTCCACTCCCGCCTCGCGCCGTCCGATTCTCACCGAGCTTCTTCAGGTCCTTGCCAGGCCTCAGGAAGTAAATCCAGATGCCGTTGGCGAGCCTGAGCCAGGCCTTGAGCGCCACGACCGCGCCGATGACGGCGAGCATTGAGAGCACGCAGGCCCCGTGCGGGGTCGCGGCCAGGGACTTGGCGTTGAACATGGAGGCGGCTCGGGTGGGAGGGGCAGCAGAGCGGAACTGAAACATGGAAAGGGAAGAAAGATGAGGAGTGAATTCTCTATTTTTTCTTTTTCTCGTTCTCATTTTCTTTGCCTCTTCGGTCTCTCTGACCTCGTCTCTCGCTTTCCTCTCTCTCTCTCTCTCTCCGCCGAACGCGAGCCCTTTCCCTCTTCCCTCCCTCCCTCCCTCCCTCCCTCCCTCCCTCCCTCTCCCCTCTCGAAATGATCAACAGCTTCGAAGAGCCAGGTGAGAAAGAGCTCTTCCGAAAAGAGAAAGGGAGAGACAAGCCTCCCCTTTCTCATTTCTCTTTTTTTCGGTCGCGCCCACCGCCGCTCGACCTCAAAATAACGGAAAACGCAAGAAGAAAAAACTCGAAAAAAAGGTGCCCTCGCCGTCCACATGCCGCAGGCCCGCCTCTCGCTGCTCTCCGGCCTCTCGAGGCTCTTCTCCGACGACGAGGCAGCGACTGAGACAGCTGCAGCAGGGGCGGCGACAGCAGCAGCTGCCGCCGGAACCGAAGGAGCAGGAGCAGGGGCGGGGGCGGGGGAGGGGGGAGACTGCTTCTTCGCCCCCGCCCGGCGGAGGAGCAGCGGCAACGGCCAGCAGCAGCAGCAGCAGCAGCAGCAGCAGCAGCAGCAGCAGCAGCAGCAGCAGCAGCTTCGGTCGCACCAGCTGCTGCAGCTGCGGTGGCCTCTGGCGGCGACGACGGCGGCAGTCGCCGCCTCGGCTCCCCCGTCGCTCCTGCCTCCGCCGCCGCCGCTGCGCCTCCCCTCTTCGGAGGGAGACAGCGGCGGGGGCGGGAGCAACCCCTTCTTTTCCTTTGAGCCCTTCTCTTCTCGCCGCCCCTCGAGGGAATCGCATGGAGGCGGGGGCGGGGGCGCCTGGCTGCCGCCAAAGAAGAGGGAGGCGAGTTTGTCCTCTCTTTTTTGTCTCGACCCTTTTTTTCGCTTTCGAAGAGGCACCAACACAAACAAAATGACTTCTTTCCTCTTCTTCTTCCTCGTCTTCTTTCCGATCACACAACAGCGCTCTTCTTCCGACGGCGGAAGCGGAGGAGGAGGAGGAGGCGCCGCGAGCGGCAGCTTCGATGACTTCCTCTCCGGCTGGGCTCTCGTGGCGGGATTGGGGGGAGGGCCGGGAGGGAGCGGGGGGGGGGCGGCCGCCGCCACCGACAACGACGACGCCGACGCCGAGGCCCGGGCCCGGCGCGCGAGCGGCGCCGAGGCAGAGGCCGCCCACGCGGCAGCGGCGGCAGTCGCTGCTCCCGCGGCGGCAGCTTCTCTGGTCCCCCCGTCTGCGCTCCCGCGAAGGGACCGGGCGCAGCACCAGCAGCACCCCCTCTCTTCCATCCCCGAGGGCGGCAGAAAGGACGCGCCGCGCAAGGAGGAGAAGCGGAGGAGAGGAGAAGGAGAAGGAGAGGAGGAGGAGGAGGAGGAGGAGGACGAGGAGGGAGAGGGAGCGAAGAAGAGGAAGAAGAAGAAGAGGAAGGAGAAAAAGGAGAGTGAGAAGCGAAAGAGGGAGAAGGAGCAGTGGGCTTTCGAGGAAATGAGCCCCTCGCCCGTCACGCCCCCCAAAGAGCTCAAAGCGCCGGCGACGACGAAGCAGAGAGCGACAAGAATCGGAGGAGCAGCAGCTGCTGCAGCGGTGATGACGGCGACAGAAGCACCGGCAGCGAGGACAGCGATGGGGGGAGCAGCGACGACAGACACGGCAGCAGCGGGGGGAGCAGCGGCGGCGACGGGCTCGCCCCCTCCCCCGCGTCCGCCGCCGCCGCCGCCGCTGCTGCTGCCGCCGCCGTCCTCGAGCTTCCGAGGAGTCTCCTGTCATCGCGCCACGGGAAGGTGGGAGGCGTCGATCTGGCTCGGGAAGCGGCAAGCCTACCTCGGTGAGAGGGGACGCTTTCGGTTTTCTTTGTTTCGTTGTTTTTTCGGGAGGGGAAGAGAACAAATTGACGAAGAAAAAAAAACTCAAAAACTCAAAAGCAAAACAGGCGGCTTCAAGAAAGAGTCCGACGCCGCCCGGGCCTACGACGTCGCCGCCCTCGCCTGCAGGGGCCCCGAGAAAGCTTTAACCAACTTCCCCCCGGAGGAGTACCTCGAGGAGATCGCGGCGCTGGCCGAGGCGGGGGGCGTCCCCCTGCCGAGCTCGAGTCCTCCTTCGTCTTCGTCGCAGTCGTCGTCGGCGGCGGCGGCGGCGGCGGCCGCGGCGGCGGCGGCCGCGGCGGTGGCCGCGGCGGCGCTCCCTCCCCCTCTTTCGCTCCCTCCCCCAGCGCTTTCTCTCGAGACGCTCCCTCTGCTACCCCACGACCTCGTCGTTGCCCACGTCCGCCGGCGCTCCACGGCGTTCGCGAGGGGTCGTAGCCCGTTCCGCGGGGTGTCGGGCGAGGAGGGGAGGTGGGAGGCGAGGATCGGGGCGCTGTTCGGGAGGAAGAACGTGAGTTGTGAGAAGAAAAAGGGTATTTTCTTTCCTTCTTCTTTTTTTCTTTTTTTCTGCTCTATTCCTCAACCTCGGCCCCTATCTAAAATTAAATCATAATCAGGTCTCCCTCGGGGTCCACGGCTCCGAGGAAGACGCCGCCAGGGCCTACGACCGCGCGCTCATCATGGAGAAAGGTGGGGGAAGAGGAGGAGAGAGAGGGAGAGGGGGAAACGGCGCGCAAGTTTCCGAAAATGGCGAAGAAGAAAAAAAAACTGACCCAAAAAAACAAAAAACAAAAAAACGTTCCCTTCTTTTCAGGCCGGTCGGCCAAGACAAACTTCCCGATCGCCGACTACGACGCCGAGGTCGTCGCTGCGATCGCTGCGGGAGTTGCCGTCGCAGCTCCTGCTGCCGTCGCTGCTGCAGCTGCAGCCGCTTCCGCTGCCGTTGCCGCTGCCTCTTTCCCTCGCGGCGGGGGCGGCAGCACCAGAAGCGCTCCGACGACGGCAACGGCAGCGACAGCGAAAGGGGGCATGCTCCGCGCCCCGGCCCCCGCAGCGACGGTCACGGTCGCCCAGCTCGCCGCGGCGCTGACGAGGCCGAAGTAGAAAAAGGGAGAAAAAACATTGAGCACTGAAGTTTCTAGTTTACAAAAGTTATTTTACATTTTCTTTTCGTTCATTCCGTTTATCAAGTAAAGGAAAAAAGTATCTCCTTTTCTCTTTTTTCAGTCCTTCTCTTCCGCCTCCCGGCCCTGCCAGTACTTCCTCCCGTAGTCCAGCAGGAGCTCCTCTCCCGGGAAGAGATCTCTTGATGCGTACAGCTCGACCCTCCTCTCTTTCCGGCGGGTGATCCTCGAAATGTTGCTTCTTCTTGAAGAATGGTTTATCAAACAGGGGGAGAAGCGCGAGAGCCCCTCCTTTGTAACCCCGCCTCCTTCTTCTTCTTCTTCCTCTTCTTCTTCTTCTTCTTCTTCTTCTTGTTCTTCTTCTTCTTCTTCTTTTCCGCAGCCGCCACCGCCGCCGCTGCTTTCTAGGAGCTCCCGGGCGAGGGGCGCGCCGTCGAGGCAGAAGCCGCCGCCGCAGCCTATGCAATAGTCCCCGACTCCTCCCGGGTACCTTTCCCAGAAGGCCCGCTCGCTCAAGAGGTCGCCCTCGTAGCACCCCAGGAACGAGCCCCGGGGCAGGAGTGAAAGAGGCTGCTCTCTTCCTTCCGCTCCGGCGGTTCTCTCTCTGACGTAGACCCCGCGCCCGCGGCCATCCCCTGCGTCGCGGACGACGAGGTGAGGGCGGCCGTCGGGGCGCAGAGAAGAGGAGGAGGAACCGGAAGAGGAGGAGGGAGAAGGAGGAGAAGAGCCAGAAGAGGGAGGAGAGGGGGCGACCTCGGGCAAGACCTCGACGAAGAGGCGGGGGCCCTCGACCTCGAGGTGGAGCCTCTCCCCAAGGCTCAGCTTCGCTGCGGCGAGGGAAAGCCCCGTCGCTGCCACCAGGGCCGCGGAGGCCGTCGCGGCTGCCTCAATGGCGTCGAGGAGCTCCGGCTGGAAAGATACCAGCCCTCCCGCGGAGCCGGACCCCGCGGCGACGGCCGCAGCGGCCGAGCCGACAAGCGCGGCGGCGCTCAGCCCGATGCCGGCCTTCTTGACTTTCCGAATGCGCTGGATCTTGTCGAAAGGGCTGCTAATTGACTGTTGCTGCTGCTCTCCTCGCGCCCGGGCGACCTTGTCACTGGGAGGCTGCTGCTGCTGCTGTGGGCTCCCGGCGCGAGGGGCAAACGGGCGCCGGCGGAGCAAGAGTTGCGATCGCATTGTTTTTTTTTTTTTTTCGCCGCGAAGACAAAAAAAGTGATCGAGGCCTTTCGTCCAAACCCTCCTCTCGCCCTCCGCTCGGCCCGCGTGACCTGCGCCGTCGTCACCTCGCTCAACCGCCGCAGCACGCTGCTACAAATTCCCCCGCCGCAGCCCATCGTCGATCGCCTCGGCCCGGAACTCCCCCAGCAGCGACCGGAACCCCTCGTTGAACACCGAATAGGCGCTCGCCTCCCCGGGCTTCCTCTCGCCGAGGTTGCAAAAGATGGCGACCACGATCGAAAGTAGGATGAAGAGCGGGCCCAGCGAGTAGAGCGAGGACACCTTCGCTCCCAGCGGCCAGAGCAGCAGGAACAGCCAGAAGTTGCGGGGGATCCGGACCAGCACCGCGAGGACAGATTCCGGGAGGAGGCCGCGGCGGCGGGCCCCTTCGGCCAGGAGGCGGGCGAGCTTATTGGCGGGAGGCCGGTAGAGCAGCGGAGCGTCTTGGTCGTCGTCAGAGTCGGAGTCGTTCTCGATCCCTCCTCCGCCTTCGCCGTTGTGTCCCCGCGCTGCTGCCTCTCCTCCTGCTGCTGTGGCGACGTTGCGTCGCCTGACCCGCTCCGGTGGGAGCCTGGGAGCCGGGAGCGCGAGCACGACCGCGCCGTCGGCGAAGAGCGGCTCTCCGTCACGCTCGTGTTGGCGCTCCCCGCCGAGTTCGGGGCCCGCTGCTGCCGCGGCCGGAGCGGAGGAGGGGGAGCGAGGAGGAGAGGACGGGGAGGAAGGGCGCAGGCTCGAGAGCAGGACCCTCTTGCCGGAGAGCGTGTCGACCAGCACGAGGTCGTTCGCAGCGGCGCCGCTGATCGACAGGGCTTGCGAGATGAGCTTCGAAGCTTGGGAATTCGAGCAGTTGGGGGGCAGAGTAAGCTGAACGTCATTGCCCGACAGGAGCTGGAGCGTGACGGAGATCGACTTCATTTTCTTTTCCGGGACCTCTGCAGGGCGCGTTTCTCTCGGTATTTTTGCTTTGTCTCCTTTGATCTCGCGAGGAGAGGGAGCTATTGATGCCGTGTCGCCCCCCGTGTGCGCGGAGAGTGGAAGAAAAGGGCGCCAAGCGGTCACCAGAAGAGAGGCGGAGCGCGATCGTTTGATCGAAACGATGAAAAATGAAAGAAACAAAAAAACGTCGAGCTCTCCGATGGGAATTGCCACACGACCATTTTTTTCTTTACACGCCCAATTTGATCCCCCATCAAAGCATCGAACTATGACGCTCTCCTGCCTGCGCCCCTCGCTCCCAGCGGCGCTCGCGCCACGAGCTGCTGCTTCTTCTCTGCGAGCAGCAAGATCCCGGCGATGCGCCTTCGCCAAAAGGTCCCCCGCGCGCGCTCTCGCCGCCTGCTCGCCGTCGGCGTCGCCGAGACCCGGCCTCGGCTCTCGGACCCCTCTCTCCCCTTCCCGCTCCGCCTGCCGCGCCGCCCGCGACGAGCGGCCCCCTCCCCCCTCCACCTCCCTCGTCGACGCCGCGGGCTCGCTTGCAGCCCTCGCCCTCTGGGGCGCGCTGCTCCTCTACGCCCTCAACTTCTCGCCCAACCAGACCCCGGCGCGGGACATGTACTTCCTGGCGAAGCTGGTCCCGGGCTCGGGCGCCCCCGACGACGGCGTGGCCGTCAACCGGGTTTTCGCCGCGCTCTTCAACGCGATGGGGGTGATGCCGGCGCTCTACGCCGCGCTGCTGATCCCAGCGGGGAGGAGCGGCGGCGCCAAGAGGGGCGCAGGCGAGGGCGACGGCGGCGGCGGCGGCTTTCCCTTCCCGCCGCGGCTGCCCGCCTTCCCCTTCGTCGTCGGCTCCTTCGCGCTCGGCTTCTTCGCCCTGGGGCCCTACCTCGCGCTCTGGACCCCGGCCCCTGCCGCGGAGTCCCTCCCCGAAGCCGACAGGGACGGCCCCAGGGACGCGACGGCGCCGCCGAACCCGGAGGCCCTCGAGAAGAACGGCGCCGTCGGGGCCGTCGCGCTCAGGGCGCTCGAGTCCCCGGTCACCGCCGCGATCCTGCTGCTGGGCGCCCTCTCGCAGGCCTGGCTCGCCGCGACCGCGGGCCCCGCCGCGTGGAACGAGTTCGCGCGCCTCTTCGACGAGTCTCGACTGGTGCACGTGACGTCGCTCGACTTTTTGGCGCTCTCGAGCTTTATTCCCTTTTGGGTCTCTCTAGACGCGGGCTCGAGGAAATGGTCGGGCGCGTCCTTCGCCGCGGCGCTCGGGGCGGTCCCGCTGGTGGGTCCCGCTCTGTACCTGGCGCTGAGGCCGAAGGCGGAGTGGAAGAAGAAGGAGTGATATTTTTTCTATTTTCTTTTCTACCTCGGGGAAATGAAAAACAAAACAATTTTTACCGAACAAAAACTGGACTCTCTCGCGCTCTCTCTCTTCTCTCTCTTTCTCTATATATATCATCTCAGCGCCTGATCTTCGCCCACAGGATAACCAGCACGCACAGCCCCAGCGCGCCCGCCACGCCCCACGCGATCATCTTGTTGGCCGCGACCCGCCGGGACATCACGCCCAAAATGCGGCGCGCGCCCGCGATCGAGTCGTCGGCGCCGCGCAGCGCGTCGGAGGCGTGGACTATCGTCTCGCGCTGGCGCTGGAGGTCCTGCAGGATCGAGACGCCGAGCTCCTGGAGGAGGTCGGAAAAGTGAGAAAGGCGGGGAAGGAGAAGAAGCAGGAGGAGTAAGCAAAGTGGCAGTGGAGTTTTCCAGAAGTGGGGGGCAGAGGGGGGGGTGAGAGTTTTGAAAGGAAATGGTTAGTCTTTTTTTTTCAGTCTTGCCTCCCGAGCCACGGGAACCACGCCCCCATCCTCTTGAGGGCGCGGCCGCCCGCCGCGAGGGACCCGTCGGTCTCGGCCAGCCGCTCGCGGGACCGCTCGATAGTGGCCCTCTGGGCCGCCAGGGACTCGAGGATCGAGGCTCCCAGAGCCTTTTGGAGGGTTGGGTTTTTTTTTCGGAAAACTTTGTTCGTGGGCCAAAGCATAGCCTCTTTTTTTTTTTAGTCCCCCAACCCCCCCGCTTTATCGCCCCTCTCAAAAAAAAATCAAGAACCCGCGCTCTTATCTTACCTCCGTCTGCAGCAGCTGCGCCCTTCCCTGCGCGATCCTCTCGCCGGACCGCTCGATGCGCTCGCCCGCCGCCAGCACTCGGTCCCGGTCGTTGCTTGAACCCGCGCCGAAACCTCCGCCGCCACCACCGCCGCCGCCGCCGCCTCTGCCGCCGCCGCTGGTCGTCGCGCCGCCGCCGAGGCCCAGCTCTGCGCGCGCGAGGTCCCCGGCGTTGCTGCTGGTAGTAGTGCTGCTCGCGGCCGCTGCCGCCGCCGCCTCTCTCGCCCTCCTGGCCAGCGCCGCGGCGTCCGCGCGGTACGACGCGACCTTGGCGCCCAGCGCCCGGCCGCGCGCCGCCGACGTCGGGGCCGCGGACCGCGCCTCGAGCTCCATCCGCGAGAGGACGGCCTCGGCCTCGGAGAGGTCGCGCTCGATGTCGCGCACCGCCCTGCGGCGCGCGTCTGGGTTTTTTTGGGGGGGGAGGGACGAAAAGAGAGAGAGAGAGCGGAGAGGGAGGGGAAGAGGTTGAGGAAAGGTTGTCGCTTGCGCGATGGAAGATGAAAGGAAAGACGACAGGGCATCGGTCTTTCTCACCTGCGCTGCCCAGCCCGCCCAGCCCTTCGAGCTTCCTCGCCACTTCGGTCGCCTTGGCGCAGTACTCGGCATCGTACTCGTCGAAGAGCGCGGTCGAGGGGTCGCCGGACGACATCGTTTTTTTCTGCGACGGAAGGGATGCGGCAGTTTCGAAGTGTTTTGACGGGCGAGCGGAGAGAAGGCTCTGTCTCTCTGCTTTCTCTCTCGTGTGTCTGCTCTGTCTTTTGCCTTCGCCGCTGAGAGTGAGATGCCGGGGCCTCTCTCTGCGAAGGAAGAAGAGAGAGAAAGAAGGACGACAGAACGAGCAGCGAAGAAAGAGAGAAGCGCTCTGCTGTCGCAGGGTGGGGAAAAGAAGGCAACAACGAAGAGTGAGATACACGTGGCAAATACAATCGAGTTTTGTTTTGCGAGAAGAGAGAGTTCAATCTCTCTCTCTCCCTCCCTCGCCTCGCTTCCAGGGAGAAAGAGGAGAGGGGCTTGCTTTCGTTTCCCTCTGAAGTTCTCTCTCTGTCTTAACAGCAATGGGAGTGAAATGGTGAGTGTGAGAGTCGGGGAAAAGGGAAGAGAGCTAGGCAAGCAATTCCTTCGATCGATGGTCGTTCTCGACCTCTCTCTGACTTTCATCGTGCCCACGTCAAAAAACCCCAACCGCGCCTCAGGATCCTCCTCTGGAACCCTTCACCGGGAGGAGGAGGAGCAGCAGCAGCAGCAGCAGCAGCAGCAGCAGCAGAAGGAGCGTCAACGGGAGCAGCAGCGGCGGGCACGGGAGCAGCAAGCCAGCACAGCGCCTCCGCCGCCGCCTTCTCGGGCCGCGCTACCTTTGACGCAGTCTCCGCGGCCGTCGCCCGCGTCTGCGGCCCGCCGCTCCCCGGGCCCAACTGGAGGGCCGACGTGTCTCTTCTGCGCTCTACTTCCTCCGTCGCCGTCTCCGGCGGCGACGCCGCGAAGGCGGGAGGAGAAGCCCCGCACGCGGCGGCGGCAGCGGCGGCAGACCTGACCGCTGTCTCGTTCGGCGACGACCCCCTGGCGCTCCACCTCGTCTGCGTCCGCGGACGCAACGTCCTGACCGCGGACGCCCTCGCCGCCGGGCCTCTGATCGCGGCCTGCGGCGGCTACCAGACCAGGGCCAGGCTGCACCTCTCGGGCCCGAGGTTCGCCGCCGGCGGCGCGAGGTTCGGCGACGCCGGCGCCGTCGTCGCGCGCGTGGCCGCGCGCGCGGGCGAGCCGCCGCGGGCCGTCGCGGTGATCGTTTCGCTCGAGTCGGCGTCGGACGTCGCCGAGGCCGCGCCGGCGCTGCGGGAGTTCGCCGAGGCGCTGCGGAGCAGCGTGAAGAAGGGCGCGGCGGAGGCCGCGGAGGCCGCGGAGGCGGAGGCGGCGGGCGCGGAGGCGGGGGCGGGGGCGGGGGCGGGCAGGGCGGCGGCCGAGGCGCAGCGGCGGCAGCGGCTGAGTCGGATTCCGTCGGGGACGCTGGAGCCCCTCGCCGCCCCGCTGGCCGAGTTCGCGCTCCCGCGCTTCCCGCAGGGCCCGCAGCACGCGGCGGTGCAGGTGGCGGCGCTCGCGACGGCGGTGCTGTCGCGGCCGCGCGGGCAGTGAGTGGCGAGGGAAGATATTTTTTTGTAAAAAAGGAAAGAAGGAAGTCGAGACTTCTGGGCAAAAAAGGGCAAAAAAGTCGAGACTTCTGGGGTTCTCTTTCTCCGGTCGAGTTTCAAAAAAATTCAGTTTGCGTTTCCCTCCGAAGGAGGAAAAGCGAAGAAGAGGAAGAAAAAAAAGTTTATCTGCCTCGCGCGGAGGCACGCGGTCACTTTCGCGGCGCTCGCGAGCAAAGGGGTGAGACGCTTCTCTGTCGCTGCCGATGAGAGAAGAGGGAAAGAGAGCAGGGAGAGCGAGCGAGGAGAGCGGCGAAAAAGAGACAAATGCAATGGAACGTTCAATGGGCGCTTCTTCTCTTTTTCTTTCTTTTCTCACTTTCTCTTCCCTTCTCCTCTCGAGAAAAAAAACAAAAAAATCGCCAGAAGCAAAAGGGCAAACGGCCATGGCCTCCAACTCCTCCCCGTCGTGGCGCGTCCCAGGAGGAGGTCTGGGGGGCCCGCTCCTCGGCGGCAGCGGTGGCGGCACGACGACTTCGCAGCAGCAGCAGCAGCAGCGGCAGCAGCAGCAGCTCTCGTCGGACCCCGACCTCCACCTGGCGGGGGACGCGGGCGGCGAGGAGGCGGCGAGGAGGAAGCTTGCCGAGTGCCTCGAGAAGCTCGCGCGCACCTGCCGCGGCGCGGCCCCGCACCGCGAGCAGCAGCGGCAGCAGCGGCAGCAGCAGCAGCAGCGGCAGCTCGATGCCCCCGAGCCTCCCGCGGACGCCGCTTTTGCAACCGCTGCCAGCACCGTCGCCGCCGCCGCCGCCGCCGCCGCCGCCGCCGCCCGCGTCCCCCTCCACGGCAGCCGCCCCAAGTCGTCCCGCTTCCGCGGCGTGTCGAGGTACAAGAGGTCCGGGAAGTGGATGGCGTCCGTGCACGTCCCCGGCGAGGGCGAGTGCTACCTGGGGACGTTCGAGCTCGAGGAGGAGGCCGCGAGGGCGCGCGACGCCGAGCTGAGGCGGCGGAACCTCGCGGACCGCGGGCTCAACTTCCCGACCGGGGGCGAGAGGCCGGCGACGGCCGCGGCGCCGGCCTCGCGCGGCCCGCGCGGGACGTCGCGCTTCCGCGGCATCTCCTGGGTCAAGCAGAAGCGGAAGTGGAAGGCCGGGCTCTACGTGTCCGGGGAGAAGACGCCGCGCTTCCTGGGCTACCACGCCACGGAGGAGGACGCCGCCAGGGCCTACGATGCGGAGGTGAGGAGGGCGGGCCTGTCGCCGGCGTGGCTGCACTTCCCGTCGGAGGGCGAGGCGGCGGCGACGGCGGTGGCGATGGCTGCTGGCCCGGCCGGGGGCGGGGCGCCGGCAGCGGAGCTCGCGGGCCTCGCCTCCTTCGCCGCCGCCGCCGCCGCGGCTCTGCAGCAGCTACAGCAGCAGCGAACGCAGCAGCAGCAGCAGTAGCAGCAGAGAAAGCGGCAACGTTTTTTTTGTTTTTTAAAGTCGGAGGAGAGAGAGAGAGAGGGAGAAAGAGACCACACACCCCCGTACGAAAGACGTTCGTATAACGCGAAAAAAAGATTTCATCTTTGTCCGCTTGCTTGACTGATTCTTGGGAAGAAGGAATAAGAGCGGCAAAGAGGCGCCAGTCTTGTTTTCGATATAACACTGAAACTAATTTGAGAGCAAACAAAAAAAAACAAGAAAAAGAACATCGAAAGAACGAGCCGCTGGAAAGCGCATCCTGCTCCTCCCCCCCTCTCTCCCCCCCCATCGCTCTCTCTCTCTCTCACA
>Ga0315289_10008004_pt1 | contig 15324 bp, 11 predicted proteins | sample YL17G11_40_MG_FD_203452 | JGI IMG/M metagenome (GOLD analysis project Ga0315289, IMG submission 203452) | Sediment microbial communities from Yellowstone Lake, YNP, Wyoming, USA - YL17G11_40 | ecosystem: Environmental > Aquatic > Freshwater > Lake > Sediment | place: USA: Wyoming | collected... | reverse complement strand
CCCACCGATGTGAGCTAGGGATTCAAAAGAATTAAGCTGGGGCCATTGATTTAAACAATATAGTATGTTGTTCAGCGGTTGATTCGTACACCCTAGGAAGATAATCCCCCTGTTGCACAAAGCGCCCTATCGTTTGCTAATGGCGAACTTGTTTTGTTCTCATGAGCCTCGGCAATACCCCGTTACAGCCGATACCCAGCAGCTCGTTGTGAATAGCCGCAGCTTCGTTCAAATACTTTGGTCTGTCACGGTCACTGCCGGGTTGATGCTGTTCCTTCTCGAAGTAGTTTCTGGTGTCGATGACCTTGTGCAGGAAAACGTGTAGCTTGTCTTTGACCCAAGCTTTTTCATTTAAGTCTATCCTGAGACTGTCAATTGATGCACGAACTATCTGGTTTTCTCGGAGTGCGTCTCTCATACGCGTGAGTATCAATCGAGGATCGCCTTTCTGTCCCACCACCGGCTGCGGAAAAAAGAGTACGGAGGGCAGTACGAGCTCCAGCAAAGGGCGAATATCCCTTACCATATCATCAGACCTACCGTGTATCCAGTGCAGCTCTGCATCAACGAGGGCCTTCTGGGCTTCTGGACCCATTGCGTCCCACAGGTTACCAGGTAGAAAATCCCTCTTCAATCGTTCCTTGGTTTCGGCACGCTCTATAACGTCCCTCGTGAGGACGTAATGGTCTGGACTGATCATACGCATTTGGGACTCACAGAAGCTCATAGCCCCGACCCAATACTCGGCTGCCCCGAATTCATCTCCGTGAGCATCCTTTACGGTATCTAGCCAGTCATATAGGTCTTCAGTCTGCAGATACCGGAGAACATCGCAGTACAGTCGGACATTTTCCCAATCTTTAATATCTTTGGAGTGTTCCTTGAGCCCTTCGAAGATATTAACAGCCTCCTGGATGTTGAAACCAGTGCCTGAATGAGGCAGATATGGTTGCAGACCAGGAGTCCCTTCTATGCCCCAAGTAGGCCCAGCCTCTGTGGTTGTCGCGCAGATGTCCCAGGATCCCAGACTGATCAGGCCAAGCGCCTCTTCGTATTTTCCCTCGTCAGCGCGCCTCAGGGAGAGCTCCACATGGCAGATGCCACTGACAAGTGTCATAGAGAATCCAAACAGGTCCTCCTCAAGGAGTCGCCGCCCCGAGGCACGCGGGTCACCTACGTCTATTTCTGGCGGCTCTGCCAACACATATGCTTCCCGCATTTTTTCGAGAATCCAAGTGACGCCTGGGTATTCGACAGCAGGCCAGTCAGGACGTATTAAGCATACGGCGAGTAAACCTGCGAGATGAAGTCTGACGAAAGCCAAGTTCTTTACATCCTCTGCCTTGGCACCCTGTTGCGAACCAGGTTCAAGCAGCTTAGATATCCTTTTGACCTGCTGGTCGTTCAGTGTCGGTGGCGTATGGGAAGCAAAATATGTGCCCCAGAATGCAGCCAAGGCAGAGTCACGTCCCGCGGGGTCAGCCTCTATCCTGTCTAAGCAACTATCGAGGTCGAAATCAGAGAATTGCTTATTTTCTTGCAACCACAAGAAGCCGCTAGCTCTCCATAGACTCCGCGACAGGTTTGATGGCATCAACTCGCTGTCAGAAGTCATGACTAAGCTGTCTCCTATCAACTAAGGCAATGAGGTTCTCCCCACAGCAGACACATCGCCTTATTGTCTTGGTTCATGATACACCGGTAACGATGCCAGGGTCAACGAAGTGAATACATTGGGCGCAGAAGCCAAACGTGGTCAAGTTGATCCATCGAGTCAAATCGCAATGACTTCCTACAACCTCACAATCCCTAGTCTCGTCGAATGGGCGAAGTTGACTAATCCACGATACAAACCGCTACTTTGCAACACTTGTTACCAAGATACCAATCAATTGACATAGTGTCTTCGTGAAGCATGTATATCAATGTATAATTGACATCTCTCGTTTGATAAAATATACCGGATTAACCAAGTGGAAAGGATCAAACTAACATGCCCTATGAGCGTGCCTACCAGATTGAGCAAAGATTTCAACGAGCTATCTACATAATCAAGCGGAACTCACATAACGCACGGGAACTTGCAGCAGCGCTGGGTGTATCCCGTCCCACAGTGCAACGTATCGTCGCTGAACTGAAACGGCGTGGTCATGTTATTAGGTCAGTTCGTGATGAACATGGATGGAGGTACGAACTGGTGAGTAGCCCTCCGTCTGCAAACAGTGGAATTGACACGCTAGTTGCTGACGAAACTACTAGGAACTAAGATGCCTAGAATATTTGATAACATAGAACAGGATTTATTACCGGCACTCAGAGAGACCCTAGCAGTTTCTGAACGTGCTGATTTTTGTGTTGGTTACTTTAATCTGCGAGGCTGGGGGAAGGTTGGCGAATTCATAGAAAAATGGAGCGGTGGCGACGCTAGCTGCTGTCGGTTGTTAGTTGGAATGCAAAGGCTTTCCCAAGAGGAATTAAGAGAAGCTCTGAGCCTCTCTGGAGAAGCTAAGGCTATCGATGTTCAGAGAGTAGCACAGCTCAAGAAGAAATTGGCCGAAGCATTTCGAAAGCAACTTATGATCGGAGCACCTACCAATGCCGATGAAGTTGCACTACAACGATTGGCCAGCCAAATCAAAGCTAAAAAAGTCATAGTCAAGCTATTTCTAAGGCACCCCCTCCATGCCAAGCTCTATCTTCTATACCGTCAAGATTACACTAATCCGATTTCAGGCTATCTCGGCAGTAGTAACCTCACCTTGGCAGGCCTATCCGAGCAGGGTGAATTGAATGTTGATGTTCTAGAATATGATGCCTGCCAAAAGCTGGAGAAATGGTTCAATGACCGCTGGAACGACAAATGGTGCTTGGATATTTCTGAAGAGTTAGCGAATATCATTGAAGAGAGCTGGGCTCGAAAAGATGCACTACTGCCTTACTATATCTATCTGAAGATGGCCTATCATCTCGCCCAAGAGGCGCGTGCAGGACTTACAGAATTCAAGCTACCCAGTGACCTGCAGAATAAGCTGTGGGATTTCCAAGCAGCTGCTGTCAAGATCGCAGCGCATCATCTCAACAAACGCGACGGAGTTATTATCGGTGACGTGGTTGGCTTGGGCAAAACTTTGATGGCCACTGCGGTCGCCAGGATTTTTGAGGACGATTACGGCCTTGAAACATTAATACTCTGTCCAAAGAACTTGGTACCCATGTGGGAGCAGTATGTACATGATTATAGATTAAGGGGAAAGGTTTTATCCATGAGCCGAGTTTTAACTGAACTACCAGAGCTAAGAAGATATCGGCTTCTGGTGATAGATGAAAGCCAGAACCTTAGAAATAGAGAGGGGAAAAGATACAGGGCAATTCAGGAATACATAACGGAGAACGAAAGCCGGTGCATTCTCTTGTCGGCGACGCCATACAACAAAAGTTATCTCGATTTGTCGTCTCAGCTTCGTTTGTTCGTACCAGAACATCATGACCTGGGCATGAGACCAGAGCATCTAATTCGTGATCTCGGTGAAACAGAATTTATCCGTAAACATCAAGCGCCTCTGCGGTCTCTGGCAGCATTCGAAAAAAGTGATTATCCGGATGACTGGCGGGAACTTATGCGGCTCTACTTGGTGAGACGTACCCGTAGTTTCATTCAAGAAAATTACGCCTTTAAAGATAATGGCCGTACATACCTTATTCTTGAGGATGGCACACGCTCCTACTTCCCTAACCGCATACCGCGAACACTGAAATTTGACCTCAATGAACAGAATCCGACGGATCAGTATGCTCGGCTATACTCTGACCGAGTGGTTGATATTATAAATGGCCTCTCGCTTCCCCGATATGGGTTGGGGAAGGGGGACTACATATCCAAGGATGCTGAGCAATCGGCCTCACCGGAAGAGAAGAAGCAGTTATATAATTTATCTCGAGCCGGCAAGCGGCTGATGGGATTTTGCAGAACAAACTTGTTCAAGCGGCTAGAAAGCAGCGGCCAAGCGTTCTTGCAGTCTCTGGATCGGCATATTCTCCGAAATTATGTGTACATCCATGCCATTGATAACAACCTTCCCATTCCTATTGGAACTCAGGGTGCGGAGCTTCTGGATGCCAGTGCCAACGATGAGGATGCCGACGCGCCAGAGCTTATGCAAGCTGTTATGGACTATGACGATGAAAGCGATGAAGGGAATGATGACCAAGTTGGAAAAGTCTCAATACATCCATACACGAAGGAATGGTACACAGAGCGCGCTAGGCAGCTGTACGAGGTTTACCGCATGTCTCAAAAGAAGCGCTTTAGATGGCTACGTCCGGTCCTATTTACCGAGAGTCTCCATAAGGACCTGATGGAGGATGCCGAAGGCTTGTTAGGATTACTATACGAGTTCGGTGAATGGGATCCTCAGCATGATACGAAACTGGCAGCACTGGAAGAATTGCTTACCAAGAGGCACCCGGGTGAAAAGGTATTAGTCTTCACTCAATTTGCGGATACAGTGCGGTACCTAACCGACCAGCTAAAAGCCCACAATATTGACAAGCTCGAAGGGGTTACAGGGCAATCTCCAGACCCAACAGCCATCGCCTGGCGATTCAGTCCTAGAAGTAACGAGCGAACCATCGACCCCAGCAAGGAAGTGCGAGTCCTAATTTCAACTGATGTTCTCAGTGAGGGCCAAAACCTTCAGGATTGTGCGCTTGCCGTGAACTATGATTTACCTTGGGCTCTCATTCGGCTAGTTCAACGTGTTGGCCGAGTTGACCGGATAGGGCAGAAGGCAGAAAACATCACCTGTTACTCCTTCCTTCCAGCGGAAGGATTAGAGAACATAATTCGGCTACGTTCTCGTGTCAAACAGCGTCTTATGGAGAGCGGAGAAGTGCTCGGCTCTGATGAAAACTTTTTTGAAGACGACCTGAATGCCCAAGTGCTTAGAGACCTGTATACCGAGAAGTCTGGAATCCTAGATGGTGACTTAGATAGTGAGGTTGACCTTGCTTCGTACGCCTATCAAATATGGCATAATGCAACAAAAGACGACCCTACGCTGGCAAAGAAGATAGCTGACCTTCCTGATGTGGTCTTTTCGACCAGACAACATACTGGGACAGCAAAGGAGCCAGAGGGCGTTCTTGTATATATGAAGACTGCGGATGGCAACGATTCGCTGGTATGGATGAGTAAGGAGGGTAAAAGCGTAACCCAGTCCCAACTGGCTGTTCTACGGGCAGCCGAATGTGCACCTGAAACACCGGCGATTCCCAGAAATCCACGCCACCACGAACTTGTAAAGCAAGGTATCGACCACATTGTCCAGCAGGAGAAGGCAGTCGGTGGCCAGTTGGGTCGTCCATCGGGAGCAAGGTATAGGACATACGAACGCTTGAAGCGTTACTATGATGAACTAAAAAAGCATGAACCACTCTTTGCCGGTGACGACCTTACTAGAGTGATTGATGATATCTACAGATACCCTCTCCATTCTTCGGCAACTGACACATTGAATCGCCAACTAAGGGCAGGCATTTCTGATGAAGACCTTGCCACGCTGGTTATCTCGCTCCGTGGCGAGAACCGTCTCAGCATTATTCATGAGGAAGAAGAACCCCAGGAACCAAGAATAATTTGCTCCATCGGACTCTTCAGGAAAGAACGAGAAGAGCAGAAGCCATGAGTATTGACACCAAGCGGGTACGTGAGTGTCTAAGGAGATTTGACTTCAATAGTCTCTTTGTAGAAGAGCTTGGTTGGAACATATGCAAAAATCGTCCTACTAGCATAGAGGTTGATGGCAACTTCTTCAAGCTCACCCCGTTTGCTGAACAGGGCGGAATGGTAATCTATCTGGGAGATTCAATGGAGGATGGGAACATTCCACCATCGAACATGCGCAGGATAATAGAGGCTAAAATAACCAGACAAACCCATGAACATATGATTATCTTCGTCAATGGCGAGAGAACAAGGTCAGTTTGGCAGTGGGTAAGGCGACAACAAGGCAAGCAGACGGCAGCTAGGGAACACACATACTACAAAGGTCAGCCCGGGGATTCCTTACTGCAAAAGCTAGCTGGTATAGCGTTCAGTATAGATGACCTTGATGAGGAAGGAAGATTAGCTATTACCGAGGTTACAGGGCGGGTAGCCAAGGCTTTCGATATTGAGAAGGTTACCAGACGCTTCTACGACGAATTCAAGGCGGAGCACAGCACCTTTTCCAAGTTCTTAAAAGGGTTGGAAGGACAGGATGACCTTGCATGGTATACGTCTGTTATGTTGGACCGCTTGATGTTCATTTATTTTATTCAAAAGAAGGGCTTTCTGGATGGGGACATGGACTACCTCGTTAACAAGTTCAGAGAATCGAAAACCAGAGGCGCCAATCAATTCTATCGGAAGTTTCTAATCAGGCTGTTCTTCGAGGGCTTTGCCAAAGAGGATACGGAGCGCTCCCAAGAGGTAAATCAGCTACTTGGCAAAGTACCGTATCTGAATGGCGGGTTGTTTCTGCCGCACCAGCTGGAAGTGATGCATGGTGAGAGCATAAACATAAGCGATGCTGCCTTTGAGCGGCTATTCGCTTTCTTTGACCGCTATAGCTGGCATCTAGATTATCGCCCACTGCGGGCGGACAATGAAATCAACCCTGACATACTGGGTTACATCTTTGAGAAGTATGTTAACCAGAAACAGATGGGGGCTTACTATACCAAAGAAGATATCACCGATTACATCTGTAAGAACACCATAATACCATTTCTCTTTGATAAGCTTGAGAGCATGCGTTATGACGAACTCCATCCCTTCCCCATGGATGACATTGAGCCGTACATCTACGAAGCGGTTAAGCAGGAAGATTACCTACCCACCGAAACGGAACGGGAATATCAGGCAAGGCAGAAGCGTTGCGAGCAGATGCAGGCCGACTTTGCCGCCGGGAAAATCACGAACATAAATGACCTGATAACTTATAATCTTGACATCCGGAAGTTTGCTGAAGACTGGACGCGTGGAATCAAAGACCCGGTTACCCTCCGCGCCTTCTATTTTCACTGCCTCACCAAAGTGACCATTCTTGACCCGGCAGTAGGTAGCGGTGCCTTCCTCTTTGCCGCTCTGAATATGTTGGAGCCACTCTACGAAATCTGCCTGGACAAGATGGAAGAGCTAGGTGGACCCAACTATCCTGATTTTTCTGAAGAACTGGCGACAATCCACCGGCATCCCAACCGCAAGTATTTTGTGCTCAAAAGTATCATCGTCAATAACCTGTTTGGCGTGGACATCATGGAAGAGGCGGTCGAAATCTGTAAACTGCGTCTCTTTCTGAAACTAGTCTCCCAGGTTGATGACGTGGACAAGATTGAGCCACTTCCGGATATTGACTTCAACATCCGAGCTGGCAATACGCTTGTTGGATACGCCAACGAGGAGGAGATCAAGAAGGCGAAGGCAACTCAACTGGACCTTAGCGGCGCGCTGAAGGGAATTGAGGAGAGGATAAGGAATGCTGACCATGCCCTAAAAGCCTTCAGAGGCTTGCAGACCAGACTTGGCCTACCGGCTTCAGAACTAGCTAAAGCTAAATCAGATGTAAAACTAAGGCTTGGTGAAATTCAAAAAGAGCTAGATACAGACCTGGCAGCCTTTTTTGGTACCCGTGATATCAGACGGTTTGTCAAAACCCACCAGCCCTTCCATTGGTTCGTGGAGTTCTATCGGATCATTAACGACGGCGGGTTTGACGTAATTATTGGGAACCCACCTTACGTAAACACAGGTAAAGTTGAATACACAATAGACTCAGCCAAGTATAAGTGCACCGAATGTAAGGATCTGTTTGCTCTGATTGTGGAGCGTGCTTATAGACTAGCTCGGTCTGGAGGGAGAGTTGGAGTAATCACCCCTCTTAGTGCCACATCAACGGATATCATGGCTCCCTTGAAGAAAACAATATCAACCAGTTCTACAAATATTTGGACTAGCTACTATTCTGCTTCAGATCAGCCCTCCTCCTTGTTTTCAGGCGTACGGCATAGGCTTCTCATTTTGTTATCCGAATCCGGTAAGTCTGGATCAGCCACAGTTTACAGTACTGACTTCATAAAGTGGTTTTCTGAGGAGCGGCCAATGCTATTCCAGTCATTTATCCGGTATCAAGACGTAACCGGTGTGCCCAATTTCTGCAAAATATCAACTGCTTGCGAGGCCTCAATTCTCAAGAAATTATCAAACTACAAATCGTTATCACACTTCGTAAGCGGACGTGGTTTTCCTGTCTATTATCATAATGCCCCAGTCCATTGGGGTAAGGTTTTTGATTTTGTTCCGAAATATAAAGTCGATGACGTCCCAGGCAGATCCACGCACCTCAAGGAAATCCGGCTAGCGAGCCAGAAAGACGCGGCGGTAAGTATTTGTGCTTTGAACAGCAGCCTGTTCTACTGGTTCAATTGGCAGTTTTCAAACTGTCGTGATCTATCACAGAAGGATGTATTGAGATTACCCGTTGGCTTGGATGTGATGAAAGAGAAATGCAGAAATGCATTAGTAGTCCTGGCAGACCAACTCATGGCGGATTTCAGGGCACACAGCAAACCCTACCATCGAGTCAGTAAAGGAGTCACTACTGAATTCGATTCCTTTTACCCGATGTATAGCAAGCCGATAATAGACGAGATCGACCGTATTCTTGCCGAGCATTATGGGTTCACGGAAGAGGAAGTAGATTTCATCATCAACTATGATATCAAGTACCGGATGGGAAAAGATAATGAAGAGGAAGACGAATAAGCATTATCCTCTGGAGGTGCTCCCATGAAAACGGATAAAATTACTGTATTTGATTTGTTTGAAAGACAAAGGCGTTACCTGGTGCCAATCTTCCAGCGTGGCTATGTGTGGACTAAAGAGGGGCAGTGGGAGCCCCTCTGGGAAGACATTGCCGACCAGGCCAAGCTGGTACAATTGCATAAAGGGTCTTCTCGGAATACCATCCGCAAGCACTTCCTTGGCGCCATCGTGCTAAGCCAGGTGCCCACGGTGATAAGACAAATGCCAGCCTCTGAAATCATAGACGGTCAACAGCGTTTACTTACTTTCTAGGTCTTCCTCGCCGCACTGAGAGACGCGGTCGTTAACTTGGGTGATGATTACTTGAGAATGCAACTTGGGCGCCTGACCAGTAACCCCGGTCCCTTCTACCATGAAGATGAACAGTTCAAGGTATGGCCGACCAATGCCTACCACGATGACCTCAAAAATGCGATGAGTGCCGGCACGCCTGATGCTCTGTCGGCAAAATACCCTCAAAGGCGTTATTACGGCAAGCTGATTCCTCCTCGCCCCGGTCTAGTTGACGCTTATCTCTACTTCCATGAGAGGATCAAGAGCTTCCTAAACAGCGAGGATGAGGACGGGGAGATGCCAGCCGACCAGCAAGTGACCCAAGAGGCACTGAAAGAACGCGCCAATCTACTCTTTGAAGCAGTAATGCGCTATGTGCAACTCGTTGAGATCCAGCTTGATGTGGAAGACGACCCGCAGGTGATATTTGAGACCCTCAACTACAGAGGTGTTCCGCTTGAGCCCTCCGACTTGATACGCAACTTCATCTTTCTCTATGCTGCCAGACAGAACAAGGACGTGAATGCACTATATAATCAATGGTGGAAGGACTATGACGAGGTCAGTGGCACCACTATTAGATTCTGGAAAGAGAAAGAAAGGCAAGGGCGTTTGTTTCGCAGTCGCCTCGACTTGTTCTTCTTTCACTATCTGACCTGCCGCATCGGTCATGAAATCAAGATGGGTCACCTGTACCAGGAGTTCAAAGACTGGTGGGACAGCGATTCAGCACAGCGCTCGGTAGAAGTAGAATTAGAAGCGGCAAAACGCTCCAGCCAGGTATTTCGCTCACTGTTGGTACCAGATGATAACCAACGGTTGGGCGTACTTGCTCAGAGACTACGGATACTGGATACGACCACAGTTTATCCATTCATACTCTGGCTGTGCGAGCGCCGAGGCAAGATAGCGCCAGCAGAGTTTGATGGTATACTGGCTGATATAGAATCTTACATTGTTCGACGGGCAATTTGCCGACTTACCCCTAAGAATTACAATCGTATATTCCTTACTCTCTTAACCAAGCTCAGCAAAGAGGAGGTACCAAGTCGGGCATCCCTACGCCGTGAGTTACTTTCATTAGAGGGGGACAGTGCTGTTTGGCCGAATAATGATGTATTTAAGAAGAGCCTTATGTACGACCCTCTGTATATTTCAATTCGCCCCAGAGGAGTACGCATGGCTCTTACTGCCCTGGAACTGGCAAGCCGTACGCCTCGTCAGGAATCCTTGCCACTACCCATAAACAATCAGCTGACTATTGAGCATGTCATGCCTCAGGGATTCAAAACAGAAGAATGGCCATATCCAGAACAGGAGTCGGTTGATAAACAAGAAGTGGAATCAAGGCGTCAAACTCTTATGCACAGCCTTGGCAACCTAACACTGCTAACTCAACCTCTCAATTCTGAAGTGAGCAATGGTCCGTTCAAGATAAAGCGTCCGGAGATCACAAAACAGAGTCTGCTTATTCTCAACTCATATTTTCAACGCTTCTCCGACAATGACATAATGACATATGGAATGAGGATACTATTTTAGAGCGTGGGAAAGACCTGGCGAGCTTGGCGCTAAGAGTGTGGGAATATCCTGCAGCGTAATGTGCCACTAGGAGAGGCTGTGAAGATTCTGCTGGACACTAATATTGTTATCCACAGAGAAGCCGCCACCGTTGTCGATGAAGACATCGGCATATTATTCAGATGGCTCGATAACCTGCACCACATTAAATGCATCCATTCTGTAACAGCCGAAGAGCTTGGAAAACATGAGGACCTAAAGGTTCGGAAGTCCCTCAAAGTCAAACTGGCTAGCTACAATGTCCTTAAAACAAGAGCCCCAATGTCAGATGCGGTTCGAAAGCTTTCGGAGCAGCTGGACAAGAGCCAAAACGATGTAAACGACACGCTCATTGTCAATGAGCTATGCAGTGGGAGAGTTGATGCATTAATCACCGAGGACAAGAAGCTGCTTAACAAGGCGTCGTTATTAGGCGTTTCAGACCGGGTTTACACGATAGACGCCTTCTTAGAGAAGGTAACAGCGGAGAATCCGGAACTAGCAGACTACAAGGTACTCTCGGTCCGCAAAGAGTATTTCGGCAATCTAGACCTCGCTGACGAATTCTTTGCATCTTTCAAAGAAGATTACTCTGGCTACGAGAAGTGGTTCAATCGAAAGGCGGATGAAACAGTCTACGTATGTCTTTCCGAGGGTAAGCCGATTGCCCTTCTTTATCTGAAGATCGAAGGCGAAAGTGAGGATTATACAGACATAGACCCTCCTCTGCCGAGGAAGAAGCGCCTTAAGACCGGCTCTTTCAAAGTTGCCCTGAACGGCTTCCGCCTTGGAGAAAGATTCCTTAAGATCGTTTTTGATAACGCCCTTCGCCTCAAGGTTGATGAGGTATATGTCACGATTTTCAATAAGCGAATCGAGCAGCAGCGGCTCATAAACCTCTTTGAAGAGTATGGTTTTCGCCTTCACGGTTATAAGGTAGGCCCAGGAGGAAAGGAGCTTGTCTATGTCCGATCTTTCACCAGGGTAGCCAATCGGCAACATCCCAAGGTAACATATCCTTTCTTCTCTACAGCAGGGCGCATTTTCATCGTGCCGATATACCCGGAATATCATACTGAACTATTCCCAGACTCAATTCTGCGAACGGAATCCCCGACGGATTTCGTTGAAAATGAGCCACACAGAAATGCAATAAGTAAAGTTTACATTTCACGGTCGATCGAGAGGAACTTGGAGCCAGGAGACGTGATTGTTTTTTACCGAACCGGGGGCTACTACAAAAGCGTCGTAACAACTGTTGGTGTAGCCGAAGGCGTCATCGACAACATACCAAACGAGGAACATTTCATTCGACTTTGCAGGAAAAGGAGCGTATTTAGCGACAAGGAGCTGTCAAAGCATTGGAACCTGTACCGAGGAAACCGGCCATTCATAGTGAATTTTCTATATGCCTACTCATTTCCAAAGCGAATCAATTTGAAAAGGCTAATTGAGATAGGTGTCATACCTAGCGTAGAAGACGCCCCCAGAGGCTTCACGCAAATCAGCGTAAAGAACCTAAAGGACATTCTACGGGAGTGCCAAGTAGATGAGAGTATTGTTGTCGATTAAACCGGAATTTGCGTTAAGGATATTTGATGGATCAAAAAGGTATGAATACCGCCGTACAATTTTTAAGCGAGGCGAAGTGACAACGGTGGTCGTCTATGCATCTGATCCAATTAAGCAGGTAATTGGAGAGTTTGAAATTGGAGATATTCTCCATGAGGAGCCCCTAGTGCTTTGGGCAAAGACAGGAGGTCAGTCTGGAATAACAAAGAAACGATTCCTAGAGTATTTTGATAACAAAACCAAAGGCTATGCAATAGAGGTTAAGGAAGCACGAACATATGACACCCCGATACCACTTAATGAACTAATGGTGCCCTGGCCTCCACAGTCGTTTACATATTTGTGATATCCATAATGGGCATTCGGGCAGTCCTTTTCGATGCCGGTGGGCACAGGAAACCCCTAGTAGCTTTTCCAGGGAAAGTCAAGGACACCGCCGAGTTGATACGAAGTTGATAGAGGGATGCACGAAACGTCAATTTGTTACCTCGCAAGAGTGAGAGTTCTTAATATATAGAGCCATCTCCAACATTTCACTGCGCAAAGCATACCGGCCGCTACTCAATGGCAGCTTGTTGTGCTAGAATAGTACACACGCGCATACGTTAACATAGAGGAATCCAGACGGGGAGGTGGACCAATGGAACAAACCAGCTCTAGGACGTACAGTGTTAATGATTTTCGAGAATGGGATAAGTCCGACACACTAGTCTTGGTCCCTAAGTTTCAAAGAAGGGCAGTCTGGTCAGATAAAGCGCGCTCCTATTTAATTGACACAGTATTACGGAATCTACCCGTGCCGAAAATCTTTATGCGGCAATATCTAGATGATGCCGGCCGAACCATACGGGAGATAGTAGACGGACAACAGAGGATTCGGACTATATTGTCGTATTTCCAGAATGGTTTTCCTGTGATGCAGGTACATGGCGGAGATGAATATGGCGGCAAATACTATGAGGACCTGCCGAAAGAGAATCGGGAAGGTTTCTTGAACTACAATATATCCGTAGACGTGCTAATTGGAGCCAGTGACGTAGAGGTCCTGGATATCTTCGCTAGACTAAACACGTATGGAGTACGACTCAATAGGCAGGAGCTGATTAACGCGAAGTATTTTGGAGCGTTCAAATCGGTAGTGTATCAGCTAGGATACGAATTCTACCACTTTTGGGTTGAGAATTTTATACTGACGGAGATAGACATTACACGGATGGTAGAGGCTGAGCTGACTAGTGAACTAGTGATAGCTATGCTTTCAGGGATACAGTCGAGAAAGGTCATAGAAAGGTACTACAGAGATTATGATGACGAATTTGCGCAAAAAGAAATGGTGATTGAACAGTTTAAGTCGTGCATGGACCTAATTGGGGAACTTACGTACGGTAGATTGCCAACGTCCAATTTCAGTAGCAGGCATCTATTCTACTCACTTTACTGCGCTATATACGATTTATCATATGGGTTCCCGGGGTCATCAATAGAGCAGATACAATTCAATAAAACCACTATTCCAAAGATAAAGAATACCCTGATGGACATTGATTCTATATTTGAAATAGAATCTGATGAAATACTGAAACGGGATAGGGAGTTCTTTGACGCGTCTACCAAACATACAACTGATTTAGCAGCGAGAAATACTAGGCATCAGTATATAGTGAAGCGAATCATTAGAGAGCTACCATCAAGAATCGCTTAGCGCGTGGCGACCATGAGCACCCTTGATTCCTTTCGGGATGACCTAATACGAGACATAGATGAGAGCTCAAACCTGATACGGACCGTGAATAGAATTATGTCTACAACCGGTTTGCCTATCAACCTGTCCGTTAGCCAGAGAGATACCATTGTTGAGTGGGCATTTGTTAATGTACTTACGACATGGGAAAACTTCCTAGAGAACTGCTTCCTGACATATATGCTAGGCGCTCAAACTGCATCAGGCTATGGACCGGTAAGATATGTATTCCCCAATGATAAGCAACATGCATTAGGAGTTATACTAGCCGGTAGAGAATTCTTTCAGTGGACAAACCCTAAGAAAGTGAAAGAACAGGCAGACCTTTGTTTTGAGAATGGCGAACCTTTTCGCACGGTGCTCGACCCAGCAACAGCAGATTTAATGGAAATGAATACCATCAGAAACACCATTGTACATAGGTCTATGGTCGCACTAGAAAACTTTAAGATACTCGTCAGAGACAAGTTGAAAACAGCTCCCTTAGGCATCAGACCAGGGGTATTTCTAACTACAACTAGACCAAAAACTCTACAAACGACTTTTCTAAGCAGCTATTGCAACAAATTGAGACTCATTGCCAAGAAGATTGTACCTGAGTGAAGACAGCCCAAATATATTTGGTCAGCACCAATCCATAAGCATATTACATTCCAGCAGTGTAGTTGTCGGTGCCTCGTCATTATGTAGATAACTGCCAGCAACTATTTCAATGTGACAATAGGTGCTATTGTTGCATTTGCGTCAAGCCACTCGCAACTCTCGGTTCGTTATAACTAAACAATCAGCCAGTTCGTTCATAGAACTGCCTCCCTTACCGTCCTTTTTGTTTCAGGTTATCACGAAGATCTCTTTTCAGACTGCGGTGGTTTGTGTTAAAAATTAACTATCAAATATTTGTGAAAGTTTATATGTAATTTTCGAAGTTATAGCTAGGTTATAGCTAAGCTGATTCGAAGTTATAGCTGGCTTGTTGGCAGTGATATGGCTGGCAAAGAGAAAGCAGAAAAAGAAAAATCAAAAAGTGAACTTGCATACGAGCTGTTTGACCAGCAGTTTGGCCCTTCTGACCCTGAGGTTAAACATGTAATTCCCAGTTCTGGCACCCGCCGAAATTACTTTTTCCTAAGGAAAAAGACAGAGGGCCTAGTGATTGTCAGATTGAAAAACTGCATATCAAGCACGACCAGCCAGAATGTGACCTGACTGAGCATTGTATGATATGGCCCCTTTTTCATCCTATGACGCAACAATTGCACAAGTCTGCGGGGGCCACGGTTACCATCCCGGTGAAAGGGGCAGGCCCTCGTGACAT
>Ga0315289_10008002_pt1 | contig 15324 bp, 13 predicted proteins | sample YL17G11_40_MG_FD_203452 | JGI IMG/M metagenome (GOLD analysis project Ga0315289, IMG submission 203452) | Sediment microbial communities from Yellowstone Lake, YNP, Wyoming, USA - YL17G11_40 | ecosystem: Environmental > Aquatic > Freshwater > Lake > Sediment | place: USA: Wyoming | collected... | reverse complement strand
GTGGGGGTTTTCCCCTGGAATGGGGAGCCTCGGGCGGATAGACTAGGCCAACGGCGCGTGCCCCGGGAAGGGGCAGCGCCGGTGGTTTGCGCCGGCCGGTGTGAGTGAGCCGCGACCGGAAGGTCGCGGCGAGGTGCGAGGCCACGGCAGGTGAACGCCGCCGACCGCTTCCGCGGTCGGCTCACGGTGGGGGGACCAAGGGAGGCGTCGCGACGTGATGACCCGAGGAAACACCTGCGTCGTGGGCCTGACGTGGGGCGACGAGGCCAAGGGCAAGATCGTGGACCTCCTGGCCGGCGAGCACGACCTCGTGGTCCGGTACAACGGGGGCAACAACGCGGGGCACACCGTCGCCTTCGGCGGCGAGACGTACAAACTGCACCTCGTGCCGTCCGGCATCTTCCACGAGCAGGTCCAGTGCGTCATCGGCGGCGGCGTGGTGGTGGACCCGAAGGTGCTCTTGGAAGAAATCGAGCGGCACGAGGGGGTGGCGCCGGGGCTGAGGGAGCGCCTCAAGGTGTCGAGCCGGGCGCACACCATCTGGCCGTGGCACAAGCGGATCGAGGCCCTCTCGGAGAAGCACGAGGGGAAAGGCAAGATCGGGACGACGCTGCGGGGGATCGGCCCGGCGTACGCGGAGAAGGCGAACCGGGTGCACGCCATCCGGGCGGGCGAGTTTCTGAGGCCGGAGCACCTGGAACCGAAGGTTCGCCGGATCGTGGCGGCGAAGAACCGGTTCTTTGCGGGCGTGTTCGGGGCCGAGCCGCTCGACGCGGACGCCGTCTGGCGGGAATATGCCGCCTACGGCGAGGAGGTCCGCCCCCTGATTGCCGACACGACGGCCCTGCTCTTGGACGCGGTGGCGGAGGGGAAGCGGATTCTCTTCGAGGGCGCCCAGGGGACGCTGCTGGACATCGACCACGGGACATATCCGTATGTGACGAGTTCGAACGCTTCGACGGCCGGCGTCTGGCCTGGCACGGGCGTGCCGGCGCGGGCGATCGACCAGGTGCTGGGCGTCGTCAAGGCGTACACGACGCGCGTCGGCGAAGGGCCGTTCCCGACGGAACTCACCAGCGCGCTGGGCGACCAGATCCGCGAGCAGGGACACGAGTACGGGACGACGACGGGCCGGCCTCGGCGGTGCGGCTGGCTGGACGCGTTCGCAATTCGCTACTCGGCGCGCCTGAACGGCCTGGACGGGATCGTCATCACGCTGCTGGACGTGCTGGGCGGATTGCCGGAACTCAAGATTTGCACGGGGTACCGCGTGGGGCGGAAGCGGCTGGACGTGTTTCCGGACGACCCGCACCTCCTGGCGGAGGCGGAGCCGATCCTGGAGGACTTGAAGCCCTGGAAGGAGGACATCTCCGGGGCGCGGTCGTTCGAGGAGTTGCCGCGGGCAGCCCGCGACTACGTGGAGCGCGTGGAGGAATTGGTCGGGGCGCCTGTGAGGATGATCAGCGTAGGCCCGGACCGGAGCCAAACCATCCGTCGCGATTAATGCGGCAGTTCGAGCCCGCCGCGGGAGCGGCGGGGCATCCTCATCGGCCGTGGCACGTGCCACGGCAGGGAATATGGCCGGCGGCTTCCGCCGCCGGCTCGAAAGCATGCCCTGAGCGAAGTCGAAGGGGCGCGAGGCGCGGTCGGCTCACGGGGAATTGGTGGGCAGAGAGATGGCGAAGGAAGTTTACATCCCCGAGGCGCTCGCCGACGTGCCGCGCGACCGCTGGCCGCGCCATGTCGCCATCGTGATGGATGGCAACGGGCGCTGGGCGCTTGGGCGTGGATTTCCGCGGATCGAAGGGCACCGGCGCGGGGGGCAGGCGGCCCGCAAGATCGTCGAGGAATCGGCCCGGCTGGGCCTCGGGCAACTGACGCTGTACGCGTTTTCGAGCGAGAACTGGCGGCGTCCGGCGGACGAAGTCCGGTTCCTGATGGAGCAATTGCGCCGGCAACTGTCGAAGGAACGGGCGACGGTCCTGGAGAACAACGTGCGCTTCGTGGTGATCGGCCGGCGGGACCGCATTCCGCCGGAGACGCTGGCCGAGATAGACCGTCTGACGGCGGACTCGTCGGCGAACACGGGCCTCGTGCTGTGCGCGGCGATCGATTACGGCGGCCGGCAGGAAATCGCGGACGCGGCGCGCGACCTGGCGCGGCGCGCGCGGGACGGCCGGCTCGACCCGGACGCCATCACGGAGGAGACGGTCGCCGGGGCGCTCTATACGGCCGGCCTGGCGGACCCGGACCTTGTGATCCGGACGGCGGGCGAGATGCGGCTGTCGAACTTTCTTCTGTGGCAAATCTCGTACGCGGAATTGTGGGTGACGGAGACGCTTTGGCCGGACTTCAAGGAGGCGGACCTCCACGCGGCGATGCGGGACTACGCGTCGCGCGAGCGCCGCTTCGGCGGCCGGAGGCCGGAGAACCGACACGCATGAGCCAGCACACAACGCGCATCACGTTGGGCACGGTCCTGGTCGCGGGAGTAGCGGCCGTCCTTGTGGGCGATGTGCCAATAGACCGGCAACTGGACGCGGCCATGGCCCCCGGCTTCTGGATCCTCCTGCTGGTCACCTTGCTGATCGGAGGCCTGGAATTCGTCCGGATGCTCCGGGTCAAGGCACATCCTTGCCAACCTGCCACGGCGGTTGTCTTCATCGTGCTGATGGTGGCCGCCGTGTGGCTGGAGATCTACAGCCAACCCGGCGCCTATACCGGTTATTGCATCCAATGCCGCGACTGGACCCGACCGCTTTATTGGCTCTCCCGCCTCGACTGGCTCCATGGCGGCGGACTCCTGCCATACGGGGCCGTAATTGTCGGGCTCCTGCTGGCGTCGTTTGTGGCCGAGATCATCCGCGTCGAGCGGTCCGGCGGCGACATGGGGCGGGCGCTGGCGAGCGTCGCGTGGACCGTCATGGTCGTCCTGACGGTGGGCCTGCTGGGCGTTTTCCTGGCCAAGATCCGGTTCCTTTCGCGCGACTCGAAGGAGGGCCTCATGTACCTGGCCCTCTTCCTGGGCACGGTCAAGGGGAGCGACGTCGGGGCGTACGCGGTGGGGAGCCTGGTAGGCCGGCGGAAACTCGTGCCGACGCTCAGCCCCTCGAAGACGGTCGAGGGGGCGGCCGGCGGGCTGGCGGCGGGGATCGGGGCCGCGATCGGAATCGGCGTGGGCTGGTGCGGCTTCGCGTGGTGGCAGATGCTCATCTTCGGGTTGGCGGTGGCGACGGCCGGCGTCCTGGGAGACTTGGCGGAAAGCCTGATGAAGCGCGGTTGCGGGGTGAAAGACAGCGGTCGGGTTCCCGGCTTCGGCGGGGTGCTGGACATCATGGACTCGATGCTGGCGGCGGGGCCGGTGGCGTATCTGTTGCTTGTGGTATTGACCGGGGAGGCCTGAGGCGGATAATGGACTTTTCCGGGCCCGCGTCCCGGCAGGCGCCCTTCCCTAGGTCGGCAACGGCATGGAACGAACCTTCCAACTCGCCAGCGGTGAATATCGCCGCCTCGTCTTCGGTCCGCGCGACAAGCACCTCCGGATGGTGCGCGAAGCGTTCGCCGTCCGCCTGACGGCACGCGAAGGAATCCTGCGCCTGGCCGGGGCCGCCGAGGCGGTCCGCCAGGCCGAAACCGTCCTGGTGGAACTGGACCGGATGGCGGCGGACGGGCAAGTCGTCTCGGAGCGCGAGGTCCAGCAGGTGATCGACGCGGTGGCCCGCTCCGGCCGCGGACCGGAGGCTTTGGCGATCGAGGTGTACACGTCGGGGCGCCCCGTCCGGCCGCAGACGCCCGGCCAACTCGCCTATTGCCGGGCCATCGAGAAGAACGACCTGGTTTTCTGCATCGGCCCCGCGGGGACCGGCAAGACGTACCTGGCGGTGGCGATGACGGTCCAGGCCCTGAAGAAGGGCCAGATCCAGCGCGTGGTGCTGGTGCGGCCGGCGGTCGAGGCGGGGGAACGGCTGGGCTTCCTTCCGGGCGACCTGGAGGCGAAAGTCAACCCGTACCTGAGGCCGCTGCTGGACGCGCTGCACGACATGATGGGCTTCAAGCAGGTGCGGGCGCTGATGGAGACGGACGTCATCGAGATCATCCCGCTGGCGTACATGCGCGGGCGGACGCTGAACGACGCCACCATCATCCTGGACGAGGCGCAGAACACGACGACGGCCCAGATGAAAATGTTCCTGACGCGGATGGGGATGCGCTCGAAGATGATCGTGACGGGCGACATCACGCAGGTCGACCTGCCGGAAGGAACGAAGAGCGGCCTGGTGGACGCGTGGGAGAAACTGTCGGGGATAGACGGCATCGAGTTCCACGAGATGACGCGGCGGGACATTGTCCGCCATCGGCTGGTGCAGGAGATCGTCAACGCGTACGAGCGCGGCGAGCGGGGGACGGAAGACCGCAGCCGCGACCGCCGCCGCGACCGCCGCCACCGCCGACCGCCCGAGGAGCCATGAGGACGCCCGGGAACCATCGAGAGGCCGGAGCGCGGCGCGCCGAGCGCAACGCCAGAGCCGCACGGTCCCGCCGTGCCGACGGCCGGGAGGGCTGGCGGGATCGGCTCCACTCGCCGCAGACCCTGAAACAACTCGTCGTCCTCGCGGGGCTCTTCGCCGCGGCGCTCCTGGTCATCCAGTTGCCGCACGCCCCCCTCGGCGTCCACAAGGGCGAGACGACCACGTACCCGATCATCGCGCGCGCGGACTTCGATTACGTGGACGAGGCGGTCACGAGCGACGCGCGCGACTTGGCGGCCTACCGCGTGCCGGGCGTGTACCGGCCGACGACGCAACCGATCACGGCCGTCAAGGACAGCCTGCTGGCCCTCGTCGTGGCGGTCAAGGGGGCCGAGACCGTCGACCAGGTGGACGAGACGCTGCGGACGGCGTGGGGCGTGGACGCGGAACTGTTCGACGCGATCCAGAAGGCGCTGGGCCCGTCGGCCTCGCCAGGCGGGTCCGCCGAGGCGGGCGCGGAGGCGGAGAACCTGGCGCGGGTCCAGGAGGCCGTCGCCCGGGCAGCCGATGCGCTGGCGGACCCGGCGAGCCTGGCGATCCTGAGCGAGCAGGACCACCAGCGGGCGAGCGACCGCGGCAAGGACAGCCGCGACGTCTACGCCAAACTCCCCTCGGGACTCCTGCCGGAGGGCCTCAAGCCCCTCCAGGACCACGAGTTGACCCTCACGGTGCTCCTGGCGGACGGGGAGCGAGAAATTCCGCTTCAGAACGTCCTCGTGCAGACCCAGACGGGGATCCTCCGGGACCGGGTGGTGTCGCTCGTCGAAGGGCCGCTCGGAACGGTCCTCGGGAACGGGGCGGTGAAGCGGCTCTCAGGAGGGATCGCGGTGCGAATCGGCCCGACGCTCCTGTTCCAAGCCGCCGAAACCGAGAACCGCCGGGCCGAAGCACGCCGGCGAATCGAACCCATCCGCATCCCCTGGAAAAAGAACACCACCCTCGTCCAGGCGGGGACGATCATCGGGGACGAGCATTTGAGGCTCCTGGCGCAGGAGTCGTCGGCGTACCAGGCCGGGTTGGGTTGGCTCCGCAAGGCGCTGGTCTGGGTGGGGGCGGCGGCGGCGCTGGCGCTGGTGCTCGCGCTGGAGTCGGCGGCCATTTCGCGCTTTCAGCCGAACGTGGCCCGCTCGACCGCGCGAAGCCTCATCCTGGGCCTGTTGTGCCTCGTGGTCCTGGGCGGGTCGAAACTGGCGGCCCAGGCGAACTGGCCTCTCGCCTTCTCGACGTTCCTGCTGACGACGGCGGCGCTCGTCGTGACCGTCGCGTACAACCCGCGTTTCGCGCTCGGGCTGGCGTGGACGCTCGCACTCCTGGTGACGCTGGCGATCCAGGGCGATTTCGGCTGGCTGCTGACGGCGCTGGTGGGAACGGCGACAGCGGTCCTCGCGCTCGGGGAAATCAACAACCGCTCGAAACTCATCAAGGTCGGCCTGCTGGCGGGGCTGGGGTTTTTCCTGACGGCCAACGCGCTGGCGTTCTGGCGCTTGGAGTATAGCGCGGCCAAGTGGTGGCCGCTTCTCAGGATGTCGCTCGAATACGGCGCGAGCGGGGTGTCGGCGGGGTTCGTGATGCTGGGCCTCTTGCCCGGCATCGAGCGGGCGTTCGGCATCGTGACGAACATCAGCCTCCTGGAACTGTGCGACGTCAACCAGCCGGCGCTGAAGCGCCTGGCGATCGAGGCGCCGGGAACCTACGCCCACAGCCTGCTGCTGGGAACGCTGGCGGAGGCCGCCGCCGAGGCCGTCGGCGCCAATGGCCTGCTGGCGCGCGTCGGGGCGTATTTCCACGACATCGGCAAGGTCGATAAGCCCCGCTACTTCGTCGAAAACTTCCAGAACCAGGAACAGCCGCACGACAACCTGACGCCCCCCATGAGCCGACTCGTCATCATGAGCCACGTCAAGGACGGCCTGGAGATGGCGGACCGCCTGGGCCTCCCGCCGCCCATCCGGAACTTCATCGCCGAGCATCACGGCACGACGCTGGTGGAATACTTTTTCCGCGAGGCCCAGCGCCAACACGCGGAGGAAGGCGGCGAGGCGCCGCTGGAGGCGGATTATCGGTATCCGGGCCCGAAACCGCGGTCGCCGGAGACCGCCATCGTGATGCTCGCCGACACGGTGGAGGGGGCGACGCGGAGCCTGAAGGAGCCGACCGCTCCCAAATTCCAGGCGACGGTCCACGAAATGATCATGAAGCGCCTCCTGGACGGTCAACTGGATGAGAGCGGCCTGACCTTGAGCGACCTGCACCGAATAGAGGAGGCCTTGACGAAGACGCTTGCTTCGGTTTATCATGGCCGGGTGCCCTACCTGTCGGAGGAGCCGTCCGACGCCCAGGTCCAGGAGCCCGCGAGAGACGCAGGGGAGCGATCACACGGAACTTTGGATGGAGGACACGAGTAAGGTCTTGATTCAAGCCGGTCGCACGGGGAACTGAAGGACCATGGCTAAGATCGAGATCACGGATCTACAGGATTGCATTCCGCTGGAAAAGAAACTGATTCTCCTGGTGTTTCGCCGGGTGATGAAGGAAGAAGGGCGTTCGGCCCGAAGCCTGAGCGTCGTCTTGACCGACAACCGCCACATCCGCGACCTGAATCGGGAATATCTCGGCAAGGACACGCACACCGACGTCATCAGTTTCCCGCTCGAGGACGTGGACTGGCCCGGCAACGGGCCCAACGGCGGGGTGAACGGCGAAATCATCGCGTCGGCGGAAATGGCCTTCCAGCAGGCCAAGGCCAGAAACATCGACCCCCGGGCGGAACTCCTGCTGTACCTCGTGCACGGCTTGCTGCACCTCATCGGTTACGACGACCGGACGCCGAACGCTGCGGAACGGATGCACCGCCGAGAGGACGAACTCTTGGAGCAATTCGGGTTCGCTAACATCTACGCGACCCGTCCGGCTGTTCAGTAGGAGGGTCCCCTTTTTGTCGCACGTCTGGCTCCCGTCCGGCATCGTGGCGGGATGGTCTGCCGCCAGCAAGCGCCGCTGGCGGCCCCGGAAGAAGATCGAGATGAAGGATAAGACCAAAGGAGGCCAACAATGAACCCCTGCAAGCATGTGACTTATCCGGCGCTCGTGGTCCTTGTGCTCCTTGCGGGCTCGGCTGCCTATGCCGGCGAGGAGCCGGATAGCGCGGAACTCCGCGCCGAGGTCAACCTCCTGCGGCGAGAGGTCGCCAGACTTCGGGAAGAGGTGGCCGACCTTCGCAAGGCCGTGACGGAGATGCGGGCTTCCCTGGCCGGGGCGGCCCCGACTGAAACGCCGCAGGCGCAGCCGACGGAGGGTGCCACGGCGGCGGTCCCGCAGCCGCCGACGCCATCGGGTGCGCCGTCCCCGGGTTCCTTGGCGTCCCTACTGGCCAGGATCCCGGGAAAGTTTATGCCCCAGGGGACTGAGGCGACCGTGGCCCAGAAATCCGCGCTGAGCGACTGGGGACGTGACAACCTCACCGGCCAAAAGGTGCGGGTTCGGATAAAGGTCGATTCGATTGGCAGCGACTCCCTCGATGGGATAGCGGTCGGGGAGTTCGTTGTCAATGGGAGGCGGGCCCACGTGAGGGTGTATGCAGAGTTTGGGAAGGCAGGACGCGACGGCCTCCTGCCCCTCACCAAGGGCATGATGGTCGAAGTAAGCGGGACTCTCCCGAAATACGCCGAGGGCGCCTCCTATTCGCTACAGCCAACAGGGGAGGAAATCGGGGAAGGGGAAAACAAGCACTGGGTATTCGGTTGGGACGGAAAGGACGCCATCTTCTCCCTGTACCTGACGGACTGCCGCATCGGGGCCGTTCCTGCGGCTGCGGCGCCGTGACCTGTGGAAAGATGACGATATGTCCGGGCGCACGGTGGGCCCCTGACGCGGAAGGAGGACATCCCTGGCCCAAGAAACCGATGGAAGGTTCTGTACCTGGTGCAAGAGCCGGACGATCTTCACCCGCAACATACCGAACTGGCCCCTCCACATCGTCCTGGCTTTTTTGACCGGGGGCGCGTGGGTGCTTGTGATGGTCCTCTTACTCCTAACCGGCTACGGCCCTTGGTATTGCAACATGTGCGGTAATGTAGACGGCTCACGGCCATCGTCACCGGCGGATTTGCAGGCCATACGGCGGCAGAACGTGGCGGCCGGTCGGCGGCGCGAGATGATTGCTCGAGATTGTGCCGCTGCTGGCGGGATGATGCGGGCGGCATTGGCGTCGCTCGACGCCTGCCTGGAACATTTCTTCGACGGCCTGGCGGCGAGGATCCGAAAAGTCGCCGGGGCGGTTGCGGCACCGGTCCGCAAGGCATGGTCCGGCCTGGTTGAGGCATACGGCGTCGGCCACGCTACGGCCTTGGCTGTCCTGGCGGTCCTGGCGATGGGTGGGGTGGTGATTGCGCTCGTCTACTGGGTGCGAGTCTTACTGCCGGCGGGCTCACTATAAGGTCTTAGCGGCACGGGTCGCCCTCGGCCGGGCCTCGGCGTCGGCCGGCGTCGGTTGCCGAGATAGCGGCCGACGGGCTGCGGCTGGAGCGCTTGCCGGTCGTCAAGGAAGAGGCGAAACCCTAGAGCGCCCGAAACGAGCATTTTAGGAGGTAGCGCGGTTGTCCAATGTCTGGATGGGGTGCGGGGTGGGAGCGGTCGGGCTCGCCATGTTCTTTGCGCTTGCGAACGGCGCCCTCAGTCGATTCTCCCGCGCGCGCCTCGAAGAAGCGCTCGAGCGTCGAGGCCGGGCGGAGGAACTCGGCCGCCTCTTCGCGCATCACGACAACTTGGTGCGCACGACCGCCCTCCTCCACGCCCTCGCGCTGGTGGCCTGGACGGCGACGGCGATTCTCTGGGCCTCGGCGGAGTTCGGCACCCCGCTCGGCTGGTTCGTCGGCGTGATCCTGGCGGCCGCGGGCGCTGCCAGCCTCGGTGGCGTCCTCCCGATGGCCTGGGCACGCTACGCCCCCGAAAGCGTCCTGGCGGCCACGCTCCCCGCCCTTCACGCCTGCCGCCTCGCGTTCCAGCCCGCGGCCAGGATCCTGGGGATTCTGGACGGGCTCGTGCGCCGGCTGGCGGGCGTCCCGGGGGGTCCCGGCGCGCCGGGATCGCCCATCGAGGAAGAACTCCGCAGCGTCGTCAGCGAAGGCGAACGCCAGGGCGCTCTCCACGAGGACCAGAAGGACATGATCGAAGGCGTCATCCGCTTTAGGCAAGCCGACGTCACCGAGACGATGACCCCGCGGACCGACATCGTGAGCATCGACGCCGACGCCACTCCCGACGAGGCCCGCCGCCTCATCGTTCTGAGCGGCCACAGCCGAATCCCCGTCACGGGCGGCGCCATCGACACGATCGTCGGCATCCTGTACGCCAAGGACCTCCTCGCGGACGAGGCCGCAGGACGGACGCCCGCTTCGCCGCCCGCGTCGCCGCGAGGCGTGCGAGGCGAGCCCGCCCCGGTTCGCGTCCGGGACGTGATGCGGCCGCCCCTGTTCATCCCCGCCACGAAACGCCTCGACGAACTCCTGGCCGAGTTCCGGCGCGCGAAGGTCCACATGGCCGTCGTCCTGGACGAGTACGGCGGGACGGCGGGCCTCGTGACCATCGAAGACCTCATCGAGGAGATTTTCGGCGACATCGCCGACGAATACGAGGAGGCGTCGCCGCATCCCATCCGCCGCGTTGGCCCCGGCGCCTTCGAGGTCGAGGCCCGCGTCCGCGTGGACGAACTCAACGACGAATTGGGTCTCCGCCTGCCGGAAAACGAAGACTACGAGACGATCGGAGGATTCGTCCTCTCGCGCCTCGGCTCGATCCCCAAGGCGGGCGCGACGCTCGATTACCGCGGCGTCCGCATCACCGTGCTGGAGGCCGAGGCGCGGCGCATCGTCCGCCTCCGCGTGGAGCCGGAGGCACATGCCTCCACGGCCCCCACCGGCCCGGCCGGCGGGTGAAGAATGCTCCGCGCCCTGCGAAACCGGAACTATCGGCTCTTCTTCGTCGGCCAGGGAGTTTCGCTCATCGGCACCTGGATGCAGGGCGTCGCCCTGCCCTGGCTCGTTTATCGCATGACCGGGTCGGTCATCCTGCTGGGCGTCGTGGGTTTCACGGGGCAGATCCTGACGCTGGTGGTCGCGCCGGCGGCGGGGGTCGTGGCCGACCGCGCCAACCGCCATCGCCTCGTCACCATCGCCCAAGTGGCCGCCGCCCTCCAGGCGGCCGCCCTGGCCGTCCTCGCCCTGGCCGGCGTCATCGAGGTCTGGCACATCATCGTGCTGGGCCTTGTCGGCGGTTTCATCCGAGGCTTCGAGATTCCTTTCCGCCAGGCGTTCGTCGTCGAGATGCTGGAGGATCCCAGGGACCTCCCGAACGCCATCGCCCTGAACTCCTTTCTCGTCAACGGGGCCCGTCTGATCGGCCCCTCGCTCGCCGGATTCCTGGTGGGCTGGTTCGGCGAGGGAATCTGTTTCCTCGTCAACGCCGTCAGTTTCCTCGCCGTCGTCGCCGCTCTGCTGGCGATGCGCTTGCCGCCGCGACCGCGCCGGGTGCATGCGACCCACCCCTTGCGCGATTTGAAGGAGGGGTTCCTCTATGTCAGCCGATCCGCCCCCATCCGAACCGTGCTCCTCCTGGTGGGCCTGGTGAGCCTCGTGGCCGTCCCCTACTCCGTGCTCCTGCCGGTCTTCGCCCGGGAGGTGCTCGGCGGCGGACCGCACACCCTTGGGTTCCTCGTCTCGGCCGCCGGTGTGGGCGCTCTCGGCGGCGCCGCCTGTCTCGCCTCGAGGCGGAGCATCCTCGGCATCCCGCGGCTCATCGCCGCCGCCTCCGTCTTCTTCGGCGCCGGCCTGGTCGCGTTCTCCCTCTCGACGAACCTCCTCTTGAGCGTCGGCCTGCTGGCGGTCGCCGGCTTCGGCATGATGGTCCACATGGCCGCCAGCAACACACTCCTACAAACCATCGTCGACGAGGACAAGCGCGGCCGGGTGATGAGTTTCCACACGATGGCCTTCATGGGGATGGCGCCGCTGGGCAGCCTCATCGCCGGCGGACTGGCCGGCGCCCTCGGCGCGCCGGGGGCTGTCCTGGCGTGCGGCCTGGCGTGCATCCTGGCGGCGGCGGTTTTCGCCGCCGGCCTCGGCCGCCTCAACCGGGCCTTGCGCCCCGTCCTGGAAGCGAAGGGGCTCTTGGCCCGGGGCGCCGTGCATGACGCGCCGCCGCCTCGTGACATTATTTAGCCCGGCGTGAATACACGCCGGGCGCCGTGCACGACGCGCCGCCGACCGTGCGCGGCACAACGGCACCCCCGGTGTGTTCACCGGGGGCTAAATAAACGGCGTGCGGCGCGCGGCAAGGATTCCCATGACACGCCGACGGCCATTCCAAGCCCAGGGATTGCAATCCCTGGGCTTGGTGTTTATCCTATTGCGGCGCGTAGCGGAGGAAGAGCCCGTGGCGATGCACAAGTCGACAAGCCTGGTCCTCAGGTGCCAGGATTGGAGCGAGACGAGCCAGGTGGTTCTCCTCCTTGCCCGCGACGTCGGACGCGTGCGGTGTCTGGCCAAGGGATCGAGGCGGCCGAAGAATCCGTTCGGCGGGCCGCTGGACCGCTGGATTCTGGGCGAGGCGGTCTTCAGCCTCCGCGACCCGAACCAGTTGGCCGTCCTCGTCGAACTGTACGAGACGGAGCGGTTCGAGGGCGTCCGGCGCCGGCTCGAAGCGTTCTATGGCGCGTCGCTCGTGACGGAACTGGTCGTGGCCCTCGTGCCGGAGGCCGACCCGCAACCGGAAGTGTTCGACCTGGCGGTGCGGGCGCTCGCGCTGTTGGCCGACGTCCCGGCCGACGCCTGCCGGGCGGTCGCGTATGCGTTCGCGTGGCGGCTGCTCGCGCTTCTGGGCTACAGCCCCGAGATGGCGCGGTGCGTGGAGTGCGGCACGTTGCTGAAAGCGGGCGCGCCGGCCGACTTCAGCCCTGCCTCGGGGGGCCTCGTGTGCAGCCGGTGCCGAAAACCCGGCGACGCGTGCCGATGGAGCGCCCGGGCCGTCGAGGCGGTGCGGTTCCTCGCGGGGGCCGACTGGAATGAAATCCCGCGCGTCCGCCTCAGCGAGGCGACCAGGCGCGAGGTCCGTACGGCCCTGGAGCGGCGGGTGGCGGAACTGGCCGGGAAGCAACTCTCGGCCTCCGAATACGTCTAAGAACAAAGGCGAGTGGTCCGGACGGAGCGCCGAATCAGGCGGTCGGCCGCGTCCGGCCGTTCGGCGGGAAGGATCGCGGCGTGTTGCGAAGCCTCGCAATCTGGTCGGCGGCCCTGGCGATCGTGGCGCTGGCGGCGGCGAACGCGCCGGCCGGCTGGGTGTGGCGAAACGGCCGGTGGCAATACGTCGAGACTAAGTGGCCGGAGGCCCCTGCACCGTCGCCCGCGCCCGCGCCGGGACCGCCCAAGGTTCCGCCGACCGCGCCGCCGGGCGAGAAGGAAACCCCGCCGAAGCCTGCGCCCGCACCGGAGCCGGCGCCCGTGCCCGAGCCTGCGCCCCGGCCGGAGCCCGAGATGCCGCCCGCCCCCGCCCCGGAACCGAAGCCGGCGCCCGCCGTTCAGCCGCCGGCCGCGGCGACTGAAACGCCCGCCGCCGAATCGAAACCGCCCTGGTATGTCTGGTGGCGCCGCTCGCCGGACCCGAATGCCGACCGGACGCTTTTCGAGGAAGGGAGCCGGGCTATGGAGGCCGGGAACCCCGGCAAGGCCGTGGGGCCGCTGAAGAGCCTGATCAAGAAATACCCGGACTCGGCGTACCGGGATGAGGCGATGTGGCTGCGTGGCGAGGCGCTGTTCGCCCGGAAGGACTACTACCAGGCGTTCGAGCAATACGAAGAGATGCTGACGCAGTACGCGGGGAGCCCGCATTACCGCCAGGCGCTGGAGCGCCAAATGGCGGTGGCGGAACTGTATCTGGGCCCGGTGCGCCGGCGGGTGTGGGGGATGCCGCTGTTGTCGGGCGAGACGGAGGCGATCGAGATCCTTCGCCGGGTGTACGAGCACCAGCCGGCGGGCGACCTGGCGGAGGCTTGCTTGCTGCGGATTGCCGACTACTATTATGGCAAACAGCGCTGGCCGGAAGCCGAGGATTACTACAATAAGTACTGCCAGGCGTTTCCGAACGGGGGGCGGATCGTCCACGCGGAACTGGCGCGGGCGAAATGCGCTATCGCCAGATGCGGCGGGGCGCGGTATGATATCACGAGCCTCGGGCTGGCGTACGACCGCCTTCGCCAGTTCCAGCAGAAGTATCCGGACGCGGCGCGGGAGGAAGGCGTGGCGGACTTGCTCGTGCAACTCCGCCTCTCGCAGGCCGAGGCCCTTTACAACGTGGCAGCCCATTACTTCCGCTCGGGCAAGCCCCTGGCGTCGGCCTTCTACGCCGAACAGGTCGTCGCGCGATACGCCGACACCCCCTGGGCCGACGAGGCCCGGGCGCTGCTGGCAAAGATGAACCTCGAAAAGGAGCCAAAGCCGTGAACGCCCTCGGAGCCCGGTTCGCAGTGCTGGCGTTGTCGGCGGCCCTGGTGGCCGGTTGCGGGTACAGCATGGAGTCGCTGCACCGGACGGACGTGCGGACCGTGGCCGTGCCCATCTTCGCCTCGCGCGAGTTCCGGCGGGAACTGGAGTTCGAACTCTCGAAGGAACTCGTCAAGATGATCGAAATGCGCACGCCCTACAAGGTCGTCCAGGACCGGACCCGGGCGGACACGGAATTGCGTGGCGAGATCCTCGACCTGCGGTCGCCCGTCCTGGCGGAGAACGTGAGGTCCGATTCGCCGATCGACATCGAGGTCACCGTCTCGTGCTGGTTCGAGTGGAAGGACCTGCGGACGGGCGAGATGTTGGCCAAGCAGCCCAACCTCCGGGCATCCGCCTCCTATGCCGTCGCGATCGGCGAAACACTGGACTCGGCCACGACGGAGGCCCTCCGCCGGCTCGCCGAACGAATCGTCGAGGCCATGGAAAAGGACTGGTAGCCGCCGGCCGCCCCGGCCGACCGGCTGGAGCGGCCTAGAGGCACGGGCTGGAAAGCGGACGCATGCGCGGACCCGACTTGCCGGACGACAACCCGAACGACGAAGGCACTCCTCCCCCGCCCCGGATGCGCGGCCTGCTGGGATGGGTCCTGCTGTTCGGCCTGGCCATCCTCGTGGTCTACGCGCTGACGCAGCACCTGACGCGGCCGCCGGAGTTCTCGCGCGAGCGACTCTACAAACTCCTGGCCGAGCCCGATGCCATCCAGCGAATCTGGGTCCACGGGAATATCATCTCGGGCGAAATCAATCCGGCCCCGGAATTCCAGAACCAGTACAAGACGGACACCTTCACGGTCCACCTCCAGGACGAGGAAGTGGCCCGGTACATCGCCCGCCTGGAAGACAACGAGGCCGTCCGCGCCAAATTCATGAACGAGGACAATCAGAGTTTCACGCCCGATAACCCGTTCCTCTGGCAGATGCTGGTCTACACGATGCCGCTGCTCGTTCTGCTGCTGTTGCTGTGGTTTTTCGTTTCTCGGCAGATGCGGACGGCGGCCGGGGGCAACATCTTCTCCTTCGGCCGGAGCCGCGCTCGCCTGGTCAAAAAAGAGCGCGTCAAGGTCACCTTCGACGACGTGGCCGGCATCGAGGAGGCCAAGGAAGAGGTCGGCGAAATCATCGAGTTCCTCAAGAACCCGCAGCGGTTCCAGGTGCTCGGGGGTCGGATACCGCGCGGCGTGATGCTCGTCGGACCGCCCGGGACGGGCAAGACGCTCCTGGCGAAGGCGATCGCCGGCGAGG
>Ga0315289_10008001_pt1 | contig 15324 bp, 13 predicted proteins | sample YL17G11_40_MG_FD_203452 | JGI IMG/M metagenome (GOLD analysis project Ga0315289, IMG submission 203452) | Sediment microbial communities from Yellowstone Lake, YNP, Wyoming, USA - YL17G11_40 | ecosystem: Environmental > Aquatic > Freshwater > Lake > Sediment | place: USA: Wyoming | collected... | reverse complement strand
GGCAGGGCCCGCGCCGAACCGCTCCACCCGTACAGCCCGCCGTACCCGCCCGCGCCCGCGCCCGCGCCCGCGCTCACGACCGCCGGCGCCTCTGCCAGCAGGGCGGCCAGCACGTCCACGGGCCGCCGCCGCTCCACCTCCACCACGCCCGCCGTCGTCACGACGACGTACCGGGGCGGCGGGGAGAGCGGGTCGTCGGGCGGGGCGGCCGCGTCGAGGGGGGAGGGCGGGGAGGGCGAGGCATTGCTGCCGCCACCGCCCTCCAGGGGCGCGATGGCGCACACCTCGCCCGGCAGGGGCGGGTCAAGCTCTGCACAGACTTCGGACAGGCCGGCGCCTGGGGGCGGCGGAGCGTAGGGCAGGCCGGCGGACGCAACAGGCCCGGGCGCCCCGCCGCTCCCTGCCACGTCGCGCGCGGCAGCGAGCAGCCGGGACCGGGACCCCGACCGGCCGGCAGGCGCCGCCAGGAGCAGGGCGCCGCCCACGTACAGGGCCGCCGAGACGGCCAGGCCGCCGGCGGCCGGGCGGGAGGAGGAGGCGGGCGGGTCCAGGCCGGAGGCGGGCGCGGCAGGGCCGCCCGGGCGAGGCGGCGCTGACCGAGCGACCTCCGCCACCAGCCCCGTCGGCCGGGGCGCGGGCGGCAGGGCCGGTGGCGCGCCGCCGCCGCCGCCATTGGGCGCCCCGCCCCCGCCATTGCCGTACCCGGCCGGCGCCTGGGCCAGGCTGAAGTAGACGCGGCGGCCGTCCGCGGTGACGGCGGCCAGGGCGAGGCGTTCAGATTGGGAGCGCGGGAGCGGGGCGAGGTGGACAACCGCCCCGCCCCGCGCTTCCACCGCGGCCGCGCCGCCGCCTCCGCCACCCCCGCCGCCGCCGTACGACCCGTAGTAGGCGGACCGGCCAGGGAAGACGTCCCGCCCGCCGACGGCCCGGGCGGACGCGGCGCCGGGCACGTCGTCGAGCGCCGCAAACTTGCGGGGTGAGGGGTCGCGCCCGTCCGCCCCGAGGTCAAAAGCCGTGATGGTGGTGGACGGAGGAGACGAACTCCCACTGCCACCGCCGCCGCCTCCTCCAGTCCCGGTCAGGAGGTATAGGACGCCCCGTTCCGCGTCCACGCACAATTGGAGGGCGGGGGCCGGGCGCCGGCGGGAGAGCAGGGAGGCCGCAAAGGAGGGGAGGAGGGAGGCGAGCCCTCCGCTCAGGTCGCGTTTCGCGACCCGTCGGGGCGCCCGCCAGGACAGCGCCGCCTCCGCCAGCCCATTGTTCCCATCGCCCGCGTACGTCAGCTCGTATAGGCGCCCGTCCGCGCCGCCCAGGAAGATGCGGCCGGCCGGGCCCGCCGACACGGCCGTCATCGCGACGCCGTCCGAGGGGAGCGCGTATTGGGGGAGCGGCTGCAGGGCGAGCGGGTTGTTGGAGGCCGCCGTGCCCGCCGGCGCTCCACCTCGTCCGCCCTCGGCACCGCTCATGCCGCCTATTCCACCCCCACACACCCCGACGAGGGCGATTTCGACGGTCGTCGCGATGACGAGGACGTGCGAGACGGCCGCGACAAAGACGCCCGGGCGGGGGCGGACCAGGCCGACCGCGGAGATGGCGTGCTCCTCGCCCGCGTATTCGACGGGCGCATCATTCCACCGGTCATACCGCCAGAGGAAGAGGGAGTTGTCGATGGAGGCCCACGCGTGGCCGATCTCCGGGAAGACGCCGCAGAGGGCGGCAGCCTATAAAGAATGGGAAGGAGGGGAGGGGAGGGGAGGTTGAGCAGGTCGAGGAGCGAAACCGCATGCGGCCTCCCTTTTCCTCTCTCTCCGTCCATCCATTCAACCAACTTACTTGGCAGGCCGCGTACCGGTCGGACACGGCGGTCGGCATGGCCGCCACCATGGGCGAGCAGGACCGGAGGAGGGGTGGCCACTGTGACGGAGAAGGAGAAAGGAGATGGTGAATTGGTTTGCCGGCGTCGAATTTCTTGCGGGAAGTTTTGGGGGCCGTTTCTAAGGGGAGGGCGAGTGGCAGGCGTGCACTTCCCCAGCGCCAGGCGCAGCTCAGGCCGCCGCTTCATCGCATGATGCGGCGGGATGTACGAATTCGCGCGGTGCGCCATCCCCGCACGACGTCTCTCTCTGTCTTCGCATCAATCGATCGACCCGCTCCTTGCTCTCTCCCCATCACAACTCACCCCCGCCGGCTGCAGCGAATACTGGGTCTCCCGTGAGCTGTTGACCAGCTGGTCGTACAGGTCTCCGCCGGCGGCGGCCTCATCCCGGGCCACTCGGCGGACGTGGCGCCAGGTGGTGTAGGCGGCCTCGGCGGATGCAGTCAGGAAGGGCGGGGGTTGGGAGGGCGAGGCGGCGAGGGCGGCCGCCGAGTCGTCGGGGCGGGTGGCGGTCGTGAGGGTGGAAGGGGGTGGGGGGCCCTCGGCCAGCCATGAGGAGGGCGGGCCTGACATTGGGCGCGCGCGTTTGGGGAGAGCAGGCACACTGCTCTCTCCTCCAGCCGAGAGAAGGAGTGACAAGCGGGAGCTGGAGCCGGCGGCGCCTCTTCTGCTCTTCCTCGTGTCACAAAAAAACCCCAGCACCGCTGGCCGTGGCCGCGATTTCTCTCTCTCATCACCATTGGACAAAAATCGCACGAGCGCAAGCCCACATTACTAACACACCACACAAGAAAATCTAAACCGCCCTCCCCGCCGCCTCCGTCTCCGCCTCCAAGGCCGCCGCCGCCCCCGCCAGCGCGGCCGCCGCGCGCGCGCCAAACAGGGCCGCCCCGCCCACCGGCACGGCCACCCGGGGCGCGCCCGTCGCCGCGTCCACGATGGCCGCCGTAATGCCGACGACAGGGGATGCCGCGGCCGCCCGGGCGGCCGCGCCCCCGCCCCCACTGCCGCGCCCGCCCGCCACCGTCGGCGGCAGGCCCTTGCCCTCCAGCACGACCAGGCTGGGCGATGCCGCCGCCGCGCTGGCCCCGCCCCCGCCCCACGCCCGCACAAAGGACGCCCACGCCTCGCCGACCAGCCCGTGCACCCCGCTGCCCGCATTGTGCGCCCACTCGCACGCCCACACCCCGCCGGCCGGGTCGGTCACGGCCGCGGGGACGAGTGTGATGATGGGGCGGGCGCCGGGGGGTTGAGGGCGGCACCGGGCCGCGGCCAGCAGGCTGGGGGCGGCGTCGGGGGGCAGAGCGAGCTCGCCCGGGCGGACCAGGGGAACGCACGACCTGAAGTCGTTGAGGGGGCGGGGAGGGGGTGGTTGTTGGGGTGGTGGGGTCGGGCGGGGCGGCAGCGGCGGCGGCGGCGGGCGCGGGGCGGGCGGTGGCCCCGCCGCCGCCGCCTGCTGCTGCTGCGGCTCGTCCTCCTCCTCCTCCATATCCTCCGTGTCCGCCGCGGCCAGGGCGGCCAAGGCGTCCAGGCGGTCCGTCGTCGTCGGGCGGACAGGCTGTGGCTGCGGGCGTTGCTGTTGGTGCGTGAGGGCAGCAAACGCGTGCTGGAAAACCGCCTGCTGCGGTGGCGGCACGGTCGGCGGCCCCGCCTGCCCGGCCATGTGCCCGCCCGCTGCCAGGGAGCTGATGAGGGCGGCCATGGCGGCGGGCGGTAAGGACGCGAGGGCGGCCACGGCGGCAGCCACGGCGGCGGGTGGCGGGAGGGCGGCCTGCCTGACCGCACCCTTCTCCACACGCTGCGCCTCGGCGGCCGCCCACTGCGCTGCCGCCGCTGCCGCTGCCACCGCCGCCGCGTCCTGCTGATAGCGCCGGACCGCTACCACCTGCTGCGCCGCCTCCGTCTCCGCCTCGTGCCGGGCCACTGTGACGACGGGGTCTTCTAGGATGGCGCGCAAGGTGGCGCCCGGGCCCATGGCGGCGAGGGCGCCTGAGAGAGAGAGAGAGAGAGTGGAGGAGAGTATGATGAGAGACGGCCGAGGTCGGCGCGAAAATCGGGCAAGCACGTTTTTTCTTTTCTCGCTCAACTCACCAAACACGGCCGCCCCGGCCGGCAGGGGCACGATCCGCCCGCCCGACGCCGCCTCTAAGCGGAGGACGCTGCCAGACGGGGGCGCCCCTCCTGACCGCCGCCCAGCCACGGCCGCGGCACGGAGGTCGGCCTGAATTGAGGCCGCAACGGCCGACGCTTGCGCGAGCGGGCCGACCCGAACGGTGCCGAAGAAGGGTGTGGAGTACGCGGTGGGGGCGTCGTGCATGGCCATGTACGGGAGAGGAATGTTGATGCCGGCCATCTTTCTTTTGCGTCCTTGAGAGAGTCGCTGCGTGGGCGTCCCCCCCACCGTGTGCCCTCTCCCTCCCCTCAACTGGCGAAAGATGATGAGAATAGCCAGTTTCCCTCACTTCTCATTTCATTTTTTTCCCCCATCGCTGCTTTCATCCTCTTCAACACGCAATGCAGGCCACCTGCGCCAGCCGCCCCCTGACGGTGAGTCGACATGCGTGGGCAAGGCCGCCCTCGGAACACAGCAAGCGCAGACTCAGATTAAAAAAGGGGGCGCGCTCGTGCCGCCCAGGGGCGCGCTGCCAGAGGGTGACGCGCTGAGGTGTCCGACCCTCTGCTTGGTGCCTGGGCGCGCCCCTCCTCCGGCCGACGACCGGAAAGAGGGGCCCGCCGCCCGCCGCCGCCACCGCCCACGAAGTCTCAACTCACACAGCTACCCTTCCCTCTCCCTTCCCATTTCAGGCCGCCCGCCCCGCCGCCCGGTCCCCCGCCGCGCGCCGCGTGCCGTGTGCTTCCGCCCTCCCGCCCCACCTCATCGCCACCCTGGCCGACGCCGCGGCCAAGCCCGGCTCCGTGGACGCGCCGGTGTGGGCCATCGCGGTCGGTGCGGTCGTCGTGACGGCGGGTGCCCTGCTGCTGGCGTCCGGCCTGAAGCCAGGTGAGAGATGACGGAAAAGAAGGGGGCTCTTACCTGTCTCCATTTATAGCTTCCTCCCTTCCTTCCTCACAACTCTCCCTGGTCTGTCTCTCTCCCTCTCTCTCTGTCTCTCTCTCTCTCTCTTCCAGGTACGGATGCCGCTGGCCAGATATTTGAGCGCGACCAGAAGTCCGGGCGGAAACGTTGAAAAAAACGTTGAATTAAGAAAAGGGAAATGTGGGGGGAGCAGGCCGACCTGGCCTCTCTCTCTCTCTCCTCTCCTCTCGTGCCTCTTTCCCCATCGTTCTCCCGTCCTTCCTCTTTTTTGTTTGGGCGCGCGCGACTTTCTTTGCCTGGGACGAGAGCGCGCGCGTGTACCCATAACCATCCACTGGGCGTCGGTGTGTGTGCTGTGCGTGATTTGTGTAAGAAATAAGCTACAGACTCTCAACCCCCCCCATTCCCACCCATCTCATCCAGCAATCGGATTCGCATGGATAGTCACGCCCTTGACCCTCACCTCCACGCTCGGCCTGTCTCCCTGGCCCACCGGCACCTTCTCCATCCGGTCCAGCGTGTCCCACCCGTCCAGGACCTGGCCAAAGGACACGAACTTTCCGTCCAGGGAGGGGTGCGCTTTGTAGGTGATGAAAAACTGGGAGCCATTTGTGTGGGGCCCGGAATTAGCCATGGAGAGCACGCCCCGCCTAGCGTGGCGCCGGGCCAGGCCACTGGGTTCATCCCCGAACTTGCCGTTGGGCGAGTCAAAGATGGAGGCGCCGCCTTTTCCCGTGCCCGTCGGGTCGCCCCCCTGAATCATGAAACCTTTGATGTTCCTGTGGAAGAGCGTCCCGTCGTACACGCCCGACGCCGCCAGGGCCAGGAAGTTCTCGCAGGTCAGCGGGCAGTCCGCGCAGGCGAGCTCCAGTTTGAGGTCGCCCAGCGTGGTGTGGAGGGTGAGGGACTGGGTGGAGATGGAACGGGGGTGTGGAAAGAGTGAGAGAGTGAGAAGGTTGAGAGGAGAGCGCCGTCGCCGGTCTTTCCAACCCTCCTATACTCACCATGGCGTGTCTCCCCTCGCGCGCGCGCGCCTGGCAGGATGCGAGGGCGGTGCGCTTTGCACGCGAGTGCGTGCGCTCGTCAAGCCCGCGCGGGGGCTAGAGAAGGGTCGAGAAGGGCGAGGGAGACTCTCGCCAGCCCCCGTCCGCGTCCGTATCGAGAACGCTCGTCTGCTTCAAGGCGCTGGCTTTCACTTATTTTTCTCAAACCCACGTGCGCCCCATGCTGGCGTCCGCCGTCAAGCGCTTGGCCGACCGGCTGACGGGCCGGGTGTCCCACCTGGCCCCCTTCACCACCGGGGCCTGGTCGGCCGCGGCCGCCCCCGTTAGCGCGGACGCGGCCAGCCCGGCCCAGCGCAAGGTAAGGCGGCCGAATGCAAGTAGAGTGATGAAAAGAAGCCAGAGAGCGCGCCACACACACTGTGTGGGCGCTCTCTTTTCAACAACACCCGAGCTCACCGATGAGTGTAGGGGGCTGGGATTTGGCTGAGTGGGGTGTCCACCCACGTCGGGCCCGTCCCTCGCGTCGGGAGGGAGCAGAAAGACGACAGAGCGCCGCGCGTCGCTCTCTCAACCTTCACCCTACCTTCTCTCTTTCCACGCTCAAGTTCATCGAGGCCGAGGACAAGTATGGCTGCCACAATTACGCGCCGCTGCCCGTCGTCCTGACCCGGGGGCTGGGCGTGCACGTGTGGGACGTGGACGGCAAGCGGTGAGAGAATGGAGGAGAGAAACAAACACGAGCCAACCTCCCTGCTCTCTCCATCCGTCCATCCATCCGTCCATCCATCCATCCCATTCACACGCCCTCTCCGTCTCACCTTCCACAACATAAAAAGCTACCTCGACTTCCTGTCGGCCTACTCCGCCGTCAACCAGGGCCACTGCCACCCCAAAATCGTGGAGGCCCTGGTCTCCCAATCCCGCACCCTCGCCCTGACCTCGCGCGCGTTTTACAACGACGCCCTCTCCACCTATGAACACTACATCACCACCCTGTTTGGGTACGACAAGGTCCTGCCCATGAACACGGGCGTGGAGGCCGGCGAGTCCGCCATCAAGCTGGCCCGCCGGTGGGGGTACGACGTCAAGGGCGTGCCCCCCGACCGGGCGACCGTCCTGTTTGCGGCCGGCAACTTCTGGGGGCGTACCCTGGCGGCCATCTCCTCCTCCACCGACCCGGACTCGTACGGCGGGTTCGGGCCCTTCATCCCGGGCTTCCGCACCATCCCTTACAACGACATTGGCGCCCTGGAGGCCGAGCTAGCGTCCGACCCGTCCATCGTCGCCTTCATGGTCGAACCCATCCAGGGTGAGGCCGGGGTGGTCGTCCCGGACGCGGGCTACCTGGCCCGCGCGCACGCCCTCCTGCGGGCGCACGGTGCTTTGCTGATTGCGGACGAGGTCCAGACGGGGCTGGGCCGGACGGGCCGCATGCTGGCATGCGACCACGACGGCGTCCGCCCGGACTTGCTGGTCCTCGGTAAAGCGTTGTCCGGTGGGGCCTACCCCGTGTCCGCCGTCCTGGCGGATGATGGGGTCATGCTGACCATCGGGCGGGGCCAGCACGGGTCGACGTACGGGGGCAACCCGGTGGCGGCGCGCGTGGCGACGGCGGCCCTGCAGGTCCTGGTGGAGGAAAAACTCCCCGAAAACGCGGCCCGCGTCGGCGCTGCCCTGCGTGCCCGCCTGGGCGCGTGCGCGTCACCCCGCCTGGCCAGCGTGCGGGGGAAAGGATTACTCAACGCAGTGGTCATCAATGAGGCACCGGGAGCGACGGCATACGACATGTGCATGCGGCTGATGCAGCGCGGGCTGTTGGCAAAGGTAAATGAAGAGAAAAGAAAATATGGGATGGGATGGGATGGGATGGGATGGATTGAGAGAGAAAACGACGATGGCACGCACGCACGCACGCACTTCACTCTCTCTCCTCTTTCCACAACACAGCCCACCCACGGCAATATCATCCGGCTGGCCCCGCCCCTGTGCATCAGCGAGGGCGAGGTGCTGGGCGCGGCGGACCTGATTGTGGAGGTCATCGAATCGTTTGACTGATTTGATGTGATGGATGGAATGGGAGGGAAGGGGGACGCGGGATGGGAGAGGGTGGGGCGGTTTGAGGTAGGGGAGTTGTGCAACCAGCTGTGTGCGTGTGTGTGTTTTGAACTCGCGGTACCTGTATACCCTTAGGCTGCCACGCACTGGCCGCCTGGAGGGTCTCGTGGGTGAAAAGAGAGAGGTGGTCGCGGGCAGAGTTCGCGGGCGAAGAAATAGCGTGCGCCAAGAAAAAAAAGTGACAAGGCTTTACCCTCCCCACTCTCCCTTTTCACATCACTTTTCCGTCATGTCGCACGCCACGCCGCCTGTCCCACCCGGCGCCCTATTCTACAAACTCCTGGAAGCGGACGGCCTCTTGGAAGCGGACGGCCTGACCCGGTCCCGGTCCGTGGAGCACGAGTGTGAAAAGTTGGTCTCCCTCCCGGCCTCCCTGGCCGCCTCCAACACCGTTGCCGCCCTCCATTCTGCGGTCGCGTCCGTCGTGCCCGGCAACCCGTATTTGCAGGAGGCAGAGCTGCACGCCGACAGTGAGGAACGGCTGCACTACCTGGGTCGGGCGCTGGAGGTGAGAAGAGAAGATGGAGAGGAGAGAAGAATGCCTCGTCCTTTTGGGGCGCTTATTCGTGATTTTTCATGCAAGCCAATCTGGCCCGTCGGGCGAGTCCCCCGGTCGGTCCGGAAGCCGTGAATTCGTCCGTGTGGCTATCCTCGTGGGCGGGGTGTGCGAGACGGAGGAAAGGGGCGTGACTCGTGGTTGCCCTATGTCGGGAGCGCTCGACTGACCGGGGCGCACTTTTCTGACGCCACTCGCACTCCTGACCTCGTCGACCCTCTCAACCCCGCCGACCCCCTCCCTTTCCCAGGCCGCCGGCGTCGCTTCCGCCCTGCGTTCCCTGGAGGCGAGCCACGCGCCCGCCGTCCCCATCCCGGGCTCGCCGCGCACGGCCTCCACGCTGCGCGCCCTCATCGCCGACCCGGCCAGCCCGGCGCGGGCGGCGGTCCTGGCCGAAATGCAGGCCGCCCTGGCCCAGTTCGGGGAGGCCTTTGCGGCCCGGGCGGTGGCGGCGGCGGCGGCGGCAGGGGCTGTCAAGGAGAGCGCGGGAGCGAAGGAGGCCGCCACGGCCGCCACCACCGCTCCGGACCGGGCGTCGGCGGGTGCCCCGCTCACGCCCACGCCCGTGGCCCGGCGCAACGCGGCCGCGGCAGAGGAGCGCGAGAATGGTGATGAAGACAACGACACCACCCGCGCGTCCGCCGTCGAGTCCGTCCGCGCCCGCCTGCAGGCGTTGTCCAGCCCGACGGGCGGACTCTCCCCGGCCTCACAGGCTGGGCGGGTCAAGGTGCGCCTGCCGGAGCGGCCGCCTGTGGCGTAAGAGGTGAGAGGACTTTTTGTTTCGTTTTTTTTTCCTGTGCTGCTGGGGCGCACGCTCCACCTTTTACTTTTTGTTGTTTTTAATACCCCAGCCGACACATGGGCTACCCGGCGGGGCACCCTGTACATAAAGAGATGAGATAACGCCCCCCTCCCTTGCCCCTCCCCACACCCCTTTTTTCCCCTTGCAAAGAAGGACGGCCGCGCGTCCAGCGTGCGTCTGCGTGCGCTGTGGGGCCGATCAACCTGGGATTCACCCAGGCGCGGCCCTCGCGCCACGCGCCCTCTTTTTCTCGTAGACGACCTTTACTTTCGAGAGAGAGAACGAGGACATGGGGCACGCCAGCGTGCGAAGGCCTGCCCGGGTTCCCTGGGGCTGTGCTCTCTCGGCGTCGGCGTGTGCCTCTCCTCTCGGTTCTCTCATTCCCTTCCCCTTCCATCCCCGTCCCGACCCCTCCGTGTCTTCGCTCGGCCCCCGGTGTTTTTCTTCACTCCTCCTCCCTACCCGCACTCCTTCCCCGCCCCGCCTCCACGCGTGAGCGGCGCGTGTGTGTGTGTAACCCCAGACAGTCCCCCGTGAAAAGCAAAACACTAAAAAAGGCACAGCATGAACCTCCCACCTCACTCACCTCACCCCATCATATCGCATCTCACCATTCCACGCCCCGCCCCGCCGCGCCCCGCACCGTCACAAAAAAATACGCGGTAGGGGGTTTGAACCCCTGACCCCAATCTCTCATCGAATGTCAGCAGAGCAACTTGGTCGCTGTGTCTCGTGAGAGGATCCGTGTTGAAGTTCGCGCTCTGCGAGAAAGCATAGAGCCTGGGGGTGCTCCACATCAATATAGACGATGTTGAAACCACAGGTCGAACCACTTCAAAGACACGGAAGGAACAACGGCTGACTGCGTGAATTATTTGGAAGGATTGTATGCTAACCACTGCACCAACCGCGTGGAGCGTAACAATTAAAAGTGAATTTCCGAGGGCATAAGAAGTCATATATGGTTAACAGGTTTGAATAGGTGCATGAGTTATCACACCCTAGCCCCGCGACCTTCATTTTTTCATCCGTTGCTCCCACCCTAGGCACCGTGTGATCCTCCTCCACCGGCTGAGAGTGGCGACGAGTCGAGGCGTGGAGACTCAACTGCCATCAAAAGAACAACAAGCGCTTAACATGCGTTTTCTACCCACACCTCCCCACCGCCTCCCAGCCCCAGGAATTCCAAGTCCCGCCCATCCTCCTCCTGGCCCAGCACGGTTGTAGCTGGCGAGTCGCGGCCTTCCCCGGCGGGCGCAGCCCGCAGCACAGCCGCGTCCCCACCTACACCTCTCCCCAACCGTTCCACCACCATCCGCAGACGGCCGACCGTCGTCGAAGCCGGCAGACGGACAGTGTGGGTCGAGCTGTCTGAGAAACGCAGGGTGAGGGACGCGAGCGAGGCGGCGAGGGGTGGGCGGGGCGGCGGGGCGGCGGCACCACCCTCTGCAGCCGCGCGCGCCCGCCCAAGCGCCCGCACCGCGTCCGCTCGCTCCCGCCCGCTCACGTCCGCCCCGTTCAGGCGGGCGATGCGGGGGGGCAGGCGGGCCACCAGGTCTGCCCGGTGGCTACCCGCGGAGGGCGCCCAGGCCGGGAAGTGGTTGTCGGAGAGGCGCACGGACGTGAGGGCGGGGGCGAGGATGGAGGCATGATGAGGAGGTGGAGGGGCGGCAATGCTCCCGGCCTCCGTGCTGTCTCCGCCGCCCGCTGCTGCTTCGCCGACCAGCGCGACGACGTCGCTCCAGGCCGTCAGCCCGCACCCACCCAGGCGCAGGGTGACCAGGCCGGGCAGGGAGACGGCCGGCGCCGCGGGCAAGCCCCCCCCGCCGCCACTGAACAGGCACGGGTTGGTCGTGAGGTCGAGGCAGGCGAGGGCGGGCAGGGCGGCCGCCGTGCCCCACACCCCCGCCAGCGCGTCCACCCCGGCCAGGGCGTTGCCGCCCAGGTCCAGCGCCGTTAGCCGAGTCAAAACCGTAGGCGGCGGCGGCGGCGCCACGGCCACCAGGCCGCAGTGGGCCAGGGAAAGGGATTCCAGGGCGGGCGTGTCGGGCGCGACCGTGGCCAAGACGTCGCCCCAGCCCAAGCCTGTCCGGGCCAGCACAAGCGTGCGCAGGGCCGGGAACGCAGGGGCCCAGGGCACGGGCGGACCAGGACCGCCCACGCTCGCCGCGCCCCCCGCGCCCAGGCCGCACGCGGCCAGGGACAGCGACGCGAGGCCTGGGAGCGCGCGCCCCAGCGCGGCGGCGCCTGCCGCCCAGTCCGGCACCAGGCTGCCGCTCAGGTCCAGGTCGGTGAGGGCAGGGAGGATGGACCGCATGTCACCGGCACCCGCCCCACACACGGGCGACCCGGCCAGGCAGGCGGACGCCAGCGCCATCAGGTCGGCCTGGCGCGCGGCGACCGCGGCCGCGCCGGCGAGGTGGTGGGAAGACGAGGAGGACGGGTGGTCGGCACCGCCCACCACCACGCCCGCCTGGTACCTGGCGCGCAGACCGTCCAGAAGGGTGATCCCTCGCACGGCCACGCCCGCCAGGGCGGCCTCCCGGACGAGCGAGCCCGCGGCGGACGCGCCGGGGCGGGTGGAGAAGTAACGGATGCCCGGGTCGGGCAACGAGTCAATGGTCGCACTTTTCTTCTTCACGCACCCGTCGTGCTTACCCCGCCCATCCTCGTCATACTCCAGGCCGACCCAGGTGGTGGACGGGGCCGTCCCGGCGACGGGGCCGACGTAGCGGACGGTCGCGGCGGGGGCGGGGTGGGTGGGCGTGCCCGCGCCGACGCGCAGGCGGTCGCCGACGGTGAATGGAGGGTGAGGAAGAGGGGGAGCAGTCCCGGCCAGCCCGACGCTGCCGCCATGCGCCGGGGTAGAGGCGGGTTGGTGACTTAGCGGATGGGCGAGGCGCACCCGTGGCGGAGGGTCCGGCGAGGACGCCATGACGCTGGACAAAACGCCGGTGTGAACAAAAGGAGAAGAAAAGTGCTCGCAGATTTTTACTCACTCTTCTTTTCCCCTTCGCCACCCTCCCCGCCTCTCTCTCGCCACCTCACACCTCCCTCCAACCATGGAGCAGACCTACATCATGATCAAGCCGGACGGCGTTCAGCGCGGCCTGGTCGGCCAGATCATTGCCCGGTGAGTGTTTGAAAAAGAGAGGCGTCGATCGGCGCACCTCCCTCTTCGACCGCGTCTTTTGCTCTAACCACCCCCTCTCTTTTCCAGTTTCGAGGCGAAGGGCTACACCCTGCGTGCCCTGAAGATGGTGTCCGTACCCAAGGAGCTGGCCGAGGAGCACTACGCCGACCTGTCATCCAAGCCCTTCTTTGCGGGGCTGGTCGAGTACATCTGCAGGTGAGAGAGGGGGCGTGGGACGGGACGGGAGGGCGAGGCAGCTGTGGGAGCGCTGCGCGCGCAGAAGACAAGGGGGGGATCGATTACGCAAGCAAACGTGTTCGCTTTTGAGCCTGTGTCGCCTCTTTTTGGGGCCTGCCCACTCACCACAGGGCGACCCCGTGGGCCTGCCATGCTATGCGAGGGTCAAGCGGGGGGCGGAAACCAACGGACCGCCCGGCACCGCTCAAGCAAGAGACCGGACCTCCTCACCACCAGCCGTCGCTCGCGCGTTGGTGCGCTGCTGCGCTCCTCTCAAAAACCCACTCTCTCTCTCTTTCCATTCCCTTTTCCTCCTTTCTCTCTCCACCCTCTTCACCCCAGCTCCCCCGTCGTCGCCATGGTCTGGGAGGGCAAGTCCGTCGTCCTGACCGGGCGCAAGATCATCGGGGCCACCAACCCGCTGGCCTCCGAGCCTGGCACCATCCGCGGCGATTTCTGCATCGACGTCGGGCGCAACATCATCCACGGCTCGGACGCGGTCGAGGCCGCCCAGCGCGAGATCGCGCTCTGGTTCCCGGAGGGGGTCACGTCCTACGAGGCCGGCATGTCCAAGTACGTGTACGAGTGAACGGAAATGGCAGCAGAGGAGGCATGAGAGGGGAGGATTGGAGAAGGGGAGACGTGCTCTCTCGCCTAAACCTTTTTTTTTTCTTGCACTGAGAAAATGAGGAGGGATGGGTTGGGGGGGGGGGGGAGGGGGGCGAGATCCATCCTTCTGTGCCCCGCTTTCCCCTCTCGCTCGGCGCATTCCCGTGGTTGCCTGCCACCTTTTCGCCTTTCTGTGTGCGTGTGCGTGTGCATGTGTGTGTGTGGCGTCGTTGTCGCGGCACACCTTACTAAGCACAACCCCTCTCATCATTCCCTCACCTCACTCCCACCTCCGCACCCCGCCCGCCACCGCCTCCGCCACGCCCCGCATCGCGCCCACCTCCGTCAGCTTCACCCGGGGCGGGTTGGCCGGCAGGGCCGCGCCCGCCGCCTGCTCAGCGTCGTCGATGGCCCGCCAGCCGGCCGCCGTGACGGCGGGGGGCGCGCCCCTGGCCCCGAGCAGGGTTGCCAGCCCGGCACTGCCTTGCCCTGCCGCCACCTTGCCCGCACCGGCGTCCGCCACGATGGCCCCCGCCACGTCCGCCCCGTCCGCCGCATTGGAGCCGATGATGCCGGACGGCCCCCGCCGGGCCCAGCCGGTCACGTATAGCGGGGCCAGCGGCGGCGGGGAGGGCGTGTTGTTGTGTTTAACCCCGCCTCCCTCTTGTCCGCCCTCCTCGACCACCCGCCCGCCGGGCCCGGACGGCACCGTGGACGTGGCCGGGTCCCAGGGCACGCCCGAGAGCGGGCGTGTCCGGAAGCCGACCGCCTCGAGGACGAGCGAGGATGGCAGCGGGAGGGGTGGCGGGAGGCCTCCCTGGCCGGGCGGGACCGGGCCGGCCGCTGGCGCGCCAGTGCGGGTGGTCCGCCTCAAGGTGACGGCGGACACGGCCGTGCCGTCGCCGCCGCCCGCGCCGCCCTCATACGCCGACGGCGCGGTGTAGAAATGGAGGTGGAGCGCCTTGGCGGGCGGGCTCCCGTCCGCCGTCGCCCCTTTCCTGGACGCCGCCTCGGCCAGCAAGCCCGCGACCCGCTTGGCGCCCCGCCCCCTGGCCGCGAGCGCCTCCTCATCCTCCCGCGTCAGGGCGGGCAGGGGGTCAGGGTGCACCGTCACCCCCACCCCAGGCAGATGCAGGGCCTCCCGCAGCTCCGCCGCCGTGCAGGCCGCGTGCGGCGGGCCCCGGCGGGCGAGCACGTGCACGGCCCTCACGCCCGACAGTCTCAACGCTTCCAGCGCCGCCGGCGCCGCGTCCGTGGCATCCAAGTCGCCGGGCCCGCGCAGCAGGAGGCGGGCGCAGTCCAGGGCCACATTGCCCAGGCCGACAATGGTGACAGCATGCGTCTGGGAATGGAGGGAAAGAGAGACAAAGGATGGGATGGGGAGGTTTGAAGAGGTCGTGGATGGAGATGGGAGTGAAGCAGGGAGAGAGAGTACGCAACGCTCCCCTCCGCCCCCTGTCTCTCTCTCTCTCTCTCTCGTTCCTTGCCTTGCTCAAGTCAAGCCCCAGCCCCGCCCGGTCCGGGTGGCCGTTGACCCACAGCACGAAATCCCGGGCGGACAGGACGTTCCGCAAAGGAGGCTGGTGGGTCGGGGTCGGGGTCGAGGCCGGGGCGGCCTCGCCCGCCCCACCCGGCACGTCGCTCAACCGCGCATCGCCCTCCGCGCCGTGGGCCAGGACGACCACACTGTACAGGCGGCGCAGGTCCGGGATGGAGAGCGGGGCTGACGGCGAGAGGGAGGAGGGCGTCGCCACCGCCACCGCCTCCCTCTCAGCCACCGCGACCCCACCCCAAAAGGAGACACGCCCGTCTGCAAGGGCCCGGTCAAACTGGTGGGTCACGTTTTTTGTGTCGGCATGGTCGGGAGCGACCCCCGAACGGACGAGGCCAAAGGGGGTGGGGAGCTTGTCCTGGTGGAGGCGGGGCGGCCGTGAGGAATGACATGAGAGAGAGCG